>Ga0209251_1000362_pt1 | contig 41816 bp, 38 predicted proteins | sample SaaInlV_100m_DNA_6_FD_184665 | JGI IMG/M metagenome (GOLD analysis project Ga0209251, IMG submission 184665) | Marine microbial communities from expanding oxygen minimum zones in the Saanich Inlet - Saanich Inlet SI073_LV_10m_DNA (SPAdes) (version 2) | ecosystem: Environmental > Aquatic > Marine... | reverse complement strand
TTCGTCCAGCCCTCGGCCCACTCGAGATTGTCAAAGAGTGACCACGCGAAATAGCCCCGCAGATCGACTCCCTGCTCCAGTGCATCCAGTGCCGCCGAGATGTGTGAGGCGTAGTAGTCGATGCGGTTGTTGTCGTGAATGCCGTCCTCGCTCACTACGTCATCAAACGCGGCCCCGTTTTCCGTCACATAGAGCGGTATTCCGGGCAGACGTTGGGCGGTATCGACCAAGGTGGTCGTGAGGCTCTGGGCGTGAATTTCCCATCCCATGGCAGTTCTTGGCGACCTGGGCACGAAGGACACGTTTCTCACGCCTGGATACACACTGGCGTCTTGGCCCACTATTTTTCCTGCGTCATGAGCCACCGAGGCCACCCGGGTGGGGGTGTAGTAGTTGATTCCGAGCCAGGAAAGGGGCTCGGCAGCCATCGCCAGGCCCTCGCTGGAGACAAACGACCACTCCGTGATCGAGGAGGTCGCTTCCTGGATATCGTCGGGAATGCCCCGGCCAGCCAGTAGATCTAAAAACATTCTGTTTTGTAATCCATCGATGATTGATGCGGTGGGTTCGATGTCGTCATCTTCGGCAATGATGGTCGTGAGATTGAGCACCAGGCCGGGGTTGCGAACGCCTGCTGAGCGCAACGCTTGGATGCCGTGACCGCTAGCGACCATCAGGCGATAGAAGACCTCCAGGCTCGCCGCTGGATCGTGTTCGCCTGGTGCGTGAACTCCCGCGGCATAGCCCAAAAAGGCGGAGACCCAGGGTTCATTCAGTGTCGCTATGGTGTCCACGCGATCGGCAAAATGCTCACCGACCAGATGCGCGTAATCGGCAAACCATCGATGGCTATCCGGTGATAACCAGCCGCCTTTCTCCTGGAGCGCCGAGGGCAAATCCCAGTGATAGAGGGTGGCAAAGGGAGCAAGCCCTCGCTCTAGCGCGCCATCGACAATCCGGTCATAGACATCAAGCCCCGCAAGGGAAACCTTCCCCATTCCCTCGTGCATAACTCGGGGCCAGGAGAGCGAAAATCGGTAGGCGTTGGCACCGAGGCCTTGGATGAGGTCAAGGTCACCAGGGATGTTGTTGAGATGGTCACACGCGGGATCAGCAGCGGCGCCATCGAGGACTTTGCCAGGAGTCTCGGCAAAGTCATCCCAGATGCTGCGGCCGCGGCTCTGGCTGGAGCCTTCAATTTGCCAGGATGAGGTGGCTACGCCGAGTGTGAAATCGGCCGGGATTCGAGACGAAATTTCGTGCGCTTGGGTGACATCGATGCTCATAGCAAACAAGACTAGTCTCGGTGGGAAGGAGAGAAACAATGGCAGCAATTCAGGCATATACCGTGGTGAAAAAACTCGACCGCACTACCGAACTTCGTGATTACCCAGCGCACACTCTGATTAGTTGCGAAGTCGATGACAATTTAGAACAAGCAGGCTCTCGCGGCTTTGGACCGCTGGTGCGCTACATCTCGGGGGCGAATCAGGCTCGTCAGCAAATTGCGATGACCTCCCCGGTTCTCCATGCGCCCCAGACCGCCCGCCATCACGTGATCAGCTTTGTGTTGCCCGAGGGTATGGCCCCAGAAGATGCCCCGGTTCCCTCCGATGCTCGCGTCACTGTGGTGCAGGTGCCACCACGACAAGTGGCGGCTAGGCGCTTTAGCGGTGGGTGGCGGCAAAGCCAGGTGTTAGACAACGCGCAGGAGCTGACCAAGACCGTCGACAAAGCGGGATTAGTAGCCGTGGGTGAGGTGTTTTATGGTCGCTATGACCCACCCTGGAAACCAGGTTTTGCCCGTCGCAATGAAGCGCTGGTGGAAGTTCGCAGAGCCTAAACCTCTACTTCGGGTGTGGCGAGGAAACCTCTCGGTCCTCCCTGCTACTGTGTAGCCACAAACTTCATATTGGGCCCCACGCTGGGCGGGAGAGACATCAGAAACTGTGATGTCACCGAAGGAGCAAGCCTCCCCGCCAATCTCTCAGGTCACCCGTACCGTCTAGCGAGGCCACTCTGGAAAGCGGAATAATTCATCATTCCCGCCGACGGTGAAAGCGCTCTCGAGCGTGAAACTCTCAGGCCAATGACAGAGGGGGAGTCACAGCGTTATTTGGGCACGGTGACTCGGGGGACCTATGAGCGGCACACACACTCCACTGCATGCAGTACACGTGGCAGCAGGAGCGACCTTTACTGATTTTGCGGGCTATGACATGCCCGTGCGCTACAGCTCAGACCTTGAAGAGCACCACAGCGTGCGCACTGCGGCGGGAATCTTTGATCTTTCCCACATGGCTGAAATCGATGTCAGTGGCCCTCAGGCTGCCCAGTTCCTGGACTATGCCCTGAGCAATCGTCTCTCGGCGATGGAGATGTTGCAGGCTAAGTATTCGCTTCTGCTGAGTCCCTCGGGTGGGGTAGTCGATGACCTGATTGTGTATCGATTTGGTGCAGAGCACTTCCTCATTGTGGCCAATGCGTCCAATCGCGAGGTCGCGTTTAGTGAACTACTCGCTCGCAGTGCTGATTTTGATGTCGAGGTGCGTGATGATTCTGATGCCTGGGCGTTGATTGCGGTGCAAGGCCCGATCTCTCGCGAAGTCATGATGGCTTCGTCGATAACCCCGGATTCACCTCTCGAGGATTTGCGGTACTACCGATTCATCACCGGTGAATTCCAGGGTCAGCCCATTGCTATTGCCAGAACCGGCTACACCGGCGAAGACGGCTATGAAGTGTTTGTTCCTGCTGCTCACGCCAGCGAGGTGTGGGCGGATCTCGAAGCGGTGGGGATGCCTCTGGGTCTGGTGCGCTGCGGCCTTGCCTGTCGGGACACTCTGCGCTTAGAAGCGGGGATGCCGCTCTATGGTCACGAACTTGGTCTTGACCACTCCCCAGCCCAGGCTGGCCTGGCTCGAGCCGTTGATCACACCAAAGATGATTTTGTCGGCGCTGGTATGACGCCGGTGGGTCCCACGTCCTCTCGAGTGTTGGTGGGGCTTGTTGGCGAAGGTAAACGAGCTCCGAGAGCCGGATACGCCGTGCTCTCGAGCGAGGGTGAGCCCATCGGAGAAGTCACCTCCGGAGCGCTTTCGCCCACGCTGGGGTATCCCGTAGCGATGGCGTATATCGATTCAGATCACGCAACACCGCGTCATTCGCTCCTGGTCGATGTTCGCGGGTCTCATCTGAGCGTTAGTGTTCAAGAACTTCCGTTTTATTCTCGAAAGAAGGTTGCGTGATGAGTGCTGTACCCGAAAATCTCTCCTACACCGCAGAGCACGAGTGGCTCCTCATTGATGGCGATGTAGCCACGGTGGGCATCACTCAGTTCGCTGCTGATGCCCTGGGTGACATTGTCTATGTCGCCCTGCCTTCGGTGGGGGATTCGATCAAGCCAGGTGCCGTGGTTGGGGAAGTGGAATCGACGAAGTCTGTCGGAGAAATTTTCGCTCCCACTGCCGGTGAGGTGCTGGAGGCCAATCAGGTCGTCGTGGATGCTCCCGACACCGTCAACGCCGATCCCTATGGAAACGGCTGGCTGATCAAAATTCGCTTTAGTGAGCTCCCCGAGCTTTTAGACGCCACCGCCTACCAAGCCCTCATCCAGGAGTAACCATGACCGCTGCCTTTTCCTCTCGACACATCGGAACGGACGACAACGCGCAAGCGTTGATGCTCAACCGCCTGGGTTTCCCCAGCCTCGATGCGTTGATGGATGCAGCAGTCCCCGGTCATTTACGAATGGCAGAAATCGCTGAATCGGTGATTCCTCCCGCAGCGAGTGAAGCCGAAGCTTTGGCTGAGTTGCGCGCCCTGGCGCAGGCCAACACGGTGCACAGGTCTCTGATTGGCCAGGGCTATTACCCCAGCTACACACCGTCGGTCATCAAGCGCAACGTGCTAGAAAACCCCAGCTGGTATACCGCCTACACCCCGTATCAGCCAGAAATTTCTCAAGGTCGTCTCGAAGCCTTGCTTAATTTTCAAACGATGGTGGCGGACCTCACCGGCATGGCCACGGCTAACGCCTCCATGTTGGATGAATCAACCGCTGTGGCGGAGGCCATGTTGCTGGCCAGGCGGGCATCGGGTTCTGCCAGCAATGTGTTCCTCGTCGATCGCGATGCCTTTGCCCACACCAAAGCAGTGGTGGCCGGTCGGGCCGAACCTCTGGGTATTGAGATTGTGGAGACCGACTTCTCGGGCGATATTCCGCAGTGCTTTGGGGCCTTTATTCAATATCCCGGTGCTTCTGGGCGAATCTGGAATCCCACGAGTGTGGTGGAAGCCCTCCATGGCCACGACGCCATGGTCGTGGTGGCCGCCGACATGTTGGCGATGACACTGGTGACCTCGCCGGGTGAATGTGGCGCTGATATTGCCGTGGGAACAACCCAGCGTTTGGGAATTCCCCTAGGCTTTGGTGGCCCTCACGCTGGATACCTCGCTGTTCGAGGCGGCCTCGAGCGTCAAATGCCTGGTCGACTCATTGGTGTGTCCAAAGACGCTGCGGGTAACCCGGCCTACCGGTTGACCCTGCAAACACGGGAACAGCACATCCGGAGAGATAAAGCCACGAGCAATATTTGTACCGCTCAGGTGCTCCTCGCCGTCATGGCGGGAATGTTCGCGGTCTATCACGGCCCTGAGGGCCTCAAAGACATCGCAACAGGTATTGCAAAAAAGACCGCAGGCTTGGCCCAGGCTTTACGTGACGCTGGGCATGATGTGGTCCACGGCGAATTTTTTGACACCCTGACACTGAATCTCCCAGGAGCCGCTGAAGCCTTGGTGGCCAAGGCACGCGCGGTGGGGGTGTTACTCCACCTGGTGGATGCAAACACGGTGTCGCTATCCCTGGATGAGACCACCATTGGCGAGCACACCGGTGTGCTCAAGGGCACGCTGGAGCAACACTTGGCGGAAATCTTTGAACTTGGCGACTACACCGGAGAATTAGCCGCGCCCGCACTGCCCCAGGATTTGGTGCGCACCAGCTCGTACTTGGAGCACCCGGTGTTTCACGCTCACCACTCAGAAACCGCGATGATGCGCTATCTCAAGCAACTCGCGGACAAGGATTACGCGCTGGATCGAGGGATGATTCCGCTGGGTAGTTGCACGATGAAGCTCAACGCCGCTACCGAAATGGAAGCCGTGAGTTGGCCAGAGTTTTCTGGATTGCACCCCTTCGCGCCGGAAGAAGACACTCAGGGCTACCTGGTGATGATGTCGCACCTCGAAACGTGGCTTGCTGAGTTGACCGGGTATGACTCGGTGTCGCTTCAGCCCAATGCCGGAAGCCAAGGCGAGTACGCGGGCCTCTTAGCTATTCGGGGCTACCACCGCTCCCGCGGTGATGACCAGCGCACCGTGTGTTTGATCCCCTCTAGCGCCCACGGCACGAATGCTGCCAGTGCGGTGTTGGCGGGAATGCAGGTGGTCGTTATCGCCTGTAACGAGCGCGGTGATGTCGACATTGAGGACGTCCACGCCAAGATTGCCGAGCATGCGGATAATTTGGCTGCCTTGATGGTGACGTATCCCTCGACCCACGGAGTTTATGAACACGGCATCAACGACATCACCGATGCCGTGCACGCCGCTGGTGGGCAGGTCTATATCGATGGTGCCAACCTCAACGCTCTGGTGGGCTTTTCTCGCTATGGCGATATTGGGGGAGATGTCTCGCACCTCAATCTTCACAAGACGTTCTGTATTCCCCACGGTGGTGGTGGCCCAGGCGTAGGCCCGGTCGGCGCCAAAGCGCACCTAGCTCCCTTCTTACCCGGCCACCCCCAGGCTCAAATGGATGTTCATCCACCGTTTGATCCCGCAACGCTGAAGGCTGGCACCCAGGTTCACGGTGGCGTTCCCGTCTCGGCGGCGCCCTATGGAAGCCCCAGCATTTTGCCGATTCCCTGGGCGTATGTGCGCATGATGGGACCGGATGGCTTGGCGCGGGCGACCGCTTCGGCGGTGTTGGCTGCTAACTACGTGGCCACTCGTTTGAGCGAGCACTATGACGTGTTGTATACCGGGGATAACGGTTTAGTGGCCCACGAAGCCGTTATTGATATTCGACCCTTGAGTGCCGCCACCGGCATCACTGTCGATGATGTGGCCAAGCGTTTGGTCGACTATGGCTTCCACGCTCCCACGATGTCGTTCCCCGTGGCGGGAACCCTCATGATCGAACCCACCGAAAGTGAAGACTTAGGCGAACTCGATCGTTTCATCGACGCCATGATTGCCATTCGACACGAAGCGGATCAGGTGGCTGCCGGTGTGTGGCCAAGCGAGGACAATCCTCTGGTCAATGCTCCGCACACCGCGGCCAGTGTTACTACCTCGCACTGGACTCACCCCTATTCACGCGAGCTTGCGTGTTATCCCGCTGCTGTGGCGCAAGTACCTGAGGTGAGTGATGGTCTTGGCGCTATGCCCGGGGTGGCGAGTAAGTATTGGCCACCGGTTCGCCGAGTAGACCAAGCTTTTGGTGATCGTAACCTGGTGTGCTCGTGCCCACCGATTGAGGCTTTTGCCTAGAGTTTGACGAGCTCTCGCTGGAGGGTTTTCGCCGTTTGAAACGTCATCCCCAACAGGGCAACGTGCTTCCACGCAAGCTTTCCCTCGGCATCGATGATGAAAATACTGCGTCGCACGCCAATACCCATCAGGCCCACCCCGTAAGCCTGGACGACATCACCTTTTTCATCGGAGAGCATCGGGAATCCCAGGCGTTTGGTGCGAGCAAACTTCTCGTGGCTTCCCGCGTTTTGACGAGAGATCCCCCAAATTTCGGCGCCTAGCTCTCGAAACGCATCCATCTCATCTTCATAGCTACACAGCTGAGCTGTGCACCCGGGGTAGTTATCGGCCGGGTAAAAAGCGAGCACCACCGGGTGGCCTCGACGCTCGGAGAGCGTGAAGTGGGTTTTCGCTGGCTGCCCGTCCACCATGGTGATTCCGGGAAGGGTGAAGTCGGGGGCTAGTTCGCCAATCTCAGGTGTAGTCACGAGAGGACACGCTAACCCACATTCCCGAGAATTTCTGGGAAGTTCTCAGCCACGAGCGGATATCCCACAAACGCCACCGCGTCGATGAGCGTATGAGCAAGTATGAGCGGCGCTAAACGCCGGGTTTTCGCATAGAAATAGCCGAAGACTAGGCCCATGATGAAATTCCCCACAAAACCACCCAATCCTTGGTAGAGGTGGTAACTCGCGCGCAAGAAGGCGTGGCCGATAATGATCCACACCAGAGGAACCTTCAGTTGCTCGAGCCTGGCAAAGAGGTAGCCCACCCCGATGACCTCTTCGAGAACGCCTGCTCGAAGCGCAAGCAGCAACAGCATCGGCACACTCCACCAATACGGTGACAGGTCCGACGCCACAATCGTGACGTTGAGCTCCAGAGAGCGGCTGAGGAAATAAAGCCCCAGACCAGGAATGCCGATTGCCGCAGCAAGACCAAGGCCTTGGGCGCTATCGCGCCCAGGTTTGGTGAGGTCTAATCCGAGCCTCCCCAGGTGAGGGCGGGTGTGTCGCCACAACAACAACACCACGAGAGCCACCGGCATCAGGGCTGAGGCCACACCGAGAAGTTGGTAACTAAAGTCAGCCCACTCCAGGTCACTCGCACTGCGATTCAAGGTGGCGGTTTGAGCGCTCAGGGGTGTTTCCCGCGAGAGCCGAATAGCAATCCCGACCAGGGAATACAGTGCGCTCATGCCCAGACTCAGGCCCAAGACGATAGTGATTTCGACTATCAGACGCCGTCTGCTCATGGCTATTGCGGTGGGTTAGCGGGTGGGGCTGGCGGGGTCACACGCCGGCGTTCCCCCGGGCAGTTTGTGGCGGTAGCGAGCGATGAGGGCATAGACGCCCGAGGCCAACCAGGAAATCGGTGGGGTCGCGAGAAGCCATCCGAGTAGTCGAAGAGCAAAACGCGGTTGCGCTCGTAGCAAAGCGCTGGTGGCTAACGCTCCGCCGTAATGGTGGGTGGGTGTGATGTACCAGGCGAATTTTTCCACGTCGAGTGGGGTGAGGGCATAGTCCTCGATAGCAATACTTTGCGAGGTTTTGGCCTCAGGGAAGCGGGGCAGCCACTCGCGTAATCGGTTCACCCACAGGGTGCAAAACGCGCAATCGCCGTCATAAATTAAGACGTGGCGATCAATCGAGGACGAGCGGGGCATACCTCCATGCTAGGCCTTCTGTCTGTGGGGCCGGTAGGATAGGGGGGCAGGGCTACGGTTGGAAGTTTCTGCTCCGTCTTAGCCCCTTAAGGAAATCTCATCATGGCTATCGCCACTCGAAGTGACGTGCGTAACGTCGCCATTGTTGCCCACGTTGACCACGGTAAAACGACTCTCGTTGATGCCATGTTGCGCCAAACCGGATCCTTTGCCGATCACGGACCTGTGACTGATCGCGCCATGGATTCAGGGGATCTGGAAAAAGAAAAAGGCATCACGATCCTCGCGAAGAACACCGCGGTGACCTACAGCGGTATTCACGCTGGGGGATCGGACATCACGATCAACGTGATCGACACCCCTGGCCACGCGGATTTTGGTGGCGAAGTGGAACGCGGCCTGAGCATGGTCGATGGTGTGGTGCTGCTGGTTGATGCCAGTGAAGGCCCGCTTCCGCAAACTCGCTTTGTCTTGCGTAAAGCGCTTGCCGCGAAACTTCCCGTGATTTTGTTGGTCAATAAGACTGACCGTCCCGACTCTCGTATTGATGCCGTGGTGCACGAAACACAGGATCTCTTGATTGGTTTGGCCTCGGATCTTTCGGATGAAGTACCGGATTTAGATGTGGACGCCATCCTGGATCTCCCCATTGTCTATGCCTCGGGACGCGAGGGAGCGGCGAGCACGAACAAGCCAGCGGATGGCACCCTGCCCGATAATGGCGACTTAGAGCCCCTCTTCGGCGCAATTCTTGCCCACATCCCACCGCCCACCTATGACGACACCCACCCCCTGCAGGCTCACGTCACCAACCTCGACGCCTCACCGTTCTTGGGCCGTATTGCGTTGCTGCGTATTTTCCAGGGCACCCTCACCAAGGGCCAAACCGTCGCGTGGGTTCGTCACGATGGCACCGTCCAGAACGTGCGCATTACCGAATTGTTGATGACCAAAGCTCTCGAGCGCGTTCCTGCCCAGAGCGCCATGGCGGGAGATATCGTCGCCGTGGCAGGAATTGAAGAAATCACTATTGGTGAAACCATCGCCGATCCTGATGATGTTCGGCCGTTGCCCGCCATTACGGTGGATGAACCCGCGATTTCGATGACCATTGGCACGAACACGTCCCCACTGGTGGGCTTGGTCAAGGGACACAAGCTCACTGCTCGCATGGTGAAGGACCGTCTCGATCGTGAGCTCATTGGTAACGTCTCCATTCGCGTTGTCGACGTGGGACGCCCCGACGCCTGGGAAGTTCAAGGTCGAGGCGAATTGGCCCTGGCCATCCTGGTGGAGAACATGCGCCGTGAAGGCTTTGAGCTCACCGTGGGTAAGCCACAGGTTGTCACCAAGAAGGTAGATGGCTCCGTTCACGAACCTTTTGAAGCGCTCACCATTGATGCGCCGGAAGAATTTGTGGGTGCCATCACACAGCTCTTGGCTGCGCGTAAAGGTCGCATGGACAACATGTCCAATCACGGCACCGGCTGGGTTCGCATGGAATTCACTGTTCCTTCCCGAGGCCTCATAGGGTTTAGGACTGAATTCCTCACGATGACTCGTGGTCAGGGAATTGCCAACGCCATCGCCGCTGGTTTTGATAAGTGGGCTGGCAGCATCGTCACCCGTAACTCGGGTTCCATCGTCGCCGATAGAACCGGTGTGGTTACCTCCAACGCCATGATGGCTCTGCAAGAGCGCATGACGTTCTTTGTTAAGCCCACCGAAGCCGTCTATGAAGGCATGGTCGTCGGGGAGAACTCTCGCGGCGATGACATGGATGTCAACATCACCAAAGAAAAGAAGCTCAACAACATTCGCTCCTCCACAGCGGAAGAACTTGAGCGTCTCACCCCACCGCGCCAAATGTCCTTAGAGGAATGTCTGGAATTTGCCCGCGAGGATGAGTGCGTTGAGGTCACTCCGGAAATTGTGCGTATTCGCAAGGTGGAACTGGATCAAAATCTGCGTGCCCGGATCACGTCGCGTTTGAAGAAACAAGACGCGCCCAACGGTTAAGAGATAGGTACGCTGAAGTAATGAAGGTCGCAAGGTTTAGCCTCAGCGGGGGCGAGCCGCTCTATGGCATCGTCGATGGCTATGACCTGGTGGTTCTTGCTGGCGACCCGCTCTATCACGGGATTAATCCCACGGACCAACGCGTCCCGATGGATAAAGCAACGCTCTTGGCACCGGTGATTCCTCGATCCAAAGTGGTCTGTGTGGGGATGAACTATGCCGAGCATGCCAAAGACATGGATCACGAGAGTTCGGGAAACCCGCTGATTTTCCTCAAACCCAACACCTCGGTGATTGGTCCAGGAGATCCGATTGTGATTCCCCCGGTGGAAGGTCGCATCGTCCACGAAGGAGAACTCGCTATCGTCATTGGCTCTGTGGCCAAGCGGGTGAAAGCGGCGGACTGGCGCGATGTGGTCTTTGGATTCACCATTGCCAACGATGTCTCGGCTAGAGATGTGATGTTTGCCGATGGTCAATGGGCGCGAGCTAAGGGTTATGACACGTTTTGTCCCCTAGGTCCCTACATCGACACCGAGATTGACCCCTCTGACTTAGAGATCACCACCTATGTCGATGGGGAACTGCGCCGCAAGGGCAGCACCAAAGACTTGATTTACTCGATACCCGAAATCATCGAGTTTTGTTCGGACGTGTGGACGTTGCTCCCGGGCGATGTCATCTGCACAGGAACCCCCTCGGGGCTGGGTAGTTTCGTCGATGGTCAAACGATTGACATTCACATCGAAGGCCTGGGTACCCTTTCGAACCCGGCAAAGAATCGTGATGACCGCACAAACTGATGCTTCGCTGGAAATCGCCCAGCGCAAAGTTCGCGCTGTCTTGATCTTGGGCCAAATCATGGCCGGCCTTGGCATGGGGGCAACCCTGTCTATGGGCGCTATTTTGGCCGGTCGCATCGGCGGCTCCGATGCGCTTTCAGGCATGGCAGCAACCATGGCAACCCTGGGCGCTGCCTTGGCGGCGGTTCCCCTCGCGAGCCTGGCCTCGCGTGCAGGGCGGGCACTGTCTCTCGCCAGTGGCGCCAGCGTGGCCGCACTGGGTGGGCTCGTCGTCATCGGCGCCATTGTGGTGAGCAGTTTTATTCTGCTTTTAGTGGGATTGATGATGGTGGGCGTCGGAACGGCCGTCAACTTGCAATCACGCTTTGCCGCGACCGATATTGCGGCTCCCGCCACCCGAGGACGAGACCTTTCCCTCGTGGTGTGGGCCACCACAGTGGGGGCAGTATCTGGTCCTAACTTGCTTACCCCCGGGGAAATTTTGGGTGGTTGGCTGGGACTCCCGGAATTAGCCGGGCCCTTTGTGTTCACTGTTGGTGCGCAGCTCAGTGCCGCGATTGTTTATTTCGTCGGGCTGCGTCCTGATCCACTCACCCTGGCCAAAGATGCTGCGCTCGCTCGAGCCACCAGCGGCAGCACTTCACCAACGCAAGACGTTCCGGATAGCCCGCAGATTCAACGCGCGGCCATTGCGGCTATTGCCCTGTCCCATGCCGTCATGGTCTCGGTCATGGCGATGACGCCGGTGCACTTGGTCAACCATGGTGCTTCTCTGGCCATTGTGGGGTTCACCATTTCCCTGCACATTGCCGGCATGTATGCCTTGGCACCTCTTTTTGGCATTTTGGCCGATCGTCTGGGGCGCATCTCGACGATCATGATCGGCCAGGTTATTTTTGCCATCAGCTTGGCTTTTACCGGTTTTGGCTCAGAAAACGAGATCGCGGTTGTTATCGGTCTGGTGCTCTTAGGGTTGGGCTGGAGCGCTTCGACGGTGGCCGGATCGACGTTGCTGACAGAATCAACCTCACTCGCACGACGGGCGAAAGTGCAAGGTGTCTCGGATTTGTTGATGAGTGGCTCTGGTGCCACCGGGGGAGCTCTCGCGGGAGTGGTCCTGAGCTTCTTGGGTTACAGCGGGTTGTCTTTTGTCGTGGTGAGCCTGGTCGTGATTATTTCGCTAACGATGGCGGTGGCTCATCGTCGCGGACACTCTGCGAAGCTTCGTGATCTCTCGCCTAGCACCTATGACATCTAGGCTCGCGCCTGTCACCTCCTAGACTGGTGTCCTCATGACGCTCTCTGTTACTAATGCCACCGGCTCTGATGTCCGTGTTCGTTTTTGCCCATCTCCCACTGGCACCCCTCATGTGGGGCTGGTGCGAACGGCCTTGTTTAACTGGGCATACGCCCGACACCACCAGGGTGCTTTTGTGTTGCGCATCGAAGACACAGACCAGGAAAGAGACAGCGAAGAAAGCTACCAGCAGCTCTTAGAGGCTCTTCGCTGGTTGGGGCTGAACTGGGATGAAGGCCCTGAAATGGGCGGGGCCCACGAGCCTTACCGGCAATCATTGCGCAGCGATATCTATGCCGAGGTGATCGACACCTTGCTCCAGGCCGGCCACCTCTATGAAAGTTTTGTGACGCCGGAGGAAATGGCCGCGATGAACGTGGCCAACGGACGCGACCCCAAGCAGGGCTATGACAATCATGAGCGCGAACTCAGTGCACAACAGCGCCAGGCATACCTCGATGAAGGACGCATACCGGCACTTCGTTTGCGGGTTCCTGAGGTGGACTTATCGTTTAGTGACCTTATTCGCGGCGATGTTTCGTTTCCGCAGGGTTCCACGATCGACTTCGTTGCTGTTCGCGGTGGCGGCAAACCCCTCTACACCTTCGTCAATCCTCTGGATGATGCCCTCATGGGCATCACCCACGTGTTGCGCGGGGAAGACTTGCTCTCCTCCACTCCGCGACAGCTAGCCCTGTATCACGCGCTGGGTGAGGTGGGCATTGCCCATCACCTTCCTCGCTTTGCTCACCTGCCCTATGTCATGGGGGAGGGCAATAAGAAGCTCTCGAAGCGCGATGTGGAATCCAACCTGTTCCACCACCGTGACCGCGGATTTATTGCCGAGGGCTTACTGAACTACCTCAGCTTGTTGGGCTGGTCCCTAGCACCGGATCGCGACGTCTTTTCCATGGACGAAATGGTCGCTGCGTTCGACGTCACCTCGGTCAATCCCAACCCGGCACGTTTTGACCTCAAAAAGGCAGAATCGATCAACGGGGACCATCTTCGATTACTGAGCCCCGAAGACTTCCAGGCCCGAACCCTTCCGTATTTGGAATCGGCGGGCGTGCTGAGCGAACCCGTGAGCGAGGAGGACATGGCGAAGCTGACGCAGATCATGCCCCACGTTCAAGAGCGCGTGGGTCTCTTGGGCGAAGTTCCGGATTTGATTCGCTTTGTGTTCCTTGCTGATGACGCCATCGAGATTGAGGCCGATGCCCGCAAGACGCTTCAGGATTCTTCCGCATCGGTGCTCGAGGCAGCGATCGCCGCGCTGGAGGGGCTGGAGACCTGGAACACGGCTTCCGTGGAGGACGTTCTTCGCGCCGCCATTGTGGAGACCATGGAGATTTCTCCACGGCATGCTTTTGGTCCGCTTCGTGTCGCAATCTCTGGTCGTCGAATCAGCCCACCGCTGTTTGAGTCGATGGAGGTCTTGGGACGTGAGTCAAGCCTGGCTCGATTGCGCCGTCTTCGCGCGGCGCTCTAGGCGTGCGCTAAGCTAAGGGCGGTTCACGCGGGGCTTGCGCCCCTTGCAGTGGGGTGTGGTGTAATTGGCAACACGGCTGATTCTGGTTCAGTTGTTCTTGGTTCGAGTCCAGGCACCCCAGCAAATTCCCTCTTCTTGCCCTGACTAACCCGGTGCCGCGACATAATGGTGTCCTCATGCCTAAGTCGTCAGGCCACCTTGTTGTCGCCATCAATCCCACTGCGTCGTTTGGAAAGAGAGCGGACGCCGCAGGTATTGCCATCGCCGAACTCGAAGCGGCTGGCTACCAGGTTGAAGCGCTCAGCGCCGAAAGTTTTTCACACCTTCAGGAACTGACCAGAGATGCCATCCGAGGGCACACCAGGGCTCTGGTTGTTGTAGGTGGCGATGGGATGGTGCACCTAGGAGTGGGTGTGGCCCGGGAGAAAAAAGTACCTCTGGGTGTTATTCCGAGCGGGACGGGCAATGACTTTGCCCGGCACCTGGGGCTGGTCATTTCCTCGCCCCGAGATGCTGCCAAGAATCTGGTGGAGGCCCTGGATCGCGAGCCGAGCGTGATGGATGTTGGCGTGGCTAGCGGTGCGGAAGGGTTTTCCCGATCCTTTGCCTGCGTGTTTTCTGGTGGGTTTGATGCCATCGTGAATGAGCGAGCCAATCGCTTGCGATTTCCCAAGGGCCGCCATCGCTACACGTTGGCGCTGTTGATTGAATTAGCCAAGCTACGTCCCTTGACATACACCCTCACCATTGATGGAGTGGAAGAAACGGGTCGGTATCTTCTGGTTGCCGTGGCTAATACCCACAGTTTTGGTGGTGGAATGAAAGTGACCCCTGACGCCTCGGTGGTGGATGGCCACTTGGACGTGTTTACCCTGGCACCGCTCTCGCGCTTAGCCTTTTTGCGCATTTATCCTCGGGTTTTTTCCGGCACTCATGTCACCGATCCCAGGGTCTCGATTCGCAGGGCCACCTCCGTGAAGCTCGATTCCCCCGGTGTCATTGCCTATGCCGATGGGGAAGCGTTGAGAGCTCTTCCGTTGGAAGTTACCGTGGAGCCTCAGGGGCTTCAGATTTACGCCTAAGTCCGGGCTCTCATGGTTGGCGCCACTTGGTGATTGATGGCATACTTTCTTTCGTTGCACTAAGCGGCCCCATCGTATAGCGGCCTAGTACGCCGCCCTCTCACGGCGGTAACGCGGGTTCGAATCCCGCTGGGGTCACGCGATAAGCACTACGGCCATCACCCCTGTGGGGTTGATGGCCGTAGTAGCGTTAGGGGCGCCTCGGTTGCCGAGGCTTGGCAAGGAGAGTGTGCGTGGGCTTTCAATTACCGCTGTGGTTTGAAGTGTCCTCGCTGGTGATACTCTCGCTCATCCTGATCGCTGATTTGGCTTTGGTGGTGTGGCGACCCCACCACCCCTCCGTTAAGGAATCGTTGTTGTGGGTCAGTTTTTATGTCGCGCTTGCCGTGGTATTTGCTGGCTTGATGTTTGTTTTCTCTGGCGAGAAATATGGCTCTGAGTTCTTAGCCGGATGGGTCACGGAGTATTCCCTCTCGATAGACAACCTGTTTGTTTTTGTGCTGATCATGGCCTCGTTTAAGGTGCCCAGACAGAACCAGCAACAGGTTCTGATGATCGGAATTCTGCTGGCCATTGCCTTTAGAGGTGTCTTCATCCTCTTGGGCGCTGCCCTGATTGCCAGTTTCAGCTGGATTTTCTATGTTTTTGGAGCCTTCCTGGTGTTCGTGGGTCTTCAGCAGTTCTTCAGCGGCCGCGAAGACGATGTGCAGCGCCACAGTAAGCTGACGAGCTTTGTGATGCGACACATGGATATGACGGATGAATTCCACGGCATGAAAGTTCGTGTCACCATCGCCGGTAAGAAAGTATTTACCCCGGTATTGGTGGTCTTTCTCACCATTGGCACTGCCGACGTGATATTCGCCGTGGATTCCATTCCCGCGATTTATGGCATCACCCAAAGCCCCTTCATCGTCTTTACCGCCAATGTTTTTGCCCTGATGGGTTTGCGCCAGCTGTATTTCCTGCTCGGGGGCCTGATCGACAAGCTCGCCTACCTCCACCTGGGTATTGCTTTCATCCTGACCTTCATCGGAATGAAACTTGTCTTTCACGCTCTGCACGACAACGCGGTGTTCTTTATCAATGGCGGTGCCCCCATTGGCTGGGCGCCTGATGTGGGGACCTGGGAGTCGCTCATTGTCATCGTGGTGGCGATGACCATTGCCGTCGTGGCCAGTGTGATTCGCTTGGCCAAGGACCGTGAGCTCAGCTCACTCAGGGGCAAAAAGTAGGCCCGGTGTTACGCTAGGACATTGGTTTTAGCCTCAAGTAGACCCGGAGACGGGCGTGAATGAAGTAGTCGTGAAGGAGCCCCAGATGAGCACATCCCCTCCGCGTACTTTGGCGGAAAAAGTCTGGGCAGATCACCTTGTCTCTCAGGGTGAGAATGGTGAACCCGATCTGATTTATATCGATCTTCACCTGGTGCACGAAGTGACCAGCCCCCAGGCGTTTGATGGGCTCCGCGTCGCTGGTCGCAGCGTCCGTCGGCCTGATCTGACAATCGCCACCGAGGATCACAACACACCCACGATCAACATCGATAAGCCCATCGCTGAGCCGACTAGTCGGATACAGATTGAAACTCTGCGGGCCAACGCGAAAGAATTTGGTATTCGTCTGCATTCTTTGGGCGATATCGAACAGGGAATTGTGCACGTGGTGGGGCCACAGCTTGGATTGACGATGCCGGGAATCACTGTCGTGTGTGGAGACTCCCACACGTCGACCCATGGCGCTTTTGGCGCGATGGCGTTTGGTATCGGCACCAGCGAAGTCGAGCACGTCCTGGCCACGCAAACGCTGCCCTTGGCGCCCTTTAAGACCATGGCGATCACGGTCGAAGGCGAACTTCGCCCGGGCGTCACGGCCAAGGACATCATTTTGGCCGTGATTGCCAAAATCGGCACCGGCGGTGGCCAAGGCTATGTATTGGAGTACCGCGGTAGCGCGATTCGGGCGCTGTCGATGGATGGCCGCATGACGATTTGCAATATGTCGATCGAAGCCGGGGCTCGCGCCGGAATGGTCGCTCCTGATCAGGTCACCTATGACTACCTCAAGGGTCGCCCCCATGCTCCCAGCGGCGAAGACTGGGATACAGCAGTGGCCTACTGGGACACTCTGGCCACCGACGAAGGGGCAACCTTTGACGCCGAAGTATTCCTCGATGCCAACGAGCTAGAACCTTTTGTCACCTGGGGAACTAATCCGGGTCAAGGAGTTTCGTTGAATGACCGGGTCCCCGACCCCGAGGCGATGGCTGATCCCAATGACAAAGCCGCGGCGCTTCGAGCCCTGGAATACATGGATTTGCGCGCGGGAACCCCGATGAAGGACATTGGGATCGACACAGTCTTCATGGGCTCGTGCACTAACTCTCGCCTGGACGACCTGCGTTTGTTTGCCTCGATTATCCAGGGCCAGAAAAAAGCTGATCACATCCGGTTGATGGTGGTCCCGGGTTCTGCTCGAGTGCGCCTCGAGGCGGAAGCCGAGGGCATTGACAAGATCGTCGAGGAATTTGGTGGCGAATGGCGATTCGCTGGCTGTTCGATGTGCTTGGGGATGAACCCTGACCAGCTCGCGCCCGGTGAGCGCGCCGCTTCTACGTCTAATCGCAATTTTGAGGGACGCCAGGGCAAGGGAGGGCGAACCCACTTGGTCTCGCCGGCTGTCGCTGCGGCAACAGCCATCAAGGGCACACTGGCAAGCCCCAGCGATGTCGGGGCACACAGTGAGGTGGGAGCGTAATGGACAAGATTTCACTCGTCGAAGGCACCGGAGTCCCACTTCGTCGCAGCAACGTCGATACCGACCAGATTATCCCGGCAGAATTTCTCAAGCGGGTGACGAAGACCGGCTATGACGATGCGTTGTTCTATGCCTGGCGTCAAGACCCCACCTTCGTTCTCAACACCGAGCCTTATACCCACGGCGGTGTCCTGGTCGCAGGTCCCGATTTCGGCACCGGGTCTTCTCGCGAGCACGCAGTGTGGGCACTGCGTGACTTCGGCTTTCGTGCGGTAATTTCCTCGCGCTTTGGAGATATTTTCCGATCTAATTCTGGCAAGCAGGGCCTGGTCACGGCACTGGTCGCTGAGTCGGTCATCGAGGCGCTGTGGGCGGAAATCGAGGCTCACCCGGGTGTCGCGGTTACCGTTGACCTGGGAGCGCGTGAGATACGGTGTGGAGGGCTTAGCGCACCCTTTGAGATAGACGAATACACTCGCTGGCGATTGATGGAGGGCCTTGATGACATCGCACTCACTCTCCAGCACGCCGATGCGATTGAAGATTTCGAAGGCCGCCGTGAAGCATGGCGTCCTCGAACCCTGCCCGCCAGGAGTCAGTAAATGAACCCCGTGGAAACAGCCGCGGGTAAAGCCTCCTTGTCGGCTCACCCAGAGAGCGCTGACACCATCAAATTTGAAGGTGGCAAGCCTCTGGTGGGTGAGGTGGAAGTTCGTGGGGCAAAGAACCTGGTCACCAAAGCGATGGTGGCAGCGCTGCTGGCGGATTCACCGAGTGTTTTGCGCGGTGTTCCCCACATCCGCGATGTCGCCGTAGTTCGAGGGTTATTAGAAGCCCACGCTGTGACGGTCACAGAACTCGCCGATGGGGAAATTCAGATGGATCCCCGCGGTGTGGAAAGTGCACACTTTGCCGAGATTGATGCCCATGCGGGCTCTAGTCGGATTCCGATTCTTTTTTGTGGCCCACTCCTTCACCAGTTGGGTGAGGCTTATATCCCTGACCTCGGGGGGTGTCGGATCGGGGATCGCCCGATCAACTTCCACCTGGATGCTCTTCGTGCCTTTGGCGCTGAAGTGGATAAGAGCAATGAGGGTATTCGCCTCAGCGCTCCGGCTCGTCTGGTCGGTGCTCGCGTGGATCTTCCCTATCCCAGCGTGGGGGCAACCGAGCAGGTCCTCTTGACCGCTGTGCGTGCCAAAGGTGTGACCGAGCTCACCAACGCAGCCATCGAGCCAGAAATTATGGACCTGATTGCTATTTTGCAAAAGATGGGCGCCATCATCGTCGTGGAGCCCAATCGCACCATTGTGATCGAGGGTGTCGATTCGCTTTCGGGTTATGACCACCGGGCGATTGCCGATCGCAACGAAGCCGCAAGTTGGGCGGCGGCAGCCTTGGCCACCCGCGGGGATATTTATGTTCGCGGCGCCCACCAACAAGAACTCATGACGTTTCTCAACGTCTATCGCAAAGTCGGTGGCGTTTTTGATATTGATGATGAGGGAATCCGTTTCCGCCACCCCGGCGGCGCCATAAAGCCCGTGGTTATCGAAACCGATGTTCACCCCGGTTTCATGACCGATTGGCAGCAACCCATGATCGTGGCGTTGACCCAGGCTGAAGGTCGCTCAATTGTTCACGAAACGGTGTATGAAAATCGATTTGGGTTTACCGACGCCCTAGTGAAAATGGGTGCCGATATCCAGGTCTACAAAGAGGGCATCGCCAGTATTACCCGCCGGGTGCCCCGCAGGCCCCTGGAGCAAGCGGCGGTGATTACCGGTCCCACGCCTCTGACCGGGGCCAACATTCGAGTACCTGATTTGCGCGGTGGATTTAGCCACATCATTGCTGCGGTAACAGCATCGGGTCCCTCCACCGTGAGCAACGTCGGAATTATTTCTCGCGGCTATGAACACCTTTTGCAGAAACTAGATGGGCTCGGAGCCACCTTCGAGCTCCAGGAGTAACTCTGGTGAGTGCTGTCACAGTGACTTCGAAGCGGCGCAAAGCTGAGATTCGCTGGCATATTTTTGCCGGCATTGTCTTGCCCGTCGTGGGCACCATGGTGAAGCTGCGTATTCGGCAAGGCTCCCGGCTTCCCGCCCAGGGACCCTTCATTGTCTCGCCCAATCACTTCAGCGAGATTGATCCCATCCTGATGGGGATTGTGGTGTGGAAGCTTCGTCGCACGCCCAGGTTTTTAGCTAAGGCCTCGCTGTTTCGTGTCCCCCTTCTGGGCTGGTTGATGCGCTTTACTGGCCAAATTCCCGTAGAGCGTGATTCCAATGGAACCCTGGGGGAGCCGCTGAAGGCCGCGGGCGAGTTGGTGACCAGGGGTCAAGGTGTGATCGTCTACCCCGAGGGCACGTTGACCAAAGACCCTGATTTGTGGCCGATGAAGGGCAAGGTGGGGGCTGTGCGCATGGCCTTGCAATCGGACATCCCTTTGTATCCAGCAGCCCACTGGGGCACCCAGCACTGGATGGGGCGCTATGCCAAAAAGATTCACGTCTTCCCCAGAACCACCATTGATGCGGTGGTGGGCGAACCACTCGACTTATCTGCTTTTCGGGGAAAGCCCATCACGAAGGAATTGCTCGAAAGCGCAACGGACGTATTGATGCACGAGATTGCGGCGCTGGTGGGATCCCTGCGCGGTGAGAAACCTCCTAAGACCCTGCATGATGGTCGGGGAGCAAAGGAGCGATCATGACCACGGTGGCAGTGTTGGGAGCAGGTTCGTGGGGAACCACGTTTGCGAAGGTCTTAGCCGATGGCGGCAGTGACGTCATGGTGTGGGCACGTCGATCCGAAGTCGCCAAGGAAATTCACGAAACCAGGCGCAATAGCGATTACCTGCCAGGAATAAACCTGCCCAAAAATCTTGATGCCACCGACTCGCTCGAGCGTGCCGTGGACGGCGCCACCCAGGTCTATGTGGCTGTTCCCAGTCAGCATTTGCGGGAGAACATCACCACCGCTCAGGCTCTTATTGCTCCCGATGCGCTGATCATCAGTTTGATGAAGGGTGTCGAAGCGGGCAGTGGATTGCGCATGAGTGAGGTCCTCCACCAGGTGGGTGGATTTGATCCCGAGCGCATTGCTGTGGTGAGCGGGCCCAATCTTGCTCTGGAGATCGCCAAGGAGCAGCCCACGGCTGCTGTGGCGTCCTCGGTCAGCGAAGCCACCGCGAGCGCGGTGGCGAGCGCCTCGACGAATTCCTATTTCAAAACCTTTATCAATGACGATGTGGTGGGCACAGAATTCGGTGGCGTGCTCAAAAACCTGATTGCGGTGGCGGTGGGCATTGCCGATGGTGTGGGGTATGGCGAGAACACTAAAGCGTCCATCATCACCCGTGGTTTGGCTGAAATTTCTGCGTTTGCTGCTGCTTTCGGGGCTCAACCACAAACCATGTCGGGACTTGCCGGGCTCGGAGATTTGATTGCCACGTGTGAATCACCCCTGTCTCGTAACAACACCGCTGGGCGTTTACTGGGCCAGGGTCACAGTTTTGTCGATGTGGTGCGCACCATGAATCAAACAGCAGAAGGGCTGGCAGCTATTGCCCCCGTGTTGGAACTTGCCGCAGCCAAAGGTGTCTTTATGCCCATCGTGACTCAGGTGGGTCAAGTTCTGGATGGCTCGCGAGACCCCCAGGAATTGGCTCCGCACTTTGCCACCGATTCCGATTCCCCTCAAGGCGAGTAGGTCGCATCGATGCTGGCGTCACTGGGTTCGAGTGGATGGGTGGGCGAAAAGTTTGGCTCAGAACCCCTGCGGGTGGTAGCTCTTCACGGTTGGGGCCGCACAGGAAACGATTTCTCACGAGTGCTTTCTGGCCTTGATGCCCTGGCGCTGCATCTTCCGGGCTTTGGTTCGGCCTCACCGCCGCCGGTGGCGTGGTCGAGTGCGCAGTACGCCGACGCCCTGGCAGAAGCGCTGGAAGGCCGGGGTCCACTGGTCGTGGTGGGGCACTCTTTTGGTGGCCGGATTGCTCTTCGATTAGCGGCTAGACATCCGAGGTTGGTCTCGCATCTGATACTCACCGGGGTTCCTCTGACCCGGGTGAGCGCGCCACCGAGGCAGCCCGTTGCTTTTCGTGTGGCCAAATATCTTCATGCCGCCAAGCTCATTCCCGAAGCCACCATGGAGAAATATCGCCGACGCTTTGGATCTACCGATTACCGGGCGGCTGAAGGAGTGATGCGCGACATTTTGGTGCGGGTGATCGCCGAGGACTATCTCGAGGATGCGGCGCGCGTCACGGCACCGGTGACACTGGTCTGGGGGGAGGCCGATGTGCCAGCTCCGCTGGCTGCGGCAGAGAAATCGATGGACTATTTCCCCCACGCCACACTGCGCGTGGTTTCAGGGGCAGGACACCTTCTGGAAGGTAACCTCGAAGCGGAGCTCACGGATGCCGTGACTCACGCCCTCGGCCAGTAAGGAAGTCGCACCATGTCACCAGATCTTCTGCTCCTTGTGGCGGCCATTACCTCGGGCATCGTCACCGCAGCGCTGATGAATCTCAAATGGGTTCGCGTGGCACAGCGGGTGCACTATTTACCCCGGGAAGTCGCGCGCTTGGAGCGCCTCTGGTTTGATCGACAACCGCTGGGGGCACTGTGGTGGGGTGGCGCGGCCATTCTCGCGTTGACTTCTGTCCAGGGAAGCGCCTGGCTGAACATGCCAGAACTAGCCTGGCTTGCCGTGATTGCTCCGTTGATGATCTTGCCTACCCCGTGGCGCTTGCCTTTTCGTGGGGTGACCAGTCCTCTGGCGTGGACCCCTCGAGCACAGAGGGCCTATGCCGGAATTTTTGTCCTTCAACTGGTCCTCGGGACACTCACCGTCGTGGTGTTGGGCCCTGCCGGAGTGCTCATTCCGCTGTTGTTCACGGCAAATCTTGCCGATCTCGCCCTGGGGTTCTTGTGGTATCTCGAGCGCAATCTCACGATGAAGTTTGTCTCTCAGGCTCAGCGCAAGCTCAAGAGAGTAAAGCCCCGTGTGGTGGCGATTACGGGAAGCTATGGCAAGACCTCCACCAAGGGCTATGTCGCCACACTGGTGGGGGGAACTCATTCCACTGTTGCCTCACCGGCAAGCTTTAACAACCTGATGGGGCTATCCAAGACCATCAACGAGCACCTCGTGGCGGGCACCAGTGTGTTTGTCGCGGAAATGGGCATGAACGCTGAGGGTCGAATTCGGGAGCTTTCGAATTGGTTCCCACCCGATATTGCGGCGATCACCGTGATCGGCGAAGCACATATGGAGCGATTGGGTTCGAAAGAAGCAATTTTTCGTGCCAAAGCTGAAATCACCGAAAAGGCCTCCACAGTGGTCCTGCCCATTGATCAATCCGAACTTCGCACCCTGGCGGATAAGTGTGCTCGGGCAAAGAAGACCGTGATTACGGTCAGTGCGCAGGGCAAAAAAGCCGACATCGTGCTGGATCCCGATTTGGGAACGGTGAAATATGGACCCCAGGATCAACCAAGTCCGATGGAAATTCCCCCTTTTGGTCATGGCGTCAATATCGCCGTGGCCTTGGGTATCGCGTGGGCTCTCGACGTTCCCAAGGCAGAAGCCTTAGCTCGTCTAGCTCACCTTCCCGTGGCTGCTCACCGTGCTGAAGTCGGAGAGATTACCGAGGGCGTCGCCATTATTGATGACACCTACAATTCCAATCCTGTGGGGGCGCAGCACGCGGTGACCTCGGGCGCGCAACTGGCGAAAAAGCGCAAAGGACCTTTTGTGGTGGTCACGCCGGGGATGGTCGAATTAGGGCCGGTCCAGTTTGAGCGAAACAAGAAACTCGCTTCCTCCATCGTCAAGGCTGGCGGAACATTGATGATCGTGGGTCGCACCAATCGCAAGGCATTGCTCTCCGGAGCGCAGGGAGAAGCCAGCGTCTTTGACTCACGACCCGACGCGGTGAGTGCTGCGCTCGCGGCTGCGGGCACTACGGGCGTTATTCTCTATGAGAATGACCTGCCCGATCATTACCCCTAAACCGGTAACCACGGCGCACTTTGACGAAGGATGAGGCATGGCTGATTCGACCTGGGCAGTGGTGTTTGGTGGCCCGAGCCCCGAACACGAAATTTCGATACTCACGGGCTTGCAAGCTGCTCGAGTGCTCAGCGACGGAGGGTGCTCAGTGCATGCCCTCTATGTCTCGCCCACCGGTGGTTGGTATCTGGTGCCGGCTACCTGCGAAGCCAAAGATTTTCTCACGGGCCCACCACCGGGTGCCAAAGAAATAGATGTGGTGATTTCGTCTCAGCCAGGTCTCTATCCCCATAAGGGCCTGAGCAAGAAACCTTTGGAAATCGATGCTGCCCTGCTGTGTTTCCACGGTGGCCTGGGAGAGGGCGGTGGTGCCGCGGCACTCTTTAGCTACCTGGATATTCCCGCTACCGGCTCTACCGTCTATGCAGGTGCCCTCGGGATGGACAAGCTTGCCTTCGGTGGATTGATGCGCAGCGCAGGAATTGCGTCGCTACCCAGGGAGGCCCTGAGTCAACACCGCGAGCCAAGTTTCCCAGGCCCCTACATTGTGAAGCCTCGCTTTGGCGGATCTTCAATCGGGATTGAAATTGTCGATGACCTCGCCACGGCACGAACTCTGGCTAGTACATCACCACACCTGGGTGCAGGGGCTGTCCTAGAGCCGTATCGACCACACTTGGTCGATCTCAACATTTCCTTTAGAACGTGGCCTGCTTTGGAACTGACCGAGGTGGAGCGCCCCTTGCGCGCCGAGGGCGAGGCGACAGGCCTGTACTCGTATCAGGAAAAATACCTCGCGGGAGGCGGTGCAGGACTCACTCATGCCCCGCGGGAATTTCCTGCCCAAGCACCCCCGGCGGTGCACACCGCTGCGGCAGAGTTAGCCACCGCGGTGGCTGAGGTCACCCGACTCACCGGCATTGTTCGTGTTGATTTGCTCTGGGATGAGACAACGGGAGACGTCTTCGTCAACGAAGTGAACACCATCCCCGGTGCCTTGTCACTGTATTTGTGGGCCCCCACGCACCCCGCGCTGAGAGTACTCGAGGACGCCTTGTGTGAAGCTCGCGATAACCCTGTGGTGTTCCCCCAAAGTGGCTTTGGCCAGGGTGTAGCGCTGCGAGCAGCGGGGGGTATCGCCGGCAAGCTGGTGGGCCTTGATGGCCCACGGGGCTAACCCACGCCTTATTCCAGGACGCTCGTCGCGTCTAAGCAGGCGCTGACGGGGGTGGATTGGCTCTCCACCGCCCGGGAGAGATCACTCAGGGCTTGGGTGCCAGAGGCGAGGGTGGAGTCGATAATGACCTGGGTCGCCGGTTCCAGACCATACGTGGTGAACACAAAACGGGGATCATCAGCATCATCACGCAGCCAGTCAACACCTCGCAGGGTGAAACACGGAAGTGTTGAGGGTGCTGGTTTGTCCAGTCCGCATCGAACAATGACCGCGACAGGGGTTCCCCACGCTGCGGTGGATTGGGCGTTCACGCCTCGACGCTCAAGCCCCGCCACCTCATCGGGCAGACGGACCATCATGTTGGCGCAGGAGGGATCGTTGGCCTGGGCGGCTGGGTCAAGATTGACTGTCGGCGCGCACGCGCTGACCAGGGCCAGGGTCGAGACCACCAGGAATACTTGCGCGCGCACTCTCACACTACCCAGGCTAGCGTGGTGGGTATGAGTGAAGCCGTGGAGAGCCCCGATGCAACCTCGCCGTCGGTGAGCGTGGGCGAGCTGGGCGAAAGTGCTGCCCTCCAGGCGATATTTCCACTACTTCCGGGTGCCCCCAGCACGGTGTTGGGACCGGGTGATGACGCAGCGATTATTAGCCTCAGTGAAGCCCAGGTGGTTATTAGCTGCGACATGATGATGGAAGGCCCAGACTTTCGACTGGACTGGTCAACTCCGGTCATGGTCGGGCGCAAAGCAATTGCGAGCAATGCGGCCGATATTGCCGCCATGGGCGCCCACGTGGTCACCTACGAGATTGCCGTGGCCACTCCCGCCCACACCCCGATGTCCACTCTGTTGGATTTAGCCAGGGGTTTTGCTCAGGGAATCAGCGAGCTCACCCCCGAGGCCTCTATTGCCGGTGGTGATCTCTCTCGCGCCCCGGTGTTGAGCCTGGCGGTGACGGTGCTGGGGGATATGCGCGGTCGCGCACCGGTCACCCGCTCCGGAGCCCAACCAGGCGATGTCATGGCGGTGGGAGGCCCACTGGGGCTCTCGGCGGCAGGATTGCGACTCTTACTGGGCGCTGGCGATGATTCTCGCCAGATTGCCCAGCTCGTGGCGGAGAATGAGCTTGTGCACCAGCACCTCGCACCCCAAGCCCCCATTGCCCTGGGCCCGATTGCTGCCGAGGCGGGTGCTCACGCGATGATGGACATTTCCGATGGCCTCGTCTTGGATGCCACTCGTATGGCGCGGGCAAGTGGGGTGGATATTGAGCTTGATATCGACACACTCTCCACGGTGATCGCCGCTTATCCCGGTGTCACGCTGGAGGATGCCTTATTTGGCGGCGAGGACCATTCGTTCCTGGTGGCTTTTCCCTCACACCAGAGCATCCCGGAGGGATTCACCCCCATTGGTGTGGTCACCCGCGCATCCACGGCACCGGAAGTGACGGTGCCCGGGAGGGACATCTCTCACGAGAGAGGTGGTTGGGATCCCTTTTCCCCGGCAACGGCGACATAAAGGGTGGTATCTCCATAGGTCTTCTCTGGCAGAGGATCGAGCCCTGCCGGCCAGTGAGGCTCGCTGGAGCGAGAAGAACGCTCCACGATGACCCACGCGCCAGAGTTGAGCCACGGGACGAGATCCTGGAGTACTTGGTTGAGCTCAGCATCCTCGAGGTCGTAGGGAGGGTCAATAAACACCAGGTCTGCCTGGGTGGTGGGCTCTGATCGAAGGAATGAGCTCACGGTGGAGGCGATCGTGGTGAAGGCTACCGCTCGAGAGAGTGCGGTGCTCAGTGTTGCGATATTGGCTCGAATGACCTGGAGAGCTCCCCGATGTTTGTCGACCAACCAGATTGCGGAAGCACCGCGCGAAGCTGCTTCTAACCCCAGTGCTCCGGTGCCGGCGAAAAGGTCAAGCACACACGCTCCTTCGAGCTCTCTATGTGCTTCAATCCGGGAGAACAGGGCTTCTCGAACGCGGTCCGAAGTGGGCCTGGTGACCGTGGCGGCACTGGCTAAGCGCAGGGATCCTGCCTCGCCGCCGATGATTCTGGTCATGGCACAACGCTAGCTTGGTTATGCCCATGGTGTTCGACTCGGCGATAACGTGAGGGGGTGAGCGACATGAAAGACCAGAAGCTTCGCGATGTTCTCGGAGATCGCACGCAGAAAGCCCTGCACAAAGCGTTTGGATATGTGAGTGTTTTTGACCTTCTGGGTCACTACCCGCGTCGTTATGCCACCCGCGGTGAGCTCACTTCAATTGCCCAGGTTCCCCTGGGCGAGCAGGCCACTCTGGTCGCCGAAGTCGTGTCGGTCTCTCAACGCTCCATGCGACAGCGCAGAGGTAATGTCCTCGAAGTCACCATCACCGATGGCACCGGGTTGGTCACGCTCACTTTTTTCAATCAAGCCTGGCGGGCCAAAGACCTCATCGCGGGTGCGCGGGGAATCTTTGCGGGGAAAGTGGGGGAGTATCGCGGGGTTCGCCAACTAGCCCACCCAGACTATGAACTTTTTGACACTGCAGAGCACAGTGAGCAAGCCAGCGAGGAGTGGGCAAAACGGCCCATTCCCTTCTATCGCGCAACCTCGTCGATGGCGAGCTGGCAAATTGCCAAAGCCATCGGTGTGGCACTCGATGTTCTAGGCGAGAGTGAGGATCCGGTCCCTGCGCAGATAAGGGACTCGGAAAATCTGATGGATTTCGCCCAGGCTCTCGAGGCAATTCATCGACCTGCGGAACTTAGTGACGCTGCCCGAGCGCGGGAGACGTTGCTTTTCCACGAAGCCTTTGTCTTGCAGTGTGCCTTGGTTAAGCGCCGCCGGGCAGGGCTGTTGGTCTCCACTGCTGTGCGCACACCAGGAGAGTTGACGAACTCGTTTGTTAAAGCGCTGCCGTTTGAGCTCACACCGGATCAGGAAAACGTGATCAACGACATCCACGATGATCTGGCCAGCGGACATCCAATGAACCGTTTAGTCCAGGGTGAAGTGGGTTCGGGAAAAACCGTGGTCGCTGCCACGGCGATGGTCACCATCGCTCAATCGGGCGGACAAACGGCACTCTTAGCTCCCACTGAAGTACTTGCTGCTCAACATTTTCGCTCCTTGATCGCCACCTTGGGACCCGACATGGCGGCTCGGTTGAATCCCGTCTTGGTGACCGGTTCGTTGCCTGCGGCGGTGAAAAAGAAAGCTCTCTTAGCCGCAGCGTCGGGGTCGTCTCATCTGGTGGTGGGTACCCATGCCTTGCTCAGCGACTCGGTGGCTTTTGCCGATTTAGGGTTGGTGGTCATTGATGAGCAACACCGTTTTGGGGTGGATCAACGAGAGGCCCTGAGACAAAAGGGAACCCATCCCCATGTCCTGGTGCTCACTGCAACACCTATTCCTCGCACCGTTGCGATGACGGTCTTTGGTGATTTAGATGTTTCCACCATTGCCACTATGCCCTCGGGACGCTCACCCATCGATACCCACGTGGTGGCACTGGATGACCATCCTGAGTGGTTTGCTCGAGTGTGGCAGCGCCTGAGCGAAGAGGTCGCCCAGGGCCGCCAAGGTTTTGTTGTCGTTCCGGCCATTGCCCCTGCCGAACTTGAAGAAAGCGAGGTACTCGAAGCGGATGAGCCAGAAAGCGAAGGCGATAGCGCCGCTAGAGCGCTGACGACCGTGATGGAAACGCTTCCGATGGTGCGCGCTTTGCCGGAGTTTTCTGCGATCTCACTCGAAGCGATGCACGGGCGGGTGCCGAGCGACGAAAAGGATCGCCTCATGAACGCGTTTCATGCCGGTGAGATTGACGTCTTAGTGGCCACGACGGTGATTGAGGTTGGAATCGATGTCCCCAACGCCTCCATCATGGTGGTCTTGGACGCGGATCGTTTTGGCGTCAGCCAATTGCACCAATTGCGCGGCCGTGTGGGCCGTGGGGAACATCCGGGAACGGCACTGTTAGTCACCCACGCGGTCGTCGGCTCGCCCGCACGGGAGCGCGTGGACGCGGTCGCTAGCACTCTGGATGGTTTTGAACTGGCGGCTATTGATCTTGAGCTTCGCCGCGAAGGCGATGTATTGGGAGCTCGCCAATCGGGCATGAGGTCTGGATTGAAACTGTTGCGAGTCAGCCACGATGGTGAGCTGATTGAGCGGGCAAGGCGCTGGGCTGGGGAGCTGTTGGAACAAGACCCCGACCTCAGCGACCATCAGAGCTTGGCGGAGGCCATTGCCCGACGTTTGGACGACAGCGCCGAAGAGTTCCTCGAAAAAAACTAGCCACACCTAGCCCTTGTCACATGCTGTTAACACGGGCATCCTAAAGTGGTGGGTATGAGCACTGTTGCCGTCGTTCCGGGTTCCTTTGATCCAGTGACCCTGGGTCACCTTGATGTGATTGAGCGCGCGGCCGGGCTCTTCGATGAGGTTCACGTCGTTGTCGTGCACAACCCCGGAAAAGCCGCCTTGTTTCCCATAGCCCAGAGGGTGACCCTGCTCGAGCAGTCACTATCCCAGGCAAAGATTGCGGGAAACGTGGTCGTCACCTGCTGGAGTGTGGGGTTGTTGGTCGATTACTGCACTGATGTGGGCGCCACAGTGTTGGTCAAAGGGGTGCGCTCCCAGGTCGATGTCACCTATGAAACACCGATGGCGATTGTCAATAGAAACCTTGCTGGAATTGAAACAGTGTTCCTCCTACCCGATCCTGCGCACGCTCACGTATCGAGTTCGCTGGTGCGCCAAGTAGCGTCGTTAGGGGGCGACGTTTCCCCGTACGTTCCCGCGGCCGTGGCGGATTATTTAGCCAAGACCGAACTGCCCTAGTCTGTTCTCACCGAGCCTTGGGGCCGGCGAACAAAGGGGATGTGTGTGGCGGATAAGCGCTCATTTGACGAGCTGAAAAAAATGGATCGTCGTCGTAACTTTTACTCGTGGTCGATCCAGGGAACACTGGATCCTTTGATGGTCTCCCACGCTCGTGGGATGTATGTCTATGACGTCGAAGGCCGGGAGTATTTGGACTTCTCCAGCCAGTTGGTCAATGTCAATATTGGTCATTCTCATCCCGTCGTGGTGCAGGCGATTGCTGATCAGGCCGCCCAATTAGCCACGGTGGCACCGGCGTTTTCGTCGATCCCTCGGGTGGACGCCGCCACCATGGTGGTCGAGCGTGCGGGTGAGGGGTTTGAGAAAGTCTTCTTCACCAACGGTGGCGCTGATGCCAACGAGAACGCTATTCGTGCAGCGAGATTATTTACCGGTCGCACCAAGGTGCTCAGCACCTACCGCAGCTACCACGGCAACACGGGATCTGCGATTGTGGCCACGGGGGACTGGAGGCGCCAGCCCAATGAATACGCCACCGGCCACGTGCACTTTTATGGCCCCTTTGCCTACCGCAGTGAGTTCTTTTCCACCAGCGAAGAACAAGAATGTGAACGCGCACTGGCTCACCTCGAGCGTGTGATGCAGGGTGAGGGACCGGACACGATTGCCGCGGTGTTGCTCGAGAGTGTTCCCGGCACCGCAGGAATCATGGTGCCTCCACCGGGCTATTTAGCCGGTGTGCGAGCGCTGTGTGATCGCTACGGGATCATGTTGATCCTCGATGAGGTGATGTGTGGTTTTGGGCGCACCGGATCCTGGATGGCTTTCCATGCTCATGACGTCACTCCGGATCTGATCACCTTCGCCAAGGGTGTGAACTCCGGGTATGTCCCGGTGGGTGGCGTTATTTTCTCGAGCGAACTTGCTCGCTATTTCGACGACCACATGTTCCCGGGAGGGTTGACCTATTCCGGACACCCTCTGGCCATGGCCTCCATCGTGGCGGCTCTGGGTGTGATGGAATCCGAGAAGATGCTCGAGAACGCCACCATGATCGGCGAGGAGCACCTGCGAGGCGGGCTTGCCCAGTTGGCTTCTGCCCACCCGGTTGTGGGAGATGTGCGCGGAGTGGGTTGCTTCTTTGCCCTGGATTTGGTGGTGGATCCCGCTACCAAGGAACCCCTGGGTGCACCGGCCATGGGAGCCATCAAGAAAGAACTGATGGCGAGAAACCTCCTGCCCTTTGTGGTGGATAACCGTATTCACGTGGTTCCACCGTTGATCGTGACCCCGGACCAGGTAGCTCAGGCGTTGGCGGTATACGACGAAGCGCTCACTGCCGCTGGCTTCTAGACTGGAATCATGAGTAAGCGAGCGCATTCGGATTTTGTTATCCCGGTTAAGGAACTTCTCCACCAACCCGGGGAGATGCGCGAAATTACGCTGGAGACTGCTGCGCCAGAAAAATATGGCGAAGCCATGGCGGTCGTGGCGCAGGGTTCACCGCTGCGTATCGAGCTTCGTTTAGAGGGCTTGCATGAGGGTATTTTGGCCAGTGGTGAGATCACCGCGAGTGCCCGTGCGGAGTGCGTGCGGTGCCTCGATGTCTTCGATTTAGAGCTTCAAGTCGATTTTCAGGAGCTTTTCGCGTATTCTTCCACTGAGGCCGATTCTTATCTGGTGGCTCATGACGCCCTCGATCTCGAGGACATCATTCGGGATGCGGTGGTCCTAGACCTTCCGTTCCAGCCAGTGTGTAAGGAAACGTGTTTTGGTTTGGACCCCGTCACTGGCGAGAAACGAACCAGTGCGCCGGTAAGTCTCGATGCAGAAGAGATTGACCCACGGTGGCAAGAACTCAGTAAGCTTCTCGAGTCTGATTCACCAGAAGCCTCCTAGAACATCCAGCCAGCAATCGAAAGAAGAACATCATGGCGGTACCCAAGCGGAAGAAATCCCGCGCAAGAACCCACCATCGCCGTTCGGCGTGGAAGGCCGAGGTTCCTACCTTGGTCAAGACTGTCGAAAACGGTAAGACCGTGTACAGCTTGCCTCACCGAGCCAAGGTTGTAGAAGACAGCGCTGGCGTCGCTTTGTTCATGGAATATAAGGGCCGCAAGGTCGCCGACGTCTAACGTGTCCGCTTCGCCAGAAGCCTCACCGGCTTTTGATCCCAGCGGCCTCCTGGAAGTCCTCCAGGTGGAAGTCTCGCCTGAGATTCTCTCCCAGGCGCTGACCCATTCCTCTTTTGCCTATGAGCAAGGTGGTTTGGACAACGAACGCTTGGAGTTTTTAGGCGACGCCATTTTGGGCGAAGCCGTGACGGTGGCGCTGTATCACCGCTTTCCTGATTTGCCCGAGGGTGAACTAGCGAAAGCGCGCGCCAGCATTGTCTCCACCACCGCCCTGGCTGAAGTAGCCAGAAGTCTCACCCTGGGTGATTATTTGCGCTTAGGGCGCGGTGAAGAAAACACCGGGGGTCGGGATAAACCATCCCTTCTCGCCGATGCTCTGGAAGCACTCTTTGGGGCGGTCTATGTCGACCAGGGTGTGGTGGCAGCCCACGAGCTGATTAATCGCCTGATGAAAGACCTGGTCGAGGTAGCGGATTCGCGCAGCGAGTCCAGTGACCCTAAAACAGCACTTCAGGAATGGGCCGCTGCCCACCAGGAGTCTTCGCCCAAATACAACATCAGTGACACCGGACCAGATCACGCCAAGGTGTTCACCGCTCAGGTGTTCCTTGACTCGTATCCAGGTCCAGGACAACCCGCAGGAATTGGTACCGGGAGTTCGAAGAAAGCAGCAGAGTTATCTGCCGCCAGTGAGGCCTTAGCGGCGGTGCGCAGCGCCGAAGCCGGCAATGCCTGAACTGCCCGAGGTTGACGTTGTTCGCCAAGGACTAGAGCCTGCGATTACCGGCGCGCTCATCGAGCATGTGGAGATATTGGACCCCCGCTCGCTGAGGCGACATCAAGGTCCCCAGGAAGAGTTTGTGCACACTCTGGAAGGCGCGCGCATTCACGCCGTGGCTCGACGGGGAAAATTCCTGTGGTTTCTCTTGGAGAATTCCACGGGGGCCCTGGTGTGTCATTTGGGCATGAGCGGACAGGTTCGCCTGGGTACACCAGAGTCCGATTTTGGTCCCCATCTACGCATTCGATTCGATTTAGTCACCGACTCTGGAGACCCCATCACGATGGGATTTGTTGACCAACGCATTTTTGGATCGATGGCTCTGGACGAACTCATCCCCACTGCAGATGGTTACCCCGGTGGCCAGGGCAGCGAGCAGGCAGTCATCCCGCGCAGCGTGGCACACATCGCCCGTGATCCCCTCGATCCTGCTTTTGATGAGAAGCGTTTCTCTCGATCCCTGCGTGCTAAGAAAACCGAGATCAAACGGGCGTTGTTAGATCAGCAGCTCATGAGCGGCATTGGAAACATCTATGCCGATGAAGCACTGTGGGCAACCAAGCTCCATGGGCGCTTCCCCACGTCACGGATGACTCCGGGGAAAACCCGCGAGCTCTTAGCGGCGCTGCGGGCAGTGTTGACCAAAGCACTGGGCGAAGGGGGCACCAGTTTTGATCAGCAATATGTCAACGTCAATGGTGCTAGCGGGTATTTTTCCCATTCCCTCAACGCGTATGGCCGCTCCGGGATGCCGTGTTCGCGCTGCGGGACGATCATCGTGCGCGAAGCATTTATGAACCGGTCCTCCCATCGTTGCCCGTCATGTCAAAGGGTTCCCAGAAAGCGGTAAGTTAGGGGTTTATCACCACGGCGTACCGGCCGTGGGGACACAGAAACTGGAGCGTCGCGTGCATCTGAAATCCCTCACCCTCAAGGGATTTAAGTCTTTCGCTCAGCCGACGACGTTTGTGTTCGAACCCGGGGTTACCTGTGTGGTGGGACCCAATGGCTCCGGTAAATCTAATGTCGTAGACGCCCTGGCCTGGGTGATGGGTGAGCAAGGCGCTAAGACCCTGCGCGGTGGGTCCATGGAAGATGTCATCTTTGCGGGGACCACCACGAAGGCACCACTGGGGCGAGCTGAAGTGATGCTCACCATTGATAACGCTGATGGCGCACTCCCCATCGAATACGCCGAGGTCACCATTTCGCGAACTCTGTTTCGCAATGGCGGCAGTGAATACGCGATCAACAAAGAACCCTGTCGGTTACTCGATGTTCAAGAACTGCTCAGCGATAGCGGACTGGGCCGCGAGATGCACGTCATCGTGGGTCAGGGCCAACTGGACCGGGTGCTGCACGCGAGTCCTGAAGATCGCCGTCGGTTCATTGAAGAAGCCGCGGGCATCCTCAAGCACCGACGTCGGAAAGAAAAAACCCAACGCAAGTTGGAATCGATGCAGGCCAACCTCACGAGGCTCAACGACCTAGCCGGCGAAATCCGCCGCCAGCTAACACCACTCGGTCGACAAGCAGAAATCGCCCAGCAGGCTCAAAGCATCCAGGCGGTGGTGCGCGATGCCAAATCTCGAATTCTTGCGGATGACCTTCACGCCCTAGGGGTGGCTCTGGAAGATTTCCACACGGATGAACAGCAGCGCGCCGCCGAGCGCACAGCGCTCGGGGATCGCCTTGATGGCCTTCGCCGTCGGATTGCCACGTTGGAATCAGGTTCGCACAGTGCCGAACTGGACCAGGCTCGCAGTATTGATTTTGCGCTGCGGGGGATTCTCGAGCGCCTGACGTCGCTGCACACACTGGCTACTGAGCGCGCCACCGCCATTGAGGATGCTGCCGCCGAAGGACCGATTCCCGGTGTGGTCACCGAGGAGGATGCACAGGCTAGTGAGCGTGAAGCGCAGGCCGCGCAGGAACTAGTGTCCACAAGCGAAGAAATTGTGGGCGAAATCTCGGCGCGGTTGGCAACCCACAAGGCGTCCTTAGCGACGTTGGATGCGCAAATTGCGTCTTCTTTGAGCCTGGTCAACGAATACGACTCCACCATGAGCTCGAGACAATCCCAGGTCGATTTGCAAACGTCGTTGGTGGAAGCACAGACCTCCGATGTGGCGCGCCAGGTAGCCGCCTTAGACGCCGCCACCACGCGTTTGGCGGGGGCCCAAGCGGATATGGACTCAGTACTGGGGGATACTTCCTCAGCCCCAGACACCGTCGCGCAGGCCTATGAAAAAGAATTAGCAGAAGCCGAAGCTGCTCTGGCAGCGGCAGATGCCGCGGAAACCGAGACCAGAAATGCTTTGCACCAGGGCGAGCGTGAGCTGGAGGCTATTGCTGCCAAAGTGTCCGCTTTAGAATTGGCGCTGCGCAGCGACAGCGCGCACGACGATATCTCCAGCCATGTAGCCGTCACCGGCAGCGTCTCGGACTCCCTCGAAGTCACCCCGGGATATGAAACAGCGATTGCTCGCGCGCTGGGTTCGCTAGCGGATGCCTTCTTAGTTAATTCCCACCAGGATGCCTGGAAACTCATTCGATCCCGTGGGGCAGACTCCACCTCCCGTGTGGAGATGGTCGTGGCCAATGCCGCAGCACGCTCGCAAGCGCAGCACAACGGCGTGATTGCGGCAACCACCCTGGTGGTCGGCCCCGTGGGTGTGGTGGCGCTCTTGGCCGACACCTACGTCGCCGAGGATGTGGAAACCGCAGAGAAGGTGTGGAATTCAGCTGGTTTTTCGGGACGGGGGCTCTCGCTGGTCACGGTGGCTGGAGACGTCTTTAGTGACTACACGATTCAGACGGGAAGCGGACAAGCTCCCAGCCGCTTAGAGCTCGCTGCTGAACGCGATGCTTCCCAGGCTGCGTTGACCACACTTTCGACCACCCTGGAGCGCACTCGCTTTGCTGCCACAGAAGCTGCGATAGCCAAACAGCAGGCGCAAGAAAAAGTGAAAACCGCGCTGGCCCAACTACGCGAAGCGGATGCCAAGAGTGCACAACACGGTGAGGTGGTCTCGAGAGCGCGAGCATCACTGGAGGCTGCCGGTGCCGAGGTCACTCGACTCAAGCAGGCAGTGGAAGCGTCCGAGGTCGCTCTCGAGAGCGCGAAGAGCACCGCAGAGGCCGCCCGTGAGGCGTTGGCGGAGTTTGCCGCAACACCGCGCCCCGCCATTGATGATGCCCAGCGCCAAGCCTTAGTGGCGTTGGTCGAGGAGGTAAGCGCAGAAGAAGTGAACGCCCGCATCGCACTGGAGTCCTCTCGCCAAAAAGCTCACAGCGCCAGCGAGTCGCTGGCTTTGTTGCACGCGCGTTTGCGCGAACAGGAAGCGGCCAGAGTGCAAGAGCTTGCCCGGGCGAGTGCTCGTGTGGCCCGCGCTCAGCGAGCGAAAGAAGTGTTGACAATACTCCCGGGCGCTCTAGAGGTCGCTACCGCGGCGGTGGCGCAATCAGCGCAAGCGCTGGTCGATGCCGAAGCGAAACGCCAGGTCGAAACAGCCGAGCTGATCGAATTGCGCACGGAAGAGTCGCAGGCTCGGGAACGCTTAGCCGCCATCACAGATTCGGTGCACAACTTAGAAATGCACATGTATGAGAAGAAGCTTCAGCGCACCACGTTGTTGGAGCGAGTCAGTGAAGAGCTGGGGCTCGATGAAGCCACCCTGCTTGCTGAATACGGCCCTGATGTCCCCATTCCCGCTGGCGACGAAGACGATGCGGCTTCCCCGGGTGACACTGTCTATGTCCGAGCCGAACAAGAGAGCCGACTCAAACAGGCCCAGCGAAAGCTGGATCAACTGGGTCGTGTAAATCCTCTGGCCCTGGAGGAATTTAACGCTCTCGAGCAGCGCCACACTTTCTTGCGCGATCAACTTGTGGACCTTCACAAAGCCCGTAAAGATCTCGAGTCGATCATGGCGGAGCTCGATGACACGATGCAGACGATTTTCCACGAAGCGTTTGAGGACACGAAGAAAGCCTTTGACGAAGTACTCCCCATCTTGTTCCCCGGTGGATCGGGTTCGTTGCGTCTGAGTGAGGGGGAGGACCTCCTGAGCACGGGTATTGAGGTGGCCGTCAAACCCGCTGGGAAGAAAATCGAGCGCTTGTCGTTGCTCTCCGGTGGTGAGCGATCACTGGCTGCCGTGGCACTTCTGATTGCCATCTTCAAAGCCCGACCCAGTCCGTTCTATATTCTCGATGAGGTCGAAGCGGCACTGGATGATTCCAACCTGGGCCGACTGCTCAGCGTTATTGAATCGCTACGCGAAAGCTCGCAGTTGATTGTGATTACCCATCAAAAGCGCACGATGGAAATCGCGGATGCGCTTTACGGGGTATCGATGCGCAAGGACGGGGTCAGCGCTGTCGTGGGCCAACGAGTGAAAGAAGCCCAGGCCCTCGCGTCCTGAGCTGGTGCATACGCGCAAGGGGTACTCTGGTGACTATGGGACGCAAGCAACTGGCCGGGTGGGTTTTGGTCGTACTCGCTGGTGCTCTCAGCACCGGCATTGTTGCCGTGGAAGTAGCACACCTCATCCAGGGCGCTAGCCCCGAGAGTTCTGAAGGGTTGCCCGTGGTGGGTTTTCAACCCGTTGACGAAGACTAAGCAACCGAAACTGGATTGAGCGATGGCATGGTCAACAGGAAAGTGGTCGCTCTCTAAAGCACTCAAAAATCTCGTTTCCCAGGCACAGATTGATGAATCGACCTGGGAAGAGCTCGAGGACAGTCTTCTCGGTGCTGATTTTGGACCAGACCTGACGGAATCGCTGCTGGCCAGCGTGCGCGCCGAAGTGGAGCGCATTGGTACCACCAAACCCGATGATGTGGGGGCCATCCTGCGGGATGCTCTGGAAGAGCAACTTGCCCGCTATGACTCCACGCTGATGCTGACCGAGCGCCCCGCAATCGTGTTGGTCGTGGGCGTCAATGGAGTGGGAAAGACCACCACGATTGGCAAATTTGCCAAATTCCTGACCAACGCCGGACGCAGTGTCGTGATTGCTGCTGCGGATACTTTTCGCGCTGCCGCGGTGGAGCAACTGAGCACCTGGGCAGAGCGAGCAGGTGTTCAGATTGTGACGCCCGAGAAGGAAGGGCAAGATCCCGCTTCGGTGGCCTATCAAGCCGTGGAAAAAGCGAAAGCGGAGGGCATTGACATCGTGTTGGTGGACACCGCGGGTCGCCTCCACACCAAATCTGGATTGATGGACGAGCTGGGCAAAATCCGTCGGGTGCTGGAAAAGGTAGCTCCGGTCTCAGAAGTGTTGTTGGTGCTTGATGCCACCACAGGGCAAAACGGAGTTCTCCAGGCGCAAGCGTTTCTGGAGCAAGCAGGGGTCACCGGTTTAGTGCTGACGAAAACCGATGGCAGCGCTAAAGGTGGGTTCGTGATGAACGTGCAAGAAAGCACGGGCCTTCCCATCAAGCTGTTGGGACTGGGGGAGGGTATTGGCGATATGACCGGTTTTTCTCCTCAGGCCTTCGCCAAAGCACTCACCGATTAGTCGCCAAGGCCCTGATAGCGCCGAGCTAGTTCCTGGTAGGTCGAGGCATTGTCTCGAATAGCAGTCTTTTCTTCCAGGGAAAGTTCGCGTCGCACTTTGCCAGGCACACCGGCAACCAGGGAACCCGCGGGTATGACGGTGCCTTCGAGCACAACAGTGCCCGCGGCGATGAGACATTCTTCGCCCACACTGGCCCCGTTGAGCACCGTGGCATTCATTCCCACCAGGGAGTGATCGCCAATGGTGGCACCGTGCACCACAGCACTGTGTCCCACGCTCACCCCTGAGCCGATGTGGGCTGGATACGAGGGATCGCCATGGACGACCACGTTGTCTTGAAGGTTGGAACCAGCTCCCAGGGAAATGGCGTCACGGTCAGCTCGAAGTACCGCACCGAACATCACGACGGCGCCAGCGCCAATGCTTACCTGGCCAATCAGAGTCGCGGTCGGAGCAATCCATGCTCCCTCTTCCACCTGGGGGGTATGTCCGCCAAACGTCACTGTGTTCACTCTTCGAGCATAGAAGCTTTCGGTGATGCAGGGACCCTCTGGGGAGTCAACCTTCTGAATTCTCTGAGCTATCTCGGCTAGTCTTGTTGCTCATGGCGGCCTTTGGATCACTCTCGGAGCGCCTTACTGCCACGTTTTCTTCGCTTCGCCAAAAAGGCAAGCTCTCCGCTGCTGATGTCGATGGCACTGTGCGCGATATCCGTCGCGCCCTCTTAGAATCTGACGTTGCGCTGGAGGTAGTGAAAGCTTTTGCCGCCACAGTGCGGGAGCGGGCACTCTCGGATGATGTCAATAAAGCGCTCAACCCCGCTCAACAAGTTGTCACCATCGTCAATGAAGAACTTCAAAGCATTTTGGGGGGCGAGTCCAGAACTCTGAGTTTTGCCAAAACTCCTCCCACAGTCATCATGCTGGCCGGGTTACAGGGTTCCGGTAAGACGACTTTGGCGGGAAAACTCTCTCGCTGGCTCAAAGACCAAGGACACACCCCGGTGGTGGTGGCCTGTGACCTGCAAAGACCGGGAGCGGTCAAGCAGCTGGGTATCGTGGCCGAAGCTGCGGGCGCAGCCTTTTTCGCTCCCGAACCCGGCGATGGCGTGGGAGACCCGGTCGCGGTGGCCAAGAGTGGTGTGAAATACGCCAAGGACAAAGGCCATGATGTGGTCATTCTCGACACGGCAGGTCGTCTGGGTGTCGATAGCGACATGATGGCTCAAGCGGCAGCTATCAAGAAGGTGACCAACCCCGACGAAATCCTTTTCGTGATCGATTCAATGATGGGTCAAGATGCAGTCCACACCGCCCAGGCCTTCCTCGATGGTGTCGATTTCACCGGGGTCGTTCTCACCAAGCTCGATGGTGATGCCAAAGGTGGGGCTGCACTCAGTGTCACCGGCGTGACCCACCGCCCCATTCTCTTTGCCTCCACCGGAGAAAAGATCGAGGAATTCGAGGTATTCCACCCCGATCGCATGGCCAGTCGAATTCTCGACTTGGGAGACATTCTCACCCTGATCGAGCAGGCCCAAAAAGCGTTTGATCAAGAAGAAGCCGCGGAGTTGGAAGAAAAGTTCCTCTCGGAGACTTTCACACTCGATGATTTCTTGGGTCAGCTGCAACAAATTAAAAAAATGGGCTCCCTGTCCGGGATGCTCAATATGTTGCCCGGTGCCCGGGGGATGCAAGACCAGATTGATCAGATTGACGAAAAAGAGCTCTCTCGCACAGAGGCCATCATTCAATCGATGACTCCCCGCGAGCGCGTGATGCCCAAGCTTCTCAATGGCTCTAGACGGATGCGCATCGCCAAGGGGTCGGGTTCCACGGTCACGGAAGTGAACCAACTCGTGGTGCGATTTGAGCAGGCCGCGAAGATGATGAAAACCGTGGCCAAGGGCGGCGTGCCCCAAATTCCGGGGATGGGACCCATTGCGGGGATGCCAGGGCGGGGGAAAAAGAAGGCCAAAAAGAAGGCTGGATCGCGCTCGGGTAATCCCGCTAAGCGCGCGGAAATGGCTTTAGGTAAGGGAAATTCCCCGACATCGGGTGGTTCTGGTGCCGGTTCGAGTTTTGGCTTATCGGGACCCACTTCGGAATAAATAGCCTTACTGGTTACGCACTCGCCCAAAATCTGGCAGACTAGGGCGCTGGAGCACTTCGCCCGACCCTCTATCAGGCGCTTGAGCTTCCCCCTATACGTTCTGACGATTGTGCCCCCACGTAATCGTTGGTTGTTATTACGACTCATCTACTTGGAGAAACGTGGCTGTAAAAATTCGTTTGAAGCGCATGGGCAAGGTCCACGCACCGTATTACCGCATTGTTGTTGCCGATTCCCGCACGAAGCGTGACGGTCGCGTCATTGAAGAAATTGGCAAGTACCACCCCACCGAGTCCCCCTCGTTGATCGAGGTCAACTCAGATCGTGCGCAGTATTGGCTCGGCGTTGGAGCCCAGCCCACCGAGCAGGTGGCTGCCCTCTTGAAACTCACCGGTGACTGGGGTCGCTTCAAAGGCGACAAGAACGCCAAGAGCACCGTTCAGGTTGCTGAACCTAAAGTTCCTTTCTCACCGGACACGAAGAAGAAGCCAGTGCTTCGCCCCAAGGTAGTCAAGCCCGTGGTGGAAGAAGCACCAGCACAGGAAGCACCAGCACAGGAAGCACCGGTCGCCGAAGCACCTGCCGAAGCACCTGCCGAAGCACCCGCTGACGCTCCCGCAGAAGCTGTTGCGGAGGCTCCCGTAGCCGAAGCTGAAGCCGCTGCACCTGAAGCAGAAGCTCCGGAAGCTGCCGAAGCCGAAGCTGCTCCTGCTGAGGAAGCACCTGCTGCTGAAGAAGCTCCCGCTGCCGAAGAGGCACCTGCCGATGACGCTGAAGAAGTAAAGCCGGCTGAATAAAGATGTTAGATCGTGCGCTGAATCACCTCGTCCGGGAAATCGTTGATCACCCGGACGAGGTCAGTGTCACGCTCGTGGACACACAGCGCGGGGAGCTCCTCGAAGTGCGTGTGCATCCCGAGGATTTAGGGCGAGTTATCGGACGCTCTGGCCGCACGGCTAAAGCGCTTCGCACGGTGGTTAACGCCCTGGCTGATGGACGACGCGTCCGCGTCGACGTCGTCGATACCGACTCCTAATGTCTCAGGCGCCAGCGCCCCACGCGCCCAAGCCTGATCGAGTCGAACTTCGAGTGGCCAGGCTGGTCAAAGCCCATGGCCTCAAAGGTGGCCTCAAACTAGAGGTCTATACCGACGACCCAGAGCTACGGTTCATCGCTGGCAATGTATTCCGGCTTCAGGTTCCTCAAGACTCGCAATGGTTTGGCAAGACGCTCACCTTGGTCAGTGTTCGCGAGGTGAACTCGTCACCGGTTGCTTTCTTTGAAGGAATAGATTCGCGTGAGCAGGCCGAGACCCTAGTCAAAGCAATGTTGTGGATCGATCACGACCCCAGCCTTCGTCCTACCGAAAAAAACGCCTGGTTCGACCACGAACTGGTGGGCCTATCGGTGCTTCGAAACGGTGTGGAATATGGGGTTGTTGCTCGAGTGGACCACCTTCCCTCCCAGGACCTTCTCGTAGTCTCGCGTGCGGGGGAAGAAGTCTTGTTGCCCTTCGTTGAGGCTTTTGTCCCCAGTGTTGACCTTGCCGGTGGCACGATCACGATTACT
>Ga0209251_1000360_pt1 | contig 41879 bp, 38 predicted proteins | sample SaaInlV_100m_DNA_6_FD_184665 | JGI IMG/M metagenome (GOLD analysis project Ga0209251, IMG submission 184665) | Marine microbial communities from expanding oxygen minimum zones in the Saanich Inlet - Saanich Inlet SI073_LV_10m_DNA (SPAdes) (version 2) | ecosystem: Environmental > Aquatic > Marine... | reverse complement strand
TTAACTTAAGGGTGTCGGCCACAAACGTCAGTGGGTCATCCCGCCACGCCTCATGGACCGCTACATCACGGCTTAACCACTCGGCTCCAATGGTGCCCAAGTGCTTGTGTCGAGAATTGAGATCTCCAGCATTCATCATCCCGGGCATTCGATAGGCCGTGCCGGAGAGAATCATGCCGGCGTAGCGGGAGGCACCGCCTCGATTAAGAATCATTTGTCCCATGATCGACCCCCAGCTGTGACCTAGGAAGAACAACGGAACACCCGGGCGTTGCTGAGCAATCAGGTCGCTGAAATCCTCTACCGCTGTGAGCGTGGCCCGCATACCACCAGGTCCCAGTTTGCCTAGTTTGCTGTAATCGCCACCCCACTGCTCGAGGCCCGTGGCTCCGTGACCGCGCGGTTCATCAGCCCACACTTCATAGCCTGCCCCAACCAACGCCGCCACGAGATTGTCATAACGAAGAGCGTGCTCACCCAAACCGTGGGCAATTTGCACAATCGCGGTCGGCTTCTTCTTCGGCAACCAGCGGTGATAGTGAATCGTGACTCCGAAGGAGTCGATGAAGATATCGTCCGTGCGAGGGGTTATCGCCATGGCCTCATAGTAGAGCAGTGCCTCCTCGTGGAGGCTTGTTTATTAGTGACCAAAAAGGTCGAAAGCCACCGTGTGATGTACCGCTTCGGTATCACTGGGGTGATAGATACCGGCTAAGACATCGCGCTGGAGCCGACTGAGTTCGTGGGAGCTGCGATATCCAGACCCACCCGCAATCCGCATCGCTTGATCCACCACCCGTCTCGCAGTTTCCACACTGGTGTGTTTAATACCGGAGAGTAAGCGAAACCAGCCCTCGGGTTTGTCGATTCCGTCATCTACCCAGGCGGCATAAGTTTCCAATTGCGGTGCCAGAGCATCCAGTGCGATAGCGGCATCAGCTGCCCGCCAGCGAATATCGGGATCTTCCGAAGCGGAAAGCTCCCCCTCAAAAACACTGGTCTTGTGTGTGGCGCAATCCACGGCTAGCTCTAAGGCTCTATCCGCAATCCCGGCGTAGACGCTCGAGACTAGGAGGAGAAAGTTCTGGAATATCGCCTGAGTAAACAGGTCGGTGTTGGGGCCCACGGGAAGGATGCGCGCTATGCGCTCCGGGGGCACCACCACAGCGTCTAATTGGGTCGTGTAGCTCTGTGTTGCCCGCATCCCCAAGGTGTCCCAGTCCTTCGTCTGGGACCAACCTTGTTGATCACGGGTAATAAACCCATGGACGATGCTCTCGTCTAAGCGACCTAGGACGCTCATGCGGGTCCAGGCAGGCGAAGTAGAGACAAAAATTTTGGTCCCGGTGAATTCATAACCCGACGGTGTTTTCACGACAGTGGTCACAGAATCTGCAAGGACCCGATCATTGCCCCGCTCGCTCACCCCGAACGCGAACAGTTCCCCAGCTGCACCATCATCAAGAACCCACTGCAGGTGGTCTTCGCCCGCAGCCACCATGTCTCGCGCGACACCCATCCAGGTCAGGTGCATACCCACTCCCAGAGCCGTGGCAGGAGCATAAGAGGCCAGCAGGCGCTGGTCATAGATCATCTGCCCCAGCGAGCGAGGTTTGAGATACCCAATGCGGGTGAGGATCTCTAAATCCTCAAAGAAAAACTCATTGCGATTATCTAAACCGGGGGCGCGATCCCGAATACCCTCCAGGATGTCCACGCTCAAGACAGTGGTGTCACTGGGGTGAGGGTCGCTAGGCACCCCTTTAGGCTAACGCGGGTTCTGGGGAGAAACCGGAAAAACCAAAGCTGGATGACGCAGTGCCAAATGGAAGTCTTGGCCAACTGTGGGCAAAAACGGTGCCGCGATGCGGGCTCGCACTCGCTCCCCGGCGCCTTCTACATCAAATTCCACCAACGCATCATGGCCGGCATAGGACACCCCTCGCACCCTCGCGGGGATTCCGGTGGAGGCGGGGACTAACCATTCCGGACGCACCACCACGCGTACCGTCTCGCCAGCTGTGGGCTCATATCCTCGCGCCGTTGCCGCAACATCACCCAGCGCGCACTCCACATGACCCGAACAACCCAGTCGGTTTTCGGCAGGCCCACAGAAGTCTTTAGCCCCACACTGTTGACAATCCAGCGCGTCATCTCGCCACACACCAGGTAGCTCCACGGTGTCACCCACAAAGGACGCCACCCACGGAGTAGCGGGGGATTCATAGATCTCCAACGGTGTTCCCACCTGAACGATGCGACCGGCATCCATAACGACCACCAGGTCGGCGAGATCCAGCGCTTCTTCGCGGTCGTGAGTCACCAGCACCGCTGTGATGTCGCCGTCGCGCAGCACCTTCGCTACGTCTCGAGCCAAACTATGGCGCAAGACGGTATCCAGGGCACCGAAAGGTTCATCCAGGAGCAACACATCCGGCGATGGGGCAAGCGCTCTGGCCAAGGCGACCCGCTGTGCTTGACCTCCCGAGAGTTTCGTGGGCGAGCGATCCTGAAACCCTGCCAACCCGACCAGCTCGGCTAACTCATCGACCTTGTCACCGCGGCGGCGCCCCGCGGGAAGACCAAAACCAATGTTGTCGCCCACGCTTAAGTGCGGGAACAGAGAAGCTTCTTGAGGAACCCATCCGACTCCGCGCTGCTCCGGGGGGACTCGGGAGCTAGCGGTAGAGAGCTCGCGCGATCCCACCGTGATGCTTCCACTGTTAATGCCCACCAGACCAGCGAGCGCCATGAGCAAACTTGTTTTTCCACACCCCGAAGGGCCCAAAATAGCCACCAAAGATCCCGAAGGAATCACCAAGGACACATCCTGAAGCGCCGGAGCATTCCCATAGGAAAGTCCGACGTTCTTGATCGTCACTGTGGTCATAGAGCCTCTTTCGCACCCGGGCGCACACCCGAGAGAATCATCGCAGGTATAGCTGCGACCAACACCAAGAGGGCGGCATAGGGTGCCGCTGCCCCAAATTCGCCAGCGGCTGTCCTAGTCCATAACTCTGTTGCCAAAGTATTGGCACCAATAGGTCGCAACAAGAGCGTTGCGGGCAATTCCTTCATCGTGGCAATCGCTACGAGTAACGCACCGATACCAAGCCCTGGCAAGGCCAGTGGCAAAGTCACGCGGCGCCATGCGCTCAAGGGAGAAGAGCCGAGGGTGCGCGCCACGCTCACCAAATCAGGCGACACTGCCTCGATACTGGCTCTCGCCGTTCCCAGAGCCTTAGGCATAAACAACACGGCATAGGCAAACACCAACACCACCACGCTCTGATAGAGCGCTGGTACCACCTGCAAGCTAAAGAACACCAAAGACAAACCCACCACAATTCCTGGTAACCCGTGGGAAAGATAGCCAAGCCCTTCCAGCGCCCCGGCCCACCTGGTCGAGTACCGCGCCGCTAGCGCGGCTATCGGCAGAGCCAAGACCAAGGCCACAACGGCAGCTGCTAAGGAAACCCCCACCGTCATCGAGGTGGCCACGATAAGCCTGGTGCCATCAATTTCTCGCAGGGTTTGCGCATTAGCCAATCGGATACCCAGCCCCACCAAAGGGACGACTACGCCAATCAGCGGAGGCAGTGACACCAACAACATCACCACCATCCAGACCGGACGGGAAATAGGCTCCAGCGGCGAGGGCACCGATGAGGATTGGGTCACAAATCCGCGTGCACTTCGCTCAGCGCTCACCACCACCAACGCGATGACGACGAGCAACAGAGCCAAAATAGCCGCCTGTGATCGATCGAAACTTGAGGCATACGCCTGCTGAACCCCCCAGGTCAGGGTGGGAAAGCGCAACATCGACACCAAACCGAAATCCGTCAAGGAATAGAGGAATACCAATAAACCACCAGCGATAGCAGCGGGACGAACTCTGGGCCAGGTCACCTTCCTAAACGCCTCAATGGGGCCTAGCCCCAGCGTTCGGGCCACTGATTCGGCATCAGCCGATGTTCCCCGAAGTGCAGCAGCCACCGGCAAGATGACATAGGGCACCGTGACTGCCGTGAGCAACGCGTAACTGGGCGCAAATCCGTCAAGTCCGGGAGAAACCACCAGCCAACCGTAGGAAGCCAGATAGGACGGAACCGCTAAGGGAAGAGCAGAAACCAGCAGCCATATTCGATTTCCTCCCACCTGCAGGCGCGACAAGATGGCCGCAATCGCTGTTCCCATGATCACTGCGCTAAGCGCCACCGATAGGGAAAGACCAATCGTGTTCACCACCAGCATTCCCACCTGGGGCCTGGAAAGAATGTCCAGTATCTGACTAAAGGGCACCGCGCTTGCGCGAACACCCAAATACACCAGCGGTACAGAGGCGCTGGCTAACGAAAGAGCGACCAGCCCCACCAGCCATAGCTGTGGTCGAGACCTGCTGGTGTGAGCAGCCTGAACACCGGGCATTACGCTCTGGGTCACGATGGCTACTTTCTGAGTGTGATTAGAAAATCAACCCATACCTTCTCAGTAATTCCTGGGTTTGCGCCAGTGTTGCTAAGTCAGCAAGATCAAAATCAGCGATAGCCAAATCGCTCAACGCCGGCAACCCCTCGGGAGCAACGACACCAGGAACCAGGGGATATTCATACGTCGTGGACACGAAATACTCTTGGGCCACATCGGAGACCAAGAATTCCACCAAGTCATAGGCATCGAGATCAAAGCTCTGCGCTGCCAAAATGCCAGCCCCACTAACGTTCACGATGGAGGCAGCATCGCCAGGTTGGGTGAAATACAACTGCGCCCTCATGGTGTCTACACCGCGCTCGGCAGCCATTTGATACCAGTAATAGTGGTTGATAAGCCCCAGCGGGATCTCACCGGAATTGACCGCTTCGAGGATTGCGCTGTTCTTGTCAAATATTTGTGGGTCATTAATCGTCAAGCCAGACACCCACTGATCAGCAGCACCCTCGCCCCGGAGGACACGATAGGCAGTCACAAACGATTGAAAGCTTGCGTTCCCGGGGGCAACACCGACCTTGCCCGACCAGGTGGGTCCGACAATGTCATCAGCCGTCCTCGGCAGTTCCTCTTCGGTCACGCTCTCGCTGTCATACACCAGCACTCGAGCTCGCCCGGTAATACCGACCCAGGTGTCATCCTGGGAGGTGAAGGCGCCGTCCACTCGTTGCGTAATAGTCTCGGGAAGTGTGGCGAAAAGTCCCGCTTCGCTCAGCGCTCCCAGGGCCCCCGCGTCCTGGGAAAGAAAGACCGCTGCGGGGCTTTGCGCCCCTTCTTCGAGCAATTGCGCGGCCAATTCCGAGGTGCCCGCGTAGCGAATATCCACTTCGATGCCGCTTTGTTCGCTAAACATATCGATCAGCGGTTGAACGAGGGTTTCTTCCCGACCGGAATACAAAATCACGTAGTTATCGGCTTCGTCTGCTGGCACCACGGCTGTTGTCTCTTCGGAGACAGCCTCCTCGCTCACTCCGGCAGGTTCTGTCGAAGAGACACACCCGGCGAGCACAGCGAGCGCGGTGATCCACACCACGGAGTGCTGGATGGGCACAGTAATAGACATGGATTTCTCCTACGAGACGAAACGTGGATGCTCATTCATCCCACGATAAAGACCTACAAAGTTAGGTTAGCCTAAGCTAATTTTTCTGGCAAGGAAAAACTGAGATTACTGGGCCCGCATCTGCGCTAATACAGCTTCAAGTTGATCGATGCCCCAATCCAAATCCTTCTTGGACACCATCAACGGCGGCGCTAGACGAATGGTGGAACCGTGCGTGTCTTTAGCAAGCACACCTCGTGCCATCAACGCCTCGCAGACTTCACGACCCGTGGCCAAGCTGGGATCGATATCGATACCCGCCCATAAGCCAGCCCCACGAACTTCGAGGACTCCCTTACCGACTAAGGATTCAAGGCGCTTCAGGAGGTGTTTGCCCAAACGTTGCGAACGCTTCTGGATGTCACCTTTAGCCAGCATGCGCACGACCGCGAGACCCACAGCTGCCGCCAGTGGGTTCCCACCAAAAGTGGAACCGTGTTGGCCAGGCTTCAAGACCCCCATCACGTCTGCAGTTCCCACCACAGCACTGACCGGAACAATCCCGCCGCCCAAAGCCTTACCCAGGATGTACATATCCGGAGTGACCTTTTCGTTCTGGCACTGCACCGTGGCTCCGGTGCGACCTAACCCCGATTGAATTTCATCGGCGATGAACAGCGCATTGTGAGCCTTGGTAATTGTGCGCACAGCCTTCAGGTATCCCTTGGGCGGAGTCACAATTCCCGCTTCACCCTGAATGGGCTCGAGCAACACGGCCACCACGGTGTCATCCATGGCTTTTTCCAACGCTTCGGCATCGCCATAAGGAACCTTGACGAAACCGGGGGTGAAAGGTCCGAAATCTTTGCGCGAGCTCTCATCGGAGGAAAAGCTGACGATAGAAATCGTGCGGCCGTGGAAATTGTTCTCGGCCACGATGATTTTGGCTTTCCCGGCGGGAACTCCTTTGACGCGATACCCCCACGCCCTCGCGACCTTGATGGCACTCTCGACAGCTTCCGCACCACTATTCATGGGCAACACCATGTCCATGCCTAAGAGATCCGCCAGTTCTTTGGCAAAGGGGCCTAAGGCGTCGTGGTGGAAAGCCCTCGAAGTCAACGTCACGCGATCCAGCTGACGCTTTGCAGCCTTAATCAGGGTCTTGTTTCCGTGACCAAAGTTCACAGCAGAGTAGGCAGCGAGACAATCCAAATACTTTTTGCCCTCAACATCAGTGATCCAGGCGCCTTGAGCCTTTGCGGCAACGACGGGCAAAGGGTTGTAGTTGCGCGTCAGCGCACCCTTTTCCATTTCCAGGGCACTTGCGGTGGTGATTTTAGGGCTCATGAACGCAACTCTAATGTGCAGCACTTGACGCCACCTCCACCGAGCAATAGCTCGGAGAGGTCAACACCAATGGGGTTGTAGCCACGATCGGCAAGATCTCGGGCGAAGCTTGTCGCCCGTTCGGCGATGACGACATTGTGTCCGTCACTAAAACTATTGAGCCCCAAAATCGATGCGTCCTCTTCAGTCGCGATGATGGCATCGGGATAGCGCTCGCGCAAAATCGCGAGCGAAGGCTCATCAAAAGCGCTGGGCAAATACGCGATGGTGGTGGTATCGATCACCGCGAGGGCCGTGTCCAAGTGGTAGTAGCTGGGGTTGATCAACTGCAAGGACACCACCTCACGTCCATAGATGGCAGCAATTTCCTGGTGACTTCCGGTGTCACTGCGGAAACCAGAGGCAGCAAGAATGGTGTTGCCGACCAACAAGAAGTCGCCTTCGCCCTCGTTGGTCTCCACCGGTTCTCTGACATCAAAGCCGTGTTCGCGGAACCAGTCCATATAGGCAGGCCCTTCTGGCCCACGCTCGGGGTAGTGGAACTTGGCACCATAGGCAATGCCATCCACCACAAAGCCACCATTAGCCGCATAGACCATGTCGGGAAGTCCCGGTAGACCCTCAATAAGCTGCACATCAAAGCCCAGATTTTGGTAGGTCTCGTAGAGAACATTCCACTGTTTCAGCGCAAGGCTTGTATCAGTGGGGTCTTCAGGGTGCATCCAGGGGTTGATGCGGTAACTCACCGTGAAGTACTCAGGGCGACACATCAAGACACTCGGCTTGGTGGCCTTGGACGAGGTGGGTGCCGCAGTGGTTTCAGGGGCTTCGGTGATTGTCATGGGTTTAGTCTCTCACGCACGTATCGAGTATTTTTATTGTTTAGACGCTAATTTCACGCGTTTGGACCCCTCTTTTTGCATATATTGTGCGTAAACTACCGCTATGGACGCAATCGATCAGCGAATCATTGGCGAGCTTCGTCATAACGCACGGGCAAACTACGGCGATATTGGTGGCATCGTCGGACTCTCTGCCTCCGCCGTAAAACGCCGCGTGGACAAGATGGTGACCGAGGGAACAATACGGGGCTTCACCGTCGATGTGGACCCGACCGTCGAAGGTCTCGCTGTCGAGGCCTACGTGGAACTTTTTTGCCAAGGAACCGTGTCGCCCAAGGAACTACAGCGAATTCTTCTCACCGTGCCCGAGGTTATCGATGCCGGCACGGTCAGTGGCGATGCCGACGCCATTATTCACATGCGGGCCAAAGACATTGGTGCCCTGGAGGATGCGCTGGAGCGCGTCCGGATCGCGCCGAACGTCAACCACTCCAAGAGCTCCATTGTGCTCTCGCGACTCATTCATCGCCCCAGGGACTAAACCGACAAATTAGCAAAGCGTGGATCTGGAGCACCAAATCGGTGCGCCGTGATCGAAACTGCCTGTTCTTTCACAAAAGGCAACATTTCGACGCGACCAGACTCGGTGACCTCATGTCCATAGAGCGCAATCTCTGGTGCCCCGTCAAAAGCGACCGCCATCGCGTCAGCTCGGGCAGCAAGTAGACGAATACGCGACGGTGGATTACCGGCGACTCGGTCCACGAACTCTCGGTCTAACTCAACCGTGTAGGAGAGAACTGATCCCAGACCCTTAGCACCCTGGCGCAACGCTGCCACGACCTCGTTCGGAAGTGGGTCGTTCAACGACAGGTGCATTCTCGCGCCAGCACGCATTCCCGCTAGGCACACCCTGACGATTTCGCTGACCAAAACAAAGCTTTCGGCGCGAATGGTCACCTCGGTCGGGCGGTAGCGGAACACATTGCGCTCCACACCCAAACCTGAGGGGTCAGTGGAAACACCAAACACGCCAGTCCACGCCTGGTGGTCACTGGCAAGGCTTCGCTCCAAGAAACTGCGGGCTTGCTCGTCCTCTCCCGCGGTAAGAGTGGCAATATCGCGCAGGCTTTCCTCGGCTTGATTACCAGCGAGATCCACGGTTGCCGCACTGCGCCGCCAGGAGCCCAGGCCCATCAGGTAGTTCGGGCCACCGGCTTTCGTGCCTGGCCCGACACTGGATTTCTTCCACCCGCCAAATGGTTGGCGTTGCACAATGGCACCGGTGATGCCCCGATTGACATAACAGTTTCCTGCCTGCACGCGGTCCAACCAATACGAAACCTCGGCGGGATCCAAGGAGTGGATTCCTGCGGTGAGTCCGTAGTCAACGCCGTTTTGCATCGCCAGAGCATCATCCAATGTTCGAGCGTTCATGATTCCCAAAATCGGGCCAAAGTATTCCGTGGTGTGGAACGTGCTCTTAGATTTCACGTTGTCCCGAACACCTGGGGACCACAGTCGGCCTGTCTTGTCCAACTGCGTGGGTTCCAGCAGCCAGCTTTCGCCGCGGGATAAGTCAGTCAAGCCGCCCAACAGTTTTCCAGCAGCGGGTTCGATGACCGGTCCCATGACGGATTCGGGGTCATCCGGATATCCCACGCGCAGCGTGGTGATGGCGTCAACCAGTTGACGACGGAACCGTTCCGAATGCGCAACAGAGCCCACCAGAATAATCAGGCTTGCCGCGGAACACTTCTGCCCCGCATGCCCAAAGGCGCTCTTGACGATGTCGGCAACAGCAAGATCAAAGTCTGCACTCGGAGTCACAATCACAGCGTTTTTTCCACTGGTCTCGGCAAGAAGCGGCACATCAGCGCGCCACGACCGGAATAACTGAGCCGTTTCAAAAGCTCCCGTGAGGATCAAGCGGTCCACCCCGGGGTGAGAAATAAGGCCGCGACCGATCTGACCTTCTTCGACGTCGACTAATTGAAGAACACTCTTGGGCACACCGGCATCCCACAAGGCTTGGACCATGACGGCACCACAACGGCGCACTTGCGGGGCAGGTTTGATGGCAACAGCACTTCCCGCAGCTAAGGCGGAGAGAACAGAGCCGGCGGGAATCGCGACGGGAAAGTTCCACGGTGGAGTTACCAGCGTGAAACGAGCGGGCTGAAAAGAGGCGCCGTCGATGGCTTCCAGTTCCAGGGCGCACTGAGCGTAGTAGCGGGCAAAATCGATCGCCTCACTAACTTCCGGGTCTCCCTCTTGAATGGTCTTTCCCGCTTCTTGCATCATGACTGCAAGCAGCTCATTGCGCTTACGGTTGAGCTGATCAGCAGCGGCTAAGAGAATCGCTGCCCTCTCTCGGGCTGGCTTTGCCGCCCAGTCGGCTCCTGCTTTGCGGCCACGGGCGACTACATCATCAACTGCAATCCCACCTTTGATGGGGCCCGCTGATTCAGGAATATGAGCCTTCTCCAGTGCTGCGACACCCAGGGCTTTACCCGATGCTGAGGCAGCCAAAGATCTAATGCCCTCGGCCCATTCACGATTAGCAGGTATGGAGGAGTCCGTGTCGGCTTCGTTATGAAAGACATCCCCGGGCTTAGTTCCCGAGGCAGACTGCTCGAGCCGGTTCTGGTTGCGACCCACTGGCGGTGCCGAACGGGTGAGGCTTGCCAGTGATTCCCGGAACCTCGTTTCTTCCCGGGCAAACAACGCATCATTGTCGTGCAGATCAAACACGGCCGACATAAAGTTCTCAGGGCTAGCGTTTTCATCTAAACGTCGCACCAGATATCCCACAGCGGCATCAAACTCGCGAGGGTGCACCACCGGCGTATAGAGAATAAGTTTTCCCACGGTTTCGCGAACGGCATCGGCTTGATCCGGTGCCATCCCGATAAGCATCTCGAAATCCACACCTGCGGTCACACCACGATGAGTGGCCAGCAAATGAGCAAAAGCGGCATCAAAAAGGTTGTGGCCGGCAACACCCACTCGCACCGATTTGGTGCGCGCCGGGGTCAGGGCCCATTCCAGGACTCTCTTGTAGTTGGTGTCACTGGCTTTCTTGGAGGGCAATACCGCTAAAGGCCAATCATGGATGGCAGCATCGACTTCTTCCATCTGCAAATTGGCACCCTTGACCACTCGGACCTTGATGGGTGCTCCGCCTGCTTTCGTGCGCTTGGCACCAAACGCCTGGACCTTCTTCATCGCATCCAGAGCTTCGGGCAGATAGGCCTGGAGCACGATGCCCCCGGTGTAGTGCATCAAGCTCGGGTCACTCAAAACCTTGTGGAACACTTCCAACGTCATGTCGAGATCTTTGAACTCTTCCATGTCCAAATTGAGGAAGGTGGGTGGGGTGGTGGCGGCCGCCTGTTGGTAGAGAGGCACCAAGCGCTTGACCACGCGCGTCACCGTTTCGTCATACGCCCACATCGAAAGCTGGCTCGAAATCGACGACACTTTGACCGAGACGTAATCCACATCTTCGCGGGCAATCAACCGGGAGACACCCTCGAGACGCCTATCGGCCTCTTGATCTCCGAGCACTGCTTCGCCGAGGAGATTGATATTGAGCTGGTCGCCCTTACGCGTGAGGTGGCGCAATGACTTGGTGAGTTTTTTATCACTCGCGTCAATAATGAGGTGCCCAATCAGGGTCTTCAATGCCCAGCGCGCAATCGGGACGACAATGGCGGGGAATAGTGGTGCGAAGAATCCGCCAAGTTTGATCAGCAGGCGAAGAATGCCGGGTAAGAACGCGGGCACATCACCCGAGAGCTGACGGAAGTTTCGAGCAGCCACCGAGAGGTCTTCGGGGCGTGCCACTCGATCGACGAAACCTAAGGCAAAAGCCGGGCCCTGGGCGTCTTTGAGCACACCGGCAAGGCGTTCTGAGGAAGCATCGGGGCGACGATGCAAAACAGCCGCCCGGTCAAGCCATGAACGTACGAGCACCACTGCTTCATCGCCAAGACTCTGCGCAAAAGCGACACCCGAAAGGGGCTTCTTTGCTGTTCCTGCGGCGACTGTGACGACTGACATGGTTAAAGCGTAGGGGGTATTTTTGCTGATGTCGCGCTGGCGCGTTCGGGAGTAGCGAAAGCACCACAGGGCGACGGCTTTAGACTGCTGTTTCATGGAAATACGCGATGCTGACGTGGTCATTATTGGCGGGGGTCACAACGGACTCACCGCCGCTGCTTACCTGGGGCAGGCCGGCCTATCGGTCGTGGTTCTCGAGCGCCTCGATGGCTTCGGGGGTGCTGCGGTGTCGGCCGAAACCTTTGATGGGGTGGAGGCACGACTCTCTCGGTATTCCTATTTGGTGAGTCTTCTTCCCCAGCGCATCATCGATGACCTCTCTCTTCCTATCTCCCTGGCAAAACGTCGTTATTCCTCTTTCACCCCTGTCCCGGGATCCAACCAGGGTCTCTTAATTGACAACCTCGACGACAACGCCACGAGGGAATCCTTTGAGGCTCTAGGTGCTGGCGAAGACTTCGCAGCATGGATGGACTTCTACGCGGATACGGCGACCCTGGCCCGCGCACTTTTTGATGGCGTCACCGACCCGTTGGTCACGAGATCTGAAGCGCGCGAACACGTTGCCTCCGCCAGTGGCAGCGACGAGATCTGGAATAGGTTCATCGAAAAACCCATCGGGCACGACATTGCTGATCGGTTCACCCACGACGTAGTGCGAGGCGTAGTGCTCACCGATGGTTTGATCGGAACTTTTGCGCCGAACATGGATTCTGAGTTAGAGGCCAATCGTTGTTTTCTCTACCACGTGATTGGTGGGGGCACCGGCGACTGGGATGTGCCCGTGGGCGGTATGGGTGCGGTGTCTGGAGCGCTCACCGAGGCAGCGCGTTTAGCAGGAGCACAGCTCGTCGCCAGCGCAGAAGTCCTCGAAATCACCCAGAACAACACCGTTCGCTACGAAAAAGATGGCGTCGAACACAGCATCACCGCCCGGTATGTTCTCGCCAACTCTTCCCCACGAGAACTCGCCCGGCTTGCAGGCGGGCACTCGAGTTCCATCCCCGGCGAGGGCGCACAAGTAAAGGTCAATATGGTGCTCTCTCGCTTACCTAAGCTTCTAGATCCGCAGGTAACACCGGAACAAGCGTTTGGCGGAACCTTCCATATCAACGAAACCTGGAGCCAATTAGATGAGGCCTACACCAGTGCTGACGCTGGCTCCATCCCCTCACCACTGCCGTGTGAGATTTATTGCCACTCTCTGACTGATCCCAGCATTCTGGGCGAAGAACTTCAGCAATCGGGTGCTCACACTCTCACGGTGTTTGGACTTCACACCCCCCACCGTCTCACCGAAAAATACGACCCCGATGAGTTGCGGACCCTGTTGGAAGCGGAAGTGCTCGCTTCGCTCAATTCAGTACTTGCTGAACCCATTGAGGATTTGTTACTGCGCGATGCCCACGGCAAGCCCTGCATTGAGACCAAAACCACTCACGACCTGGAAGAAGCCTTGCGCTTACCCGGGGGAAATATTTTCCATGGTCCACTGTCGTGGCCCTTCGCCGAAGACACTGACGATCTTTCTACCCCTGCTCAAAGATGGGGCGTGGATTCTGGAATCGGGCGCATTGTGCTGTGTGGTTCAGGAGCCCGCAGAGGGGGCGCCGTGAGCGGCATTGCAGGTCACAATGCCGCCATGGCGGTCCTAGAAATGGAAGCGCAGTAGCGCTCGCAATCCTCTTAGCTGCGCAGTCCTGGGCGGCCCATGTCTTCAAAACCGCGGAAGCCTTCAAAGCCACCGAAATCCTGCAAGGTGGTAGCCACGACAAGAATCCAGCCAATGACGGCCAGGACACCCAAGACAATCAACACTGAGCTCACGGCGACGGCAACTTTGGCGGGAACATTGTTTTCTCCAGCCTTGTTGGACCAGATCCACGCAATGATTCCCAACACCAAGGCAGGAATCTGGGTGAAAAAGGCAAGGACTAGCGCGACGATACCCATGGTTTGACCGGGATATTCGTTCGTGGCGCTCAGAGCGGGAACTTCTGCTTTCGCCACAGGCGCTTTCGCTGTTACTTCTTTGGCTTCACTAGCCATGGGATTCTCCTTATGCACTCACCTACGTAACGTCTGTTACGCCCATCACGTTAGGTGCCCAACCTAAGAAATTCCTTGGTTAATTCTATGTAACGACCACTGAAGTGGTGACAATGCCGACCCAAAGCACGGCAGGATAGTGAGTATGAAAATTGGCATTCTCACCAGCGGTGGCGACGCCCCCGGACTCAATGCTGTCATTCGTGCCGCAGTACTGAAAGGCACTCGCGTTCACGGCCACGAATTTGTCGGTTTTGTCGGTGGATACAAAGGCTTATGCGAAGCGACGATGATGCCGTTGACCCGACATGAGGTCAAGGGCATCTCCAAAGAGGGCGGCACCATTCTGGGCACCTCTCGCACCAATCCTTTCGACTTTGGCGGGACGGAACGAGTTCGAGAAGTGCTCGACGAGCACAAGATTGATGCCATCATCGCTATTGGTGGCGAGGGCAGCTTGGCGGCGGCGAAGGAACTCACCGATGCCGGTCTACCCATCGTGGGAGTTCCCAAAACAGTGGATAACGATCTCAACGGAACAGACTTTACGTTCGGTTTTGACACCGCCATCAGTATTGCCACCGAAGCGATGGACCGCCTTCGCACCACAGGGGACTCGCACTCTCGCTGCATGGTTGCGGAGGTCATGGGTCGACACGTCGGTTGGATTGCTTTGCATTCTGGGATGGCGGCAGGAGCCCACGCGATTTTGATTCCCGAGCGCAAAACCAGCATGGAAGAACTCACCCGCTGGGTTCGATCCGCCTACGACCGCGGTCGAGCTCCCCTTGTCGTGGTGGCAGAAGGTTTCGCGCTCGACACCATGGATGACCCGCATTCCGAACGTGGTCTCGATGCTTTCGGGCGACCACGCCTGGGAGGAATTGGTGATTTGCTCGCTCCCATGATTGAAGAGGCCACCGGTATTGAGACTCGCGCCACCACCCTGGGTCACATTCAACGAGGGGGAACACCCAGCGCTTTTGACCGAGTATTGGCCACTCGCTTTGGCATGAGTGTCATCAACATGGTCAATGACAAAGAATGGGGACACATGGTGGCATTGCGGGGAACAGAGATTGTTCGCACCGACTTTGTCGACGCTCTGGGAGCTCTGAAGACTGTGCCCGAAGACCGCTATGAAGCGGCGGCGATGCTCTTTGGCTAACCACACTCGCGGTTGGTGGATTTCCGAGGACGGTAGCGATTCTCTGAGTGCTTCCTTCCGCGAGGACATTGAGCCGGCTGAACTGGGAGTGGGCACTGTCACCATCGATGTTGACTACTCAGCGCTCAATTACAAGGACGCTTTGGCGCTCGGTGGTTCCCGTGGTGTTGTGCGCACCACGCCCCTGATCCCCGGGATTGATGCTGCAGGAATCATTCGAGAAAGTTCTGATCCAGGCTTTGGCGTGGGCGAGAAGGTGGTTCTCACCGGCTGGGGTTATGGGGAATCGCGCCATGGAGGTCTCGCTGAGACCTTGGTGGCGGATTCACAACACTTAATGAAAATTCCAGGCGCACTCTCGAGCTATCAGGCGGCCTGTTTCGGAACGGCTGGTTTTACCGCCGCACTGGCGATTTCCGCCCTGGAAAAAAGTGGGGTGGTAGCCACCGGCGGACTACCGATCGCTGTCACCGGTGCCGCGGGAGCAGTGGGGTCCTGGAGTGTGGCCTTGCTGGCGCGTCGCGGTTATCGAGTCAGCGCCATTACCGGGCGTCCGCACGAAGCGGAATACCTACGATCTTTGGGCGCCCATGACGTTCTCTCTCGGCACGAGATGATCGATTTGGGCAAGCGGCCACTGGGCAGCGAAACATTCGGCGGCGTCATCGACGTAGCAGGCGGAGAGCTCCTTGCGGCATTGCTCTCGATGCTTGCCAGTAACGGCGTGGCCGTTGCGTGCGGGCTAGCCGGAGGGTCTTCGTTACCCACGACCGTCCTGCCCTTTATTTTGAGAGGCATTTCTTTGATCGGTATTAATTCGGTGACCAAGGACACAGAAGTGCGCGAGCGAGCGTGGTCTGACTTGGCCGAATTAGCCAGTGGTCTACCTCTGGAGACCATGGCGACCACGATTGAGCTGGACAGTGCGCTCTCGTGGGCCCCCACAGTGCTCGAGGGAGCTACCCGAGGGCGCATCGTTGTGAATGTGCGCGCCTAGGTCCTTAGTCGTCGTCGCTGAGGGCCCACAGAACTGAAGCCACCACACCGACCACGGCGATAGCTCCACCCACCAGCCAGGCCACAGGGTTTCGATCATAAGAGTTCGATACCCAGGCGATACCGGACTTCGTCAGTTCAGCGGGACTGAGTCGATGTTCAATCTCATCTAGGGTCGCGCCCAAGTCATTACGAGTGTCTTGCACGTAGTCCTGAACCTGCTTCTTGCCCATCTACTTCTCACCCCTCACCACGCGAATATCCTCACGAATACTCTCGACGGTTTCATGAGGAACAGGAGTCTTGGCCCCGGACATCACCTTGGCTCCAATACCGGCAAAAATCAGTGCCGCCAGCAACACAACGCCTGCAGCGATTAACGTGGCAGCCCACAACGGCAAGACCAGTGACAGGGCAAAAACTGCCGAAAAGACCAGCATCAGTAGTGCGAGAAGCACTAACGAAAGACTGATGACAAACAGTCCCACGCCAATGCCCGTTGCCTTGAGTTTTGCGACCAATTCAGCTTTGAGCAGTTCCAGCTCAGCGCGAATCAGAGCAACAATCAGGTGCGGGACATCCGTTATCAACGACAAGAACGATTTGTCCCGCGCTTTGGCTCGGGCGGTCTTTTCAGCCACGGGTATTCCTAGGCGCCGTCAGAACCGCGGGCGTTGCGAACGCTCGCGGTGACTTTCTGAGCCGCTTGTGCTGCTTTGTCCGCTAGGTCAGGGGCCTTGTCTTTCACAAAGTCCTCAACGTTGTGAACACCCTTTTGAACACGGGGGTCTTGCCAGACCTTCTCCGCGCCAGCCCTGATTTGTTCGTATCTCTCGCGTCCCGCCCTGGTGCCCAGCACGTAGCCCAACGCTAGACCGACAACAAAGAGAATTTTGCCCTTCATGGAAGCCTCCGATATGTATTCCAATTTTGGAATGTAATTGCTATGACCACAGCCTAACCCTGTTTTTAGCTGATTACCAGATACTGACTCGATCCTCGGGGTCCATCCATAAAGCGTGGTCCGGGGTGACCGAAAATGCTTCATAGAAGACATCCAGATTGCGAGCAATTTGGTTGCAGCGGAACTCTGGTGGCGAATGAGGGTCGATTTGGAGAAGACGCTTCGCCTCTTCTTGTCGAACAGCGAGTTTCCATGACTGCGCCCAGGACAGGAAGAATCGCTCAGCCGCAGAGAGGCCGTCGACTTCTGGGGCCTGGGCCCCCTCTAGTGATAGTTGATAGGCCTTCCAGGCAATAGCCAGTCCGCCAAGATCCCCGATGTTCTCACCAATGGTGAGCTCGCCGTTCACGCTCTGCCCGGGAAGATCCTTGGGCTCAAGAGCATTGAACTGAGAAATCAAGCTCTTGGTGCGTTGCTCAAAAGCTGCCCGGTCGCTATCGCTCCACCAGTTGTGCAGACGACCCTGTCCATCAAAGCGCGAGCCCTGATCATCGAAACCATGCCCAATTTCGTGTCCAATGACAGCTCCGATAGCGCCATAGTTCGAAGCAGCGTCGCGTTCTGGATCAAAAAAGGGATACTGCAAAATTGCCGCGGGAAACACAATCTCATTGAACCCCGGGTTGTAATAAGCGTTCACTGTCTGCGGCGTCATAAACCATTCGTCGCGGTCTAGCGGGGCACCGATTTTGGCTAATTCGCGCTGGAATTCATATTCATTGCCCGCCCTCACGTTGCCGAGCAAATCGGAGGCATCCACACTCAAAGCGGAATAATCGCGCCACGTATCGGGATAGCCGATCTTGGGCGTGAACGAGGCAAGTTTTTCCTGAGCCTTCATCTTGGTCTCGGCACTCATCCACTCAAGCTGCTCAATGCTGTCTCGATAGGCGTCGAGCAGCCTGGAGACCAACTCATCCATTTGAGACTTGGATTGCGGCGGGAAATGTTGGGCGACATAGAGCTTGCCCACTGCTTCACCCATCACCCCTTCAACAAAAGACACTCCTCGCTTCCAGCGAGGCCTAATTTCAGGAATCCCCGAAAGTGTTTTTCCAAAGAAATCAAAATGCGCGTCAACGAGGTCACTACTGAGATAGGCAGAGAACGCTTTAATGACCTGCCATTGGAACCAATCCCGTAGCTCTTCGAGGGACACTCCCGCCCACACATCCTTGAGGCCCTGAACGAAACTGGGCTGGCGAACCACGACCTCGGCTACTGCAGTGAGGGGGATTCCCGTGGCCACACACCATTGCTCAAAGGGGAAACCCTCGAGCGTGCTACTGACCTCCTCTAAGGACCACAAATTGTAGGTGTCTTCGGCATCACGAGAGCGAACCGAGTCCCAGTGGTGCTTGGCCACCGTGGATTCGACGTTGAGCACTCGGAGTGCTCGCTCATGGGGTTGATCCAATCCGACCAGAGCAAAAACCCGTTCAAGGTGAGCAAGAAAAGCGTCCCGGATTTCGTGGAATTGCTCTTCGCGGTAATAGGACTCATCGGGCAACGAAATTCCACCCTGCTCGAGGAACACCACATACCGCTGTGGGTCACCCGGGTCGTTATCGACAAAGAGTTGCCACAGTCCACTGACACCCTGGCGCTCCAAGCGACCCATCATCGCCGCGAAAGCATCTTTGTCTGAGGAAGCCAGGCTCACTTCTTCCAGAAGGGGGAGCAGGGGAGCATGGCCGAGATCTTCAATGTGCTTCTCGTCCATGAAGCTGGCGTATAAATCCCCCACCTTGCCAGCTTCAGTACTGGCATCAACATCGCCGGATCGCTCAATGATGTCCAAGACGGCTTTTTCTGCCTCTTCCGCTAAGACGGTGAAGGCTCCATAGCGGGCTTTATCCGCAGGAATGTCGGATCGCTCAATCCACCGACCATTCATATGGAGATACAGATCATCTCCCGGGTGAAGTTCGGGGTCTCGTTCCTCTAGTTCAATTCCAGACTTAGCCACGCATCACACCCTAATCGCCTCTCCAGAGAGTCCCCTGCGGGTAGCGTTGCGAGCGTGAATCCCCCTTCGTTGCATCGACGGATTGTGCGCCTCGCGCTACCGTCTCTGGGCGCGCTCATTGCTGAGCCGCTCTTTATCGCCACCGACACCGCCATGGTCGGGCACTTAGGTGCCACGGCTCTCGCCAGCCTGGGTCTGGCCAGCACAATCTTGACCTCGGTGGTGGGACTGCTCATTTTCTTGGCCTACGCCACCACCCCCATCGTCGCCCGACGTCTCGGCGCGAAAGATCGCCCCGGCGCCATCAGCGCGGGAATCGATGGCATGTGGCTTGCCGGAGGATTGGGGGTGGTGCTTGCCGGCCTTGGCCTCGGCACAAGCCGCTGGGTGATTGCCGCATTTGACGCCACGACCGAAGTGAGCCTGGGGGCGGAGGATTACCTCGCCGTGTCGTGGTGGGGACTGCCGGGCATGCTGATTGTGATTGCCACCACCGGGATGTTGCGTGGGCTGCAAGACACGAAAACACCGCTCTACATTGCCCTAGCCGGCTTCAGTGCCAACGTAGTTCTCAATGCTGTGTTGATCTATGGACTGGGCATGGGGTTAGTCGGATCAGCGCTGGGAACGGTCATCGCTCAATGGGCCATGGCCCTGGTTTTTGTGGGCATTGTTGCCCGGCAAGCGCTGAAGCACCATGCCAGTGCTCGACCAGGTCTAGTCGGCATTAACACTGCCGCCCGCTCCGGGGGCTGGCTGCTCATTCGCACGCTCAGTCTTCGCATTGCCTTGATCGCAACCGTGGTGGTGGCTACCAGTTTGGGCACCAAAGAACTGGCCACCTGGCACATTGTCTTCACCATTTTTTCCCTCTTGGCCTTAGCCCTGGATTCCCTGGCCATCGCCGGGCAAGCGATCATTGGTCATGATCTGGGAACGGGGGATCTGGAGGAGGTGCGCAAGGTCACCAGTGTCCTGATTCGCTGGAGCTTTCTTGCTGGTGGATTCCTCGCGGTGTTCATGGGGCTAGCGGCACCCGCCTTGCCGTGGATGATGACCTCAGATAGTCAGATTCGTCAGGCTCTGGTGTGGGTCCTGGTGCTTCTTGCCTTCACCCTGCCTGTGTCGTCCTATGTTTTCGCGTTGGATGGCATCCTCATCGGGGCTGGTGATGGAAAATATCTCGCCGTGACCGGTGTACTCAATCTCGGAATGTATGCGCCCTTCCTGTGGCTTGCCTCGACTGTGGAATGGGTGACTTCGGGGGTCAATCTGGGTGGGTTGTTAATGCTCCAAGTGGCCTTTGGCTTCAGTTACATTGGTGCCAGAGCTCTCACCCTGGGGCTTCGCGCAAAATCAAACGCTTGGATGGTGCCCGGTGAGTCTCGCTAATTCCAGATCCGTCACGACCTGGCGCAACGCTGTCTTTGTGGTCTTCACCATCAATGGAGTGGGCTTTTCTAGTTGGCTAGCAAGGGTTCCCGCTATTCGCGATGGGCTCGAAATTTCCACCTCGCAGGTGGCTGGGTTGTTATTTACCGGGGCTTTGGGTGCGGTCGGTGGACTCGTTTTTTCCAGCCACGTGATTGCGTGGTTAGGCCATCGCCACACCATTCTTTTCTTTGGCCTTATCGGTTTGGTGGGTTTGGCGGGTATTGGAGTTAGTTCTCAATGGCTAGGAAGCTACCCCGCGGCAGTGGTGGCCATCATTTTGGCAGGGGCAGGAAATGGCATCGCCGATGTGGCCATGAATGTAGAAGGGGCTGCGGTGGAGAAGGAACTCTCGCGGGCCATCATGCCGTGGTTCCACGCTTTCTGGTCGCTGGGAACTGTTTCTGGTGCAGGTATCGCTGCTGCAGCTAGCTTTGGGGGGCTAGGAATTGCCTGGCACTCACTGGTGATGGCAGCCCTGATGGCACCCACCTTGATTTACGTCAGCAAATTTGTGACAGATACCTCCGCGCACTCCGATGATGTGGGTGAGGCGCGAACCACCGTGGGGGAACGGATGGGGGTATGGAAAGAACCTCGAACCCTCGCGATTGGCTTAATCGCCTTGGGCATGGCCTTTGCTGAGGGTTCAGCCAACGATTGGCTCGCGTTAGCCATGGTCGATGGCAGAGATTTCACCAATGCCCAAGGTGCCTTGTGGTTTGGCTTTTTCACCGTGGGAATGCTGACGGGGCGGATTGGTGGTGTGTACGCACTGGATCGGTTTGGTCGTGTTCGGGTGTTACAACTCTCGGCCGGGGTAGCGCTGATCGGTTTAGCGCTCGTAATTTTGGTGGCGCAACCGCTGATCAGCGGTTGCGGTGCAGCGCTATGGGGCGTGGGAAGTTCTCTGGGGTTCCCGGTAGCGATGTCTGCGGCTGCAGATAATCCCCGCGGTGGTGCCGCGCGGGTCAGCGCGGTGGCAACTGTCGCCTATGGTGCTTTCCTCATTGGGCCACCCCTCATTGGCACGGTCGGCGCTTCCCAAGGGTTACTGGGCGCCTTGTGGATTGTGGTCGCCCTGATTGCGATGTCTTTCTTTGCTGCCCCCGCAGCGAAACCCCCGGTTACCCACAACAGCAGCGTCTAGGCTTTTTACTTGTGCGCCTTGTTATAGCAACCTGTTCTGTTGATTACGCCGGGCGGCTCAGTGCCCACCTTCCGCTGGCAACCAGGGTGATTATGGTCAAGGGGGATGGCAGCGTTCTCATTCATTCCGATGGTGGCAGCTATAAGCCACTCAACTGGATGTCCCCTCCCTGCTCGTTGGATTACCTCAGCCCCGACACCGACCAACAAGACCACGGTGTGCTCGAAGTGTGGAAAGTGCTCAACCACAAGACCTCAGATCTGCTTCTGGTCAACATCCACGAGATTCATTCCGACAGCAGCCATGAGTTAGGCGTTGATCCAGGCCTCATTAAGGACGGGGTGGAATCAGATCTTCAGAAGCTTCTCGCTGAGCAAATCGAAGTCTTGGGCGAAGGGTATTCCTTGGTTCGACGAGAATTCCCCACCGCGATTGGTCCGGTCGATATCTTGGCCAAGGATGACACCGGCGCCAGTGTGGCCATTGAAATCAAACGTCGAGGCGACATCGATGGAGTTGAACAACTCACTCGGTATCTCGAACTGCTCAATAGAGACCCTCACTTAGGCGTTGTCTCCGGGATTTTTGCCGCCCAAGAAATCAAGCCGCAAGCGCGCACCCTCGCCGAAGACCGAGGGATTCGCTGTGTGGTGCTGGACTACGACGCACTGCGGGGAATGGACGACTTCGAGCAACGGCTCTTCTAGAGGCCATCCCCTAGGCTTTCCTCGTGCCTTCCTACCAAACCGTCCTGCTTGACTTGGACGGCACGTTGGTGGACTCAGCACCGGGAATCGTGTCCACCATTGCCTACACGTTGAGGGAACTGGGCCTCGCCGTGCCTCCTATGAAGGACCTGCTGCGGTGGGTCGGACCCCCGCTACCGGAATCCTTTATGACGCGAGCCGGGTTAGACCGCGAGGGCGCCGACGAAGCAATTCGGATTTATCGCGCCCAGTATCTCGATGTGGGCGCCTACGACGCCAAGCTTTTTGATGGAATCGGAACACTTCTGACCACCTTGCGCGCAGAAGGAACCCATCTGGCGATTGCGACTTCGAAACCCACCACACCGGCCATGGTGATGATGGAACACTTCACGCTCAGCGACTATTTCGATGTGATCGCCTGCGCAGCTGATGATGAATCTCGGGGATCTAAAGAAGAAGTCATCGACGATGCTCTGAGTGGTCTGCGGGCACTGGGTGCTGATACCAGCAGCATTGTCATGGTCGGAGACCGCATCCACGATGTCGAAGGAGCGCGGGCTCACGGTATCGACACCATCATGGTGCGCTGGGGCTATGGGGGACCTGCAGAGTGGGAAGAGGCACACCAGCTGGTAGACACCCCGCGGCAATTACACAAGGCTCTCGGCCTTCCCGGCGGTAATCGGTGAGCACAGACCCTGCAACCTCTGAAATACCACTGCCCGTAACAGGTTCCGTCCCAATGTATCGGGAAGAGAGCCCGCCGCCCACGGCCGCGACACCGTCCATGGTCTGGTGGATTTTGATGGTGGCCGCTGGCGGAATTCTCACCGCCATGACCTTTCCTGGCCAAACAGCAGGATTGTCACCCTTTACCGACCCTTTGCTTGCGCAACTCGATATTGATCGCACCGCCATATCGCTGAGTTACCTCATCGCCACGCTTACCGGCGCTCTGACCATGCCTGTGCTGGGTCGAGTAATGGATAAATATGGAACTAAGCGGGCCATTATTTGGATTGGGGTATCGCTTTCGCTGGTGCTGCTCGGGGCAAGTTTCATGAGCGAAATCTTGGGACTCACGCTGTCCTATGTCGGTTTACGGATGACCGGACAAGGGGCCCTTTCGCTGGCAGCGACGACTCTCATTGCTCGCACCGTGACCCACCGTCCGGGACTGGCGCTAGGAATCGTCGGTGCCATTGGTTCGGCGGGAATTTCCTTAGCCCCCGTGGGGGTGGAGCGGCTCATCGCATGGAGTGACATCGCCACCGTGTGGCGGATCGAGTCAGCATTAGTTGCCCTCATCGTGATTCCGATTGCCCTGGCCCTGCCCAAGGATGTGCCCCAAACCATGACCGATACGGGAACACATATTGTGGTGGTCCCTGAATCTGGTTACACCGTTGGGCAAGCGCTGCGCACGGGAATGTTTTGGGTGATCGCTGCGGCCGGATTCATGGTGGGGATGCTCTCCACCGGTCTCGCGTTCCACCTGATTTCGATTCTCGGAGCACAAGGGCTGACCTCCATTGAGGCAGCGGCAAACTTCATCCCTCAGACAGTTGCGGCGTTGCTCGGGACTCTCGGCCTGGGTGCGATTGTGGACCGTATTGACCCCCGGTGGGGTGTCGCCGCGTCGATGCTCACTATGGCCGGTGCACTCGGGTTGTTGCCCTTTGTGGGGCCCGGCATTAGTGGAGTGATTTTTGGTGTGCTGCTAGGAGCAGCAATGGGCGCATTACGCGGTGTGGAAGCGGCAGCCTTTGTGCGCTATTACGGCCGTGGCCACATTGGCGCTATTCGCGGTCTTGCCACGGCCATAGGTCTAGCCTCCACTGCGCTGGGACCGCTGTATTTTGCTCTGGGGCTCACGCTGACCGGTTCCTATGCCGGACCAAGCCTGGTGGCCGCACTCTTCCCGTTATTAGTGGCTCTGTCTGCCATCTTTATTCGGCCTCCCGCTGCGCCGGATACTCTCGAGGAGTAACCCGGGGATAGTCACTCGCTGTGGGGTGCGGCAGTGGGGCGGAATCGACGCAGACGCAAAGAATTAGTCACTACAAACACCGAGGAAAAAGCCATCGCCAGGCCAGCAACAAGTGGGTTGAGCAACGCCGACACCGCTAAGGGAATGGCCGCCACGTTATAAGCGAAGGCCCAAAAAAGATTGCCGCGGATGGTCCCCAAAGTTCTCCTGGCTAGGGAAATTCCATCGCTGACACTCAACAAATCCCCGCTGACAATGGTGATATCGCCAGCACTCATGGCGGCATCTGTTCCCGTTCCCATGGCGATACCCAAATCTGCAGTGGCCAGAGCTGGGGCATCGTTGATGCCATCGCCCACCATCGCAACCTGGTGCCCCTCGGCCTGTAAACGAGTAATGAGGCCAGCCTTTTCCTCGGGAGTAAGCGATGAGAAGACTGTCTCAATCCCCACTTGATCAGCAATTCCTCGCGCTACTACTTCGTGATCCCCTGTGGCCATCACGGGAGTGAGCCCCATAGATCGAAGGTGTCGTATCGCTTCGACACTGGATTCTTTGATGGTGTCGGCAATCACCACAGCGCCGACCACCGTTTCACCGTGCCCCACACCGATGACCGTGTGTCCCGATTCCTGGGCCAGGGCTACTGCGTCCCCAAGCTCAGTATCGGCACTAAAGCCGTGATCGTCTAGCCACCCCATGCGACCCACGGCAGTGGGTTTTCCCGCAACCTCGCCTGCGGCACCAAGCCCCGGTGTGGCCACAAAGTTACTGGCTTGTGCAAAGTCAATGGAGCGCCCTCTCACATATTCCACGACGGCCTTAGCCAGAGGATGTTCAGACCCGGTTTCAATCGCAGCAGCCAAAGCGACCACCTGATTCTCCGTGTGCCCGGCCACGGCGATAACACTGGTGACACTCATGTCCCCGGTAGTCAGCGTTCCGGTCTTATCCAGGACAATCGTGTCCAAACTGCGGGAGCGTTCTAAGACTTCTGGGCCTCTGATCAAAAGCCCCAATTGCGCTCCTCGACCCGTTCCGACCAAGAGTGCCGTGGGGGTGGCAAGGCCCAGCGCACAGGGGCAGGCAATAATCAACGTCGCCACCGCGGCTTGGAACGCCACGTCAACACGGCCATCAAAAATCATCCAGGCAATAAAAGTCACCACCGCAATCACCATCACGATGGGAACAAAGACTGCGGAGATTCGATCCGCCAATCTCTGGGCTTCCGACTTGCCGGTTTGGGCGGCTTCGACCATCGCTGCCATGCGAGCCAATTCAGTGTCGTTTCCGATCCTGGTCGCCACCACCCGCAACAGCCCCGAGGTGTTAATAGTGCCGCCGAAGACCAGGTCTCCTGGACCCACATCACGCGGCAGTGATTCACCGGTCATCATCGAAGTGTCCATCGCCGCTTGGCCCGATTCAATGGTGCCATCGGTGGGAATTCGCTCCCCTGGCCGAACCACCATCACATCACCCACCACCACCTGCCCGAGAGGAACAAGGACCTCCGCATCGCCACGAAGCACCGTTGCCTCGCTGGCACCGGATTCCATCAATGCCCGAAGCGCAGCTCCCGCATCGCGCTTCGCGCGGTGTTCGAGGTATCGACCCAGCAGCATAAAGGTGGTGACCGCTGCGGCGACTTCCAGAAAAATCTCGTTACTACCCTCGCCCGGGGTTCCAAAGAGCGACAACGTCATTGTCATCCCCACAGCGCCAGCTCCGCCAAAGAAAAGCGCATACAGTGACCACCCGCTGGCCGAGAGGACTCCCAACGAAATCAGAGTGTCCATCGTGGCCACGCCGTGTCGAGCATTGATCGCTGCGGCACGGTGGAAAGGCCACGCGCCCCAGATCACAATGGGCAAAGCAAGAGCAGCAACTATCCATTGCCAATAGGGGAACTGCAGTACCGGAATCATCGATAACACCATCACGGGCAGACTAACGCTGCCAGAAATTATCAATCGACGAAGGAGCTCCCCTGATCCCTCATTCGCCTGGGATGTATCCGTGTGAACTTCCGCGCTATACCCAGCCTGCTCAATGGCACTGAGCAAAGCAGCAGTACTGAGAGCGTTTCCCGTGACCGTGGCGCGCTCGGTGGCGTAATTAACTTCCGCCTGAGCACCCTCGACCTTATTGAGCGCCTTTTCTATCCGAGTCGCGCACGACGCGCACGTCATGCCCTCGATATCAAGCGTCAGCGAGGTGCTCATGACCTTGTCGGGGCCCCCACCAGTTCATACCCTGCCTCGGCAATGGCCGCGCTCAACTGTTCATCGCTCACATCAGTATCGCTCTCAACGCTAACGACGGAAAGGCCATCGACCTGGAGATCAATGGACACATCGCTCACCCCGGGGATTGCAGACACCTCTTTCGTGACCGACCCAACACAGTGTTGGCAGGTCATTCCTTGCACCTTGCTCACGATGGTCGACATAGTCCACTCCTTTGGATCAGCACCTTCTTAATGAAGGGTAACCCCGTAAAGGGTCCCAAAATTCCCTTTTTGCGCCGTGGTGGGCCACGATATACCTATGTCCAGTCCCAAAGCCCCCGCCACTGCTGCGGGAATGAGCCCCATCGCCGACGCACAGCTCAAGCGTTGGGCTGCACTCGTGTCCCCTGGGGCGTCCCACCAGGATCATTTTTCACCGCGCGATGGTTCTCTGATTGCCTCCCTGCCACAATCGACACCGGCCGGTGTGGAGCAAGCCTTCGTGCGCGCACGAAAAGCCGCCACCGAGTGGTCGAGCACTCCGCTGCGGCACCGAGCCCGCATCATGGTGCGCGCGCACGATCTGGTTCTGGAGCACCAAAAGACACTGCTGGATGTCATTCAGCACGAGACCGGTAAATCCCGCGCCTCAGCTTTTGATGAGGTCGCCGATGTGGCATTGACGGCACGTTATTACGCCCGCAGTGCATCGCGTCATCTTTCCCCTAAGCCTCGATCTGGCGCACTTCCGTTTGTCACCAAAACCCGCGAGCGCTACGTCCCTCGTGGCGTTGTGGGAATGATTACACCTTGGAACTATCCCTTGACGTTGCCCATTAGCGATGCCATCCCCGCGCTCTTAGCTGGCAACGCCATTGTGCTCAAACCCGATGCTGCCACGCCTTTGAGCATGCTCTGCGCTCTCGAACTGTTCATCCACGCAGGCTTGCCGCAGGATCTCTTCCAGGTCGTCTTGGGTGATGGCCCCACAATCGGCACCGCCATTATTAACCACGCCGATTTTGTGATGTTCACCGGATCCACCGCGACCGGTAAAGAAGTAGCTCGCCAATGCGGCCAGCGAATGATCGGTTTTTCCGCGGAATTAGGCGGGAAAAATCCCATGATCGTCTTAGATGACGCGCCCGTCGAGCGAACTATCGAGGGTGCCCTCAACGCAAGTTTTTCAAACGCCGGCCAATTGTGCATGGCTATTGAGCGCCTGTATGTGCACGAGGGTATCTACCAAGAATTCGTGCCCAAATTTCTTGAGGCGGTCGGCAAACTTCGACTGGGAACCGCACTGGATTTCAGCTACGAGATCGGGTCACTGATCTCTCAGGACCAGCTGAGCAAAGTCATGGGTCATGTCGAAGACGCCAAGAACAAAGGGGCGCGGGTTTTGGTGGGCGGTGAGCACAGACCCGACATTGGCCCTTTAGTGTTTGAACCTACGGTGCTCGATAACGTCGATTCCACGATGGAATTGTGTCGTAGTGAGACGTTTGGTCCTGTCGTGGCCTTGTACCGATTCTCCAGCGATGAGGAAGCTCTGGCACTCGCCAATGACACCCGATACGGCCTCAATGCGAGTGTCTGGGGATCAACGAAGCGTGCCACTGCACTTGCTGAGCGAATCGAAGCAGGCAGCGTGAATGTCAACGAAGGCTTTGCTGCTTCGTGGGCCTCCACGGATGCGCCCATGGGTGGCTTCAAAGAATCCGGAATAGGCCGACGCCACGGGCGCGAAGGAATCATCAAATACACAAACGTCCAAACCATTGCCACACAACGATTACTCAACGTTGGCCCTCCCGGGGGCATGAGCGCAGAAGCGTTTTCTGCGACCATGACCAAAGGGTTACGCCTGATGAAATATCTACCCTGGAGGGATTAGGACACCATGACCGAGCCACAGAGTTTCGAGGCACAACACGTCTTGATTACGGGCGCCGGGAGCGGAATTGGCCGTCTCATGGCACTCGGGGCAACCCAACGCGGTGCTGCACATGTGGTCTTGTGGGATCGTGACCTGAGCGCCGCGCAGTCCGTTGTCCAAGAAATCTCCGCGCTCGGAGGTGCCGCTTCGGCCTACAAAGTAGATATTTCCCAGCGCGCTGCTGTGATGAAAACTGCGTCCACCGTCCTGGAAAAAATCGGTCATCTGGATGTGCTGATTAACAACGCCGGCATCGTGATTGGCAAAAAGTTCCTTGAACTTGACGAATCTGATGTCACCTCTACCTACGCGGTTAATACCCTGGCGTTGTATTGGACTACTGCTGCATTTTTGCCGGGGATGCTCGAGCGGGACACGGGTCGAGTGGTCACTATTGCGAGCGCCGCAGGATTAGCCGGTTCCTCCAAGCTCACTGACTATTCCGGAAGCAAGTTTGCCGCGGCAGGGTTCATGGAATCGCTCCGGGCCGAGTTACGAGACATGGCCAGCAGCGTCAGCTGCCTCACCGTTTATCCGTTCTATATCAACACGGGGATGTTCGATGGGGTGAAGTCAGGCAGCCCACTACTCGCAATTCAGAACCAAGAAACCGCGACAGCCCGAATTCTCGACGCCATCGAAACCACGAAGCGTGAGCTGCTGTTGCCAGGCATGGTGTATTCGGTAAGAATCTTCCGACTCTTACCCGCCGCTGTTTTTGACTGGATTGCTGATGCCTTCGGCATTAACAAAGCCATGAAGACTTTCCGCGGTCGCCGCACCACGACCTAACAACTATTTCGTAATTCGTGCGCGAGGGGGGACTTGAACCCCCACGCCCTTGCGGGCACTGGCACCTGAAGCCAGCGCGTCTGCCATTCCGCCACTCGCGCAATGATGGTTCCCCATCAACCTGCCGAGATTACCACAGGAGCACTTTCGCCAGGGAGGCCCAGCTTCCCTCGTTGAAATCCCCACGGCACTAGCATCAAAGTAGAGGACAAACCCTCGCACGAGGAGGGCTCAATGGGTTTCTTAGACAGCTTCGAGCGCAGCGTGGAGCGAGCTGTCGGTGGAAGTTTTGCTAAAGCTTTTGCCAGTGGTGTGCATCCCGTGGAAATTGTCGCCGCGTTGAAGCGAGAAACCGATGCTCGGGCAAAAATTGTCTCGCGCACCAGAACCCTGGCCCCCCATCATTTCCACGTAAAGCTCTCGCCGATTGATTGTGAGCGCCTCCATGGCCTGGGAGATGATTTCGTGGGGGAACTTTCTCAGGCTGTTTCTGATTATGCAAGCACCCGTGGATATCAATTCTCGGATGCTGTGGTGGTGGCGCTCACCGCAGTGTCCTCGTTGAGCGAGGGGATGGTGGAGGTCACCAGCGAGGCCACCCCTCGCGTGGTGTGGGTTCCCACCCTGAGCTGGAAATCCATTCGGTATGTGCTCACCCAAGAGTCCACTGTGCTCGGTAGAGGAACAGATACCGACATTCATGTGGTGGCCCCCGGCGTCTCCCGTCATCACGCCCAGGTGCGATGGAATGGCAAGCGCGCGGAAATAGTCGATCTCGGCTCGACCAACGGCACAACACTGGAAGGAAAGAAGGTTTCTCGTGCCGCCCTACCGGAGCGCTGCACCCTGGGACTCGGTCAGGCGCGTATCCTGTTTGAGGTAGTTCCACAGGCCGAGGACGCCTACTACGCATTGGCTCAACACAAACTAGCTTCGGCAGAGGAGACACCATGAGTGAACTCACACTCTTCTTGCTCCAACTTGCCTTCCTGGGCCTACTGTGGGCTTTCATTTTTGCGATTGTCTACGCCCTGCGCACAGACCTTTTTGGGCCAGCTCGCCGTCGACTCGACGATGAGCCAACATCTGCCGGCCCCACACCCGCAGCAGTCAAGAACCCTCTCTCGCCTAGCCCCTCAACGCCTAGTGGTGTGGCCTCTACCTTGCTGGTGACCTCGGGTCCTAAAGAGGGAACAGAGATTGAACTGGAACCCGACGAACAGTTCACGATTGGTCGATCTGCCGACTCAAGCCTTGTCGTGCGTGATGACGTAATCAGCACCCACCATGCTCGCCTCATGCTCTGGAATGACCAATGGATGATCCAGGATCTGGATTCCACTAATGGGACTTTTGTCGATGGCAAGCGCGTGGGAATCCCCACGCCTGTCCCTCTCAACACCCCCATAACCGTGGGCACCACAACATTTGAACTTCGACGGTAACGGCGATGGCTCCTGATCTCGTGCTCAGCGCCGCGTCTTCCCATATTGGGAAGATTCGTGCGAGCAATCAGGACTCCGGTTCCGTAGGCCAACACCTTTTTGTCGTGGCGGATGGCATGGGTGGCCACGCCGGTGGCGATGTCGCGAGTGCTCTCGCTGTTCAACACCTCTATGGCCTCGATCGTTCCTACGACAGCGTCGACGAAGCACGCGAAGTCCTCTTTCACGGCATTCTGGATGCTGGGGCCGACCTCACGAGCGCGGTGGAGGAACACCCTGAACTCACCGGAATGGGCACCACCGTCAGCGCGATGATTCGTGTGGGGTCCCAGATGGTCATTGCCCATATCGGGGACTCTCGCATTTATCGCTTGCGCGAGGGAGTTCTGGAGCAAATCACCGCAGACCACACCTTTGTGCAACGGCTCGTAGACAGTGGTCGCATCACGGCCGAGGAAGCAGCGGTGCACCCCCGGCGAAGCGTCTTGATGCGCGTGCTGGGTGATGTCGATGCAGAGCCAGAACTCGATACACACGTTGTCGACACGCAACCGGGAGATCGCTGGTTGTTGTGCTCGGATGGTCTCAGTGGTTACGTCTCCGAGCGAGATATCGCCGAAACTCTTCTCACCATCGACGATGTAGAACTCGCCTGCCACAAATTGGTCACCCAAACCCTGGCCGAGGGCGCTCCCGATAATGTCACCGTCGTCGTGGTGCGGGTGACAGAAGACCTCGACATTTCCCCTCCTGCTGAATCACGCATGGTGGGCGCAGCCGCCGGTCCTGTTACCTACGAATCTGGGCCGATTATGCGCAAGCCGGCCCTTCCCGCCCTGCTTTTCCACCCGCTGCGCGCGCTACCCAGTGCGGACGAGCACTTCGAGCCTGAAGCCAACTATCTCGACGAACTCATCAAGGAAGACCGTCGCCGCCTCATCCGTCGTCGCGTTGCGTGGTCTCTCTCGGTCATTGTCATTGTTTCGGCGATTGTGGGCAGTGCGGTGGCCGCCTATCAATGGACCCAAACCCAATATTTCGTGGGCAACTCCGACGGTGCCGTCGCGATTTATCAAGGCGTCCCAGAAAACGTCGGGCCGTTCGAACTTTCCACCCTCTATGAAGAAACCGGCATTGAGCTCGAGAGTCTTCTTCCCTTTGAACAAGAACGCATCACCAATTCACTGCCTACGCGTTCGCTGGAAGAAGCTCGCGCCATCGTGGATCGACTTCGGAGGTGATGCGGTGTGAGTAGTAATGACCTTGCGGTTCCTCCCGCGTCCCCCGTTGTTGGTCGGGTAGTTCTGCGAGTCAAAATGCCCCAAAAACTTCGTAACTTGGAATTGGGCTTGTTGATTCTCGCCCTGGGTTTGAGTGCGCTCGCCTTAGCTCTTGTTCAGTGGGGAGCCTTGGGAAAGCTTGATTGGAGCCTGCTCACTTACGCCGCGGGCCTTGCTGGGCTGACTCTGGGTGTTCATTTAGCGCTGCGTTTAGTGGCCCGGGATGCGGATCCTTTTATTGTGCCTATTGCCACCATGCTCAACGGGCTGGGTATCACCATGATTCACCGCCTCGATTTGGCCTCAGGGGCAACCGGGTGGGCTGCAGCAGGGGTGCGGCAAATGGCCTGGACGGCTATCGCCTTAATCATTGCTATCGGGGTCTTACTGCTGGTTCGTAACTATCGAGTCCTCTTGCGCTATCGCTACTTGGCGATGTTGGCGGGTGTGGTGTTGCTCACGATGCCGCTATGGCCAGCTATTGGCAAGACGGTCAATGGAGCAACGCTGTGGGTTGAAATTGGCGGGATTACTCTTCAACCGGGAGAAATAGCCAAAATCGCGCTCGCCATTTTCTTTGCTGGTTACCTCATGACAGCCAGAGAAAGTTTGCAAAAAGTTGGCCGCACGTTCTTCTCGATTCGCTGGCCTCGCGTGCGGGACCTGGGCCCACTACTCGTCATTTGGGCCATTGCTATGGCAGTTCTTGTCTTGCAACGTGATTTGGGAACCTCCTTGCTCTACTTCGGGCTCTTTCTTGCCATGTTGTATGTCGCGACGAACCGTGTCCTCTGGTTGGGCTTGGGGGGTGGCCTATTTGGTCTGGGTGCCTTGATTGCAGGTAGTCAGATTGGCTACGTTCAAGGACGCGTTGCGGGGTGGCTTGATTCTTTCAACCCCGAGGTCTACGACGCCGTGGGTGGCTCGTATCAACTAGTCCAGGGGCTCTTCGGCTTTGCGGAAGGTGGGATCATCGGCAGGGGCTTAGGTCAAGGCCAGCCAAGTTTGGTTCCCCTGGCCAACTCTGACTACGTCGTGGCCGCCTTGGGGGAAGAACTTGGGATTATTGGCATCTTTGGGCTCTTAGCTCTCTATTTGCTCCTGGTCTCACGCGGCTTACGAGTCGGTTTCACGGGCACCGATGATTTCGGCCGCCTCTTAGCCACGGGACTGGGTTTCGTCATTGCTTTGCAAGTGTTCATTGTGATCGGTGGCATTACCCGGATTATCCCGGTGACAGGGCTGACCACACCGTTCCTGGCGGCGGGGGGATCTTCTCTGGTTGCTAACTGGATCATCGTCGCGTTGATTTTGCGCCTGAGTGATGACGCTCGGGCTTCAGTGCGGGCAGATGCGGGGGTGAGCGCATGAGCACACCGCTTCGCCGCATAGGAATAGTCGTATTGGCTATGTTTTGTGCGCTCTTTATTTCGGCCAGTTGGCTTCAAGTGGTCGCTGCCGAAGACATTGCCGATGACGATCGCAACGTCCGCAAACTCTATGAAAGCTTCTCTGCCGAGCGGGGCGAGATCGTGGCCGGTGGTATTCCCATTGCCACCTCCGTTCCTGTTGATAACCAATTCAAGTATTTACGCTCCTACCCCTATGGCGAGCTCTATGCCCCGGTTGTCGGTTACTACACACTCAATCAAGGAAATGCGGGAATTGAGAGTGCGCTGAACCCGTTGCTCACCGGCCGCGCCAGCTCGCAGTTTGTTGCTCAAATTACCTCCCTGTTCACCGGAACGTCCCCCCAGGGCGCCAGCGTGATGCTGAGCCTCGACCCGGTCCTTCAACAAGCGGCCTGGGATGCCCTAGGCGATCAACGCGGGTCTGTTGTGGCCATCGACCCGGCCACGGGTCGCGTGTTAGCTATGGTGTCCAAACCATCCTTTGATCCCAATAAGCTCGCCTCTCACTCCTCGTCCTCGGTGTTTGATGCCTACCTGCAACTGGCAGAGGACCCGGGTAACCCCCTGGCCAATCGGGCCATTGCGGGGGATCAATATTTCCCAGGCAGTGTGTTCAAAATTGTGATGACAGCGGCAGCGCTGGAATCAGGTCGTTTTGATGCCACTAGTGAATTCCTCAATGTCCCGGAACTGGAGTTACCCCTTTCCACCAAGTCCATCAAAAACTCTGGTGGGCGCCTCTGTGGTGGGAGTGACACCGTAACGCTGGAAGAGGCCTTCCGCCTGAGTTGCAACATTCCTTTTGCAGAGCTGGGTCTTGAACTCGGCGAGGCAGAAATCGCTTCAGTGGCCGAAGACTTTGGTTTCGGTGCCACCTTAGAAATTCCGCTCACCGTCACACCCAGTTCGTTCCCTCGGGGAATGGATCAGGCACAACTTATGTTGAGCTCGTTTGGGCAATTCGATGTTCGCGTCACACCGCTGCAAATCGCCATGATTTCGGCTGCAGTCGCTAATGATGGTGTCGTGATGAAACCCAGCTTGGTGGATGAGATTATTGCGCCAAATCTCAGTGTCATTCGCTCGAGCGAGCCCAGCATTTACTCCAGGCCCTTATCCACTGGGACCGCTGCCGAACTGACCCGAATGATGGTGGGCAATGTGGAGCGCGGTGTGGCCAGTGGCGCCATCATTTCCGGGCTGAACGTGGCCGGTAAAACAGGCACCGCAGAGACCGGCATTGGTAGTGGTCGAACATTCTGGTTCACCGGGTTTGCCCCCGCGGAATCCCCACGAGTGGCCATCGCTGTGGTGGTCGAAGGCGATCGCGCTGATGGAACGGGTAATACTGTCGCAGCGCCTATCGCTAAAGCTGTTCTGGAGGCGGTGATGGCGCAATGAGACCCACCGCAGGACAGGTATTCGGTTCACGTTATGAATTGCTCTCCCGTATCGCCATCGGTGGCATGGGGGAAGTGTGGAAAGCCAATGATTCTGTCATCGGGCGCACCGTAGCCATCAAGATTTTGAAGGATGAGTACATGGGCGACCCGGGCTTTCGGGAGCGATTCCGCGCCGAAGCCCGGCATGCTGCGCTGGTCAATCATGAGGGCATCGCGAACGTCTTTGACTACGGCGAGGAAGACGGCAGCGCCTATCTCGTGATGGAACTCGTACCGGGTGAGGCCTTGAGCATTGTGCTCGAGCGGGAGAAAATTCTTCCCGCCACCAAGGTGTTGCATATTGTCGCTCAAACGGCTGCTGCGCTTCACGCTGCCCACCAGGCAGGGTTGGTCCATCGCGACATCAAACCCGGAAACCTGCTGATTACTCCCGACGGCGCAGTCAAAATCACGGACTTCGGTATCGCTCGCCTTGCCGACCAGGTTCCCCTGACAGCCACTGGCCAAGTCATGGGAACCGTGCAATACCTCGCGCCGGAACAGGCCAGTGGTAAACCGGCCTCGCCAGCGACCGACGTGTATTCGCTCGGAATCGTGGCTTATGAAGCACTAGCTGGCAAGCGTCCCTTTAGGGGCGAATCACAAGTCGCCATTGCCATGGCACAAATCAAAGAGGCGCCCCCGGCTCTTCCGGCTTCCATACCCGAACCAGTTCGTGCGTTGGTCATGTCCTGCATGGCAAAGAAACCAGAGAACAGACCGGCCTCTGCAGCGGATCTATCGCAAGCGGCGCTCGCCCTGGCGCGAGGAGATGATGAAGCTGGTCTTGCTCTGCTTCCCGCGCCACCGGTCTCAGCAGAAGAATCCTCCAGTGAGTCGCGAGGGGGAGCTTTCACCAAAGATCGCTCCGAGCGGTCCGGGGATAAAAAAATCACTCTGGGACGCAACTTCTGGATTTTTGGCGGCGTGGGCGCTGCCGTGGCGATCGCCCTCATCGCCACATCCCTGACAGTTTTATTGCAAACGCCGTCTGAAGACATTGTCGAAGACCCGCTGTTGCCTGTGCTGGTCCCTGAAGAACCTCAGATCACACAACCCGATGTCACCACTGACACCCCGGTCACGGATGAGCCAGAAGTCGTGAGGACGGTGGAGATCACCGAAGCAGAAGTTGTGGGCAAAACTAACGCTCAAGTCGCCGAGGTACTCACCCAAAAAGGTCTTCGTCTCGATGGAATTACGGGCAATATTGCCCCCTCCCCCGATTTGGTGGGTACTGCGTATCGGGTGAACCCTCAAGGCACTGTCGCCAGCAACACCCTTATTGCGGTGTATTTCTATGCCGCCATTCCCCAACCTCCGAAGCCTCGCGACCTCGTCGTCACTCCTGCCTCTGGTCCCTACGAACCACTGCAGGAAATCCTGCTGGAATGGCCTGGATACGCCCAATGTCCTTCTGGGTTTGCCCTCGAGAGCTACACACTTCAAGTGGTGGGCGGAACCGTTCTGGATGGTGAGGGCGCCACAGTGCTCCAACCCGAACAAACCGCGGTCAACATCGCCCTCGGCGAAGGTGCAAGCTTCACCGCAAGCTACCTCGTCAAGTGTGGAACGCTGAGCTCGCCACTGTCTGCGGAAATCTCGCTGGAGATCACCACACCCGTAGAACCCGCTCCCGATGTCCCCGCCGTAGACTAACCCCGACTTATTACTTACCCAGAATCCAAGGACATATCGTGAATCAGACCACCACCGGCGCCTGGAGCGGCCGACTTTTGGGTGGACGATATGAGGTCCGCGAGATTATCGGTCGTGGCGGAATGGCGGATGTGTACCTCGGTATTGACGCCAGGTTAGGCCGCCAAGTGGCTATCAAGGTGCTCAAATCCACCCTGTCGTCGGATCCCACCTTTAGGAACCGCTTCCGCTTGGAGGCTATGGCGGCATCCAAAATGTCCCACCCTTCGATTGTTCGAGTATTTGACGCCGGTGATGAAGAAAATGGGCCCGATGGCGCAAGCCCTCCTGGCAGCACCACCCCGTATATCGTCATGGAACACGTCGAAGGACACTTGCTCAGCGACTTGATGAAACGAGGCGCCCTTGAGGAGCGCCACGTCCTCAAAGTGGCAGATGGCGTGCTGACTGCCCTCGAGGTCTCGCACAAGGCCGGCATTGTTCACCGCGACATCAAACCCGCCAACATCATGATTACGGATGATGGCAGCGTCAAGGTGATGGACTTTGGTATCGCCCGCGCGGTGTCGGACGCTACCGGAAATCTTGAACAAACGGCGTCGATTTTGGGCACCGCGTTATATATCTCCCCCGAACAAGCCCGGGGCGATGAACCTGACACCCGCACCGACCTTTATTCCCTCGGTGTCGTGATGTATGAGTTGCTCAGCGGCAAACCTCCGTTCACTGCTGATTCTCCTGTGGCCATCGCCTACAAACACATCAGTTCGATCCCGGCGCCACTGATCGAGGTGGCTCCTGGGGTTTCCCCCGAAGTCATTGCCGTCGTGGAATGCGCCTTGAAGAAAGAACTCGACGAGCGCTTCGCCACGGCTCAGGCTTTCCGTGCCGCGCTGGAGGATATTGCCCAGGGTCGTCCACCCCGCCTTCCGATAGCAGGCGCCCGTATTCGCGTGGAACCTGCCGTGACGGGAAGTGTTCCCACCGCCAGCGTGGAATCGTCCTATCGCAAACCCATCGAAGGCTTTGAGCTGCTGGAAGCTCGGGGAATCAAGCAAGAAAGCGTCCCCACCCTGGCTGTCGCCTTGGGATCCTTGCTCGCTGTGCTGCTGGTTGTCGGAATCGTGCTCTGGGTCTTCACTCTCAACCCCGCCACCACCGCCACCAATGCGGCCCCTCAGGTGCCAGAACTCACCAGTCAGACTGAAGCGGTGGCGACCCAAACTTTGAGCACCCTGGGTCTCAACCCGCAGGTGGAATATGAGGCCAGTAGCACTGTGCCCGAAGGCATCGTTATTCGCACCATCCCCACCTCGGGAATCCGCGTTGGCCCCGGCGAACCTGTCCGACTCATCGTCTCCAGCGGAGTAAAAAGCTTCGCACTGGGAGACCTGCGAAACATCGATATCGAGCAAGCGCGCGCTGAGATTGAAGCCCAGGGACTGATTGTCGGTGAGGTCATCGAAACCTATTCACCAAGCCTCACGGCCGGGACCGTCATGGCCACAACACCAGAGGTGGATTCACCCATGCGCCCCGGGGACACCGTCACCATCACGGTATCTAACGGTTTGGTCCTAGTTCCCAATGTGGTGGGCCTGACCGTTGGGGAAGCTAACCCCTTCTTGACCGGCCCGTCCATGCAGCTCTCAGTGCGCCTAGAACTGGCCACGGACTGCCTGGGTCAAACGGTGAAGAGCCAATCGTTGACACCCGGGGAGCACCCGCAACGCTCAGAAATTACCCTGGTTTACTGCGGTGGTGTTTCTCCCGAAGCACCCGCGCCGGTGGGCTGAGTCTCCACCACCCGAGGGCTGAGATTCTGTGCTCGGTCTTTTGCTCCGCTGAGTCCCGCTACTTCTAACCAATTAGCGATCATCATGTATCCACCTTCGGTGAGCACCGATTCAGGGTGGAACTGAACGCCAAAAATGGGGGCGGTTCGATGATTAAGGCCCATGATGACGCCACCGTGTGTCCGTGCCGTCACGACAAGGTCTTCCGGAACGGTGTCGTCTTCCACGGCCAAGCTGTGATACCTGGTGGCCCGGAAATCAGCAGGAACGCCCTGGAACAGGGTGCTGTTATCGTGCGTCACCTGAGAGGTTTTGCCATGCATGAGTTCGTTGGCGTGAGCCACCGTTGCCCCGAAGGCTTCGGCGATGGCTTGGTGCCCGAGACACACACCTAAGAGCGGAATATTGTTCTTGAGCGCGTCTTCCACGATGGCAATGGAAATTCCCGCTTCGCTGGGATTACCGGGCCCTGGGGAAACAAGGATTCCGTCGTATCGGCGCACCAATTCAGGGATATCCTCAACGCTCACATCGTCGTTGCGAATCACCTCAGACGTAGCACCCAACTGATGCAGATAGCCATTGAGGGTGTAAACAAAGCTGTCATAGTTATCGACGACAAGGATGTGAGTCACGGGGGATAGCCTAACCCGCCGCCCACACCGAAAGCTTGGCTCACCCAGTATTGAGCTAGCGCACTAGACTATCGCGCATGGCAAAAAGACCTCAGAATCCGACCTCCAGTGCCGATCACTATAAAGAAGACGGCGACAACCCCGCGTGGTTTAAGCCAGTGATGTTTGGCCTCATGTTGCTGGGTCTGGCCTGGATTTTGACCTACTACATTTCGGGCACAGGATGGCCCGTTCCGCCACTGGGTGCCTGGAATATCGGTGTCGGCTTTGCGATCATGTTCGTGGGCTTCCTGATGACCACTCGCTGGAAGTAATCACACCACTGTTAGTCACACGGGTGTAATTCTCCCCACTGGGGAAAACCTGTGGATAACTTTTTAGAACAGCACTCCAAGCACGGTGAGGACCACTAGCCCTACCCCCACCGAGGCCAGTTGAGTGTTCTGAGGCGACGCTTTATCCGCGGTGCGGGTGCGCACCAAAATCCAGGCCACCACAGCGCCCACCACGACACCGCCCACGTGCGCCTGCCAGGAAATACCGGGAACGACAAATCCCATCGCAAGGTTTAGCGCCAAGACGATAACCAATTGAATGTTGGCGCCCCCAAAAGACCTTTGGATCACAAATAGCGCACCAAAGAGTCCAAAAATAGCCCCCGAGGCACCCACTACCGCTTGGGCAGGAGCGAGCCAGAGTACGGCCACGGACCCCCCGATTCCCGAAAGCAGGAAAAGGGTCACAAATCGCCTAGACCCGATCAAGCGCTCCAACAGGGTTCCCAAAATGTAGAGGGAATAGCCGTTGAAAAGAATGTGGAATATCGAGGTATCAGAGTGCACAAAAATCGCCGTGACCATCCGCCACGGTTGGAGCACCGTGAGGGGTGGCCAATAGGCCATCCACTGGGTCAGTGCACCACCACTCAAAAATTGTCCTGCGTACACGGCGAGAATAATCCCCAGCAGGGCATAGGTGGCGCTCGGTCGATACGAAGTCCGCGTGCGGTTGCGGGTTGTTCTCCCACCTATCACCCGCGCAGGCTTAGCTAACGCCGGCGGGCTACCCGCACACTCCGGACAGTGCACACCAACGGCAGCCGGCACTTGGCAGGATCCACAAATGGTGCGCCCGCAGCGCTGACACAGCACAAAGCTTTCACTCTGTGGGTGGCGATAACAAAAGTCATCGCTGGTGCGAGACTCTGAGGTCACTAGCTGGCTGAGACACTCACGTGGGTTAACACGACGTCTTCGCGGGGACGATCGCTTCCGTCAGTATCAACGGCCTCGATGGCCCGAACTATTTCTTCGGATGCCTCGTCGCTCACCACTCCGAAAATGGTGTGGTTTCCCTGCAGCCACGTCGTGGGTGCCGTGGTGATGAAGAACTGGCTGCCATTGGTACCTTGGCCACCACGCTTACCCGCATTAGCCATGGCCAAAACATAGGGCTTGGTGAAGTCAAGCTCCGGGTGGATTTCGTCATCAAATTGGTAGCCAGGTCCCCCCATACCGGTGCCCGCAGGGTCACCGCCTTGGATCATGAATCCGGGAATGATGCGGTGGAAAACGACATCTTGATACAGCGCACCTTCACCGGTTGCACCGGTAGAGGGGTGCTTCCATTCGCGCTCACCGGTGGCTAAACCAACAAAATTGTCGACGGTCTTAGGCGCGTGATTTCCATACAGTTCGACGTTAATGTCGCCGTGATTAGTGTGCAGTGTGGCTGTGTGGGTAGATATAGTCATGTCACTATTGTGCCAGGTCCCCCTAGGGGGACCATCCAGAGAAAAACCCCAGGTATTTCATACCCAACTCTGGAACAATAGGGGCTTCAGCGCTAAGGAAAGGGCCGACCCTCATGGATCGTAAAAGCCAACGCGAACTTTCTCGCCTGTCACGTGAAGCCCAGCGTCTCTGGGAAGAACAGCGTGATGTCCTCTCTCACGCTAAAGATGTGGCCCGGCACGCATCTCGAAGCGCCAGCGACTTGGCCAAACGAGAGGTGCTCCCGATGGCCCACGATACGTATCTCGACACAATCGAACCCGTGCTCTCTCGCATTCCTTGGAAAAAGGCGGAACCAGTGAAAAAGTCTTCCAATCCCTTTGTCTTTATTTTGATGGCCATCGGCACCATTGCTCTGGCCATCGTGAGCTATGCCGCATGGCAAACGCTGCGTGCAGACGATGATTTGTGGGTCGAAGAAGACGCCGACTAAGCCCTACATCCCTTTGGGCTTGAGGTAGCGCTGAGCCAGAGCGCCCAGGAAGTCAAACACCAGCGCCAAAATGGCGACCAAGACTGCACCAATCAAAATGGCGGGGTTTCGATCCAGTTTGAGACCCGAGTTAATGGTCTCTCCAAGCCCCCCTCCACCGACAAGAAAAGCCAAGGCTGCCATACCGATATTGATGACAATCGCGGTGCGAATACCGGCAATGATGACCGGGACAGCAAGCGGAAGCTCAATTTCAAAAAGAACCTGGCGCTTGGTGTATCCCATACCGCGACCGGCTTCAATGACCGCTTGATCGACCTGCTCGAGTCCCACAATCGTGTTGCGCAGCACAGGCAACAGCGAAAAGACTGCCAGCGCCAGAATCACCGTATTGATTCCTGCGCCAAACCACGAGAAGAAGATCACGATCAGTCCATAGGCCGGCAGTGCTTGAGCCAAACCCAGTGTGTCGACAAGAAAATTCTTGAGTCGAGGTAAACCACGTCGGGTAACAGCAATACCGATCGGTATCGCAATCAGAATGACCAATGCGGACGAAGCAAAGCCAAGAATGATGGTCTGAACAAGCTGATTTTGTATCTTCTCGGGCGCCAAAATGGCTCGGGTGGTGTCATCAATATCGGAGTAGAGCAATACTGCTGCCCCAATAATGGCCAGCAGGCCAGCAAAGACAGGCGCCACAATGAGGTCCAGCCGCTCGGCTAGATTGCCCCGCTGCACCGTAGGTGCTGTTACTACGCTCATGCCGTGGCCGATCCACCTGAATCGCTAATAATCATCGA
>Ga0209251_1000348_pt1 | contig 42544 bp, 36 predicted proteins | sample SaaInlV_100m_DNA_6_FD_184665 | JGI IMG/M metagenome (GOLD analysis project Ga0209251, IMG submission 184665) | Marine microbial communities from expanding oxygen minimum zones in the Saanich Inlet - Saanich Inlet SI073_LV_10m_DNA (SPAdes) (version 2) | ecosystem: Environmental > Aquatic > Marine... | reverse complement strand
CGGGGTCTTCTTGTGTGGGTCATCTTGGATACTCCTTAAGGCAACCAGTGTTACCTATTAAAAGTCTCCGTTAAACTATGGCAGGTTCACTCTGACCCCTATATTCACGTAAATTAGCCTATATCCGCAACCAATAAACTCCTCGCAAATTAGAGAATCAAGCACAGGTTAGTATGAAACCCGTCGGAGCTTGCCGACCGGAGAGAAATTTATCGGGGTTGAGCGCACAGGGAAGTGCGCAAAAGCGATGCGAGACAGGATATCTCGTCTGAGCGACCCGAGAAATTACTCGGAGGGAGGGAAGCCGCAGGCCAAGCGACCGGGGTGCCCTTTCTTTTGGTTCGTTTTCTTTTATCAGCAACGTCCTGTCGCTGAGCCTTCGGCCAGCCTAAAGTCTGCACAAATTTGCTCCTGCAAATTTGTGGGCAAGCAAAGAAAATGATCGCCCTCCACGGCAGTGGAAATGTTTATGAGAAAAGAATGGATTGCCGCGTCGGCTAACGCCTCCTCGCAATGACGAGGGTGGGGCGAATGACGAAGGGGGCGGGCGAACGACGAGTTGGTGGCGCTCGAAATGACGAGAGCGGGAGATAGGTACTAACTCGAACGTTCAATAATTGCCTGCGCCACATTACTAGGCGCCTCAGCATACTTGCAAAACTCCATGGTATAGGTCGCCCTACCCTGAGTAGCAGACCGCAAATCCGTGGCATAACCAAACATCTCACCCAGAGGCACTTCGGCATCAATTACCTTGCCCATGCTGCTATCACTCATACCCAATATCAAACCACGTCGGCGGTTTAGGTCACCTACTACGTCACCCATATTAAGCTCGGGGGTAACTACTTCTACTTTCATAACGGGCTCAAGTAATACCGCACCGCCATGTTCAGATAACTCTCTGGTCGCCAAAGAACCGGCAATCTTAAAGGCCATTTCGTTGGAATCGACATCGTGAAAGGAGCCGTCATAGAGCGTGGCTTTTAGACCGAGCAGCGGATAGCCCGCGACCACACCGTTTTGCATTTGTTCTTCGATACCTTTTTGCACCGCCGGGATGTACTCCTTGGGAACCGTACCGCCAACAATCTCGTTAACAAACTCGAGGCCTTCTTCTTCAGTGGGCTCGAACTTAATCCAGACGTGCCCGTATTGGCCGCGGCCACCTGACTGCCGCACAAACTTGCCTTCGATATCGCAGGTATTTTTGATGGCTTCACGGTAGGCAACCTGAGGCTTACCGATGTTGGCTTCAACCTGAAACTCCCGCTTCATACGGTCCACCAGAATATCCAGATGCAACTCACCCATGCCGGAGATAATAGTTTGGCCGGTCTCTTCGTCGGTTTTAACGCGGAAGGACGGATCTTCCTGGGCGAGTTTGCCAAGAGCTACACCCATTTTTTCCTGGTCTGGTTTTGAACGAGGTTCCACAGCAACCGAAATTACCGGCTCGGGGAATTCCATACGCTCTAGAACAATAATTTTGTCCGCGTCACAAAGGGTATCCCCGGTAGTGACGTCTTTTAGGCCTACCGCAGCAGCGATATCGCCGGCCAATACTTCTTTGATTTCTTCACGGCTGTTGGCATGCATTTGCACCATGCGGCCAACACGCTCTTTTTTGTGTTTGACGGGGTTGTAGATGCCTGTTCCGCTGGTGAGTTTGCCAGAATAGACACGGAAGAAAGTCAGGGTACCCACAAAGGGGTCTGTAGCTATCTTAAAGGCCAATGCCGAAAACGGCGCGTCATCGTCTGCTTCACGGGATTCGACCGTCTCGCCGTCCTCCAGAGTGCCCTGAATGGCTTTTACTTCTGTGGGCGCGGGCAGATATTCGATTACGGCGTCGAGCATGGCTTGCACGCCCTTGTTCTTAAAGGCCGAACCACCAATTACGGGAATAATTTCGTTGGCTAAGGTACGGGCACGAATACCAGCTTTGATTTCTTCTTCGCTAAGCGCTTCGCCTTCGAGATATTTATTCATCAGGTCGTCGTTGGCTTCGGCCGCCGACTCAACCAGAAATTCGCGCATCTCTTCGCACTGAGCCTGAAGCTCTGCTGGAATCTCTTCGAGGTTAAAGGTCATGCCCTGATCCTCTTCGCTCCAAATAATGGCTTTCATCCGGACAAGATCGACAACACCCCTGAAGTTCTCTTCCGAGCCAATGGTCAACTGCAGCGGAACCGGATTGGCTCCCAAACGTTCTTTTAGCTGCTTTACTACCATCATAAAGTCGGCGCCGGCGCGATCCATCTTGTTCACAAAAACCATACGCGGTACTTCGTATTTATTGGCCTGCCGCCATACGGTTTCCGTCTGCGGTTGCACACCGGAAGAACCACAAAGCACCACCACTGCGCCGTCTAGAACCCGCAGCGAACGTTCGACTTCAATGGTGAAGTCAACGTGTCCGGGTGTATCAATAATGTTGATGCGGTGTTCGGGGAATTGCTGATCCATGCCCTGCCAAAAACAGGTGGTGGCAGCAGAGGTGATGGTGATACCTCGTTCTTGTTCTTGCTCCATCCAGTCCATGGTGGCAGCGCCATCGTGAACTTCACCAATCTTGTGGGACATACCGGTATAAAAAAGCACGCGCTCCGTCGTAGTGGTTTTACCGGCATCCACGTGGGCAGCAATACCAATATTGCGATAACGACCGATAGGAGTTTTACGTGCCACTTTTATTTTCCCGATTAGTTAGTCTTTTTCTTTAGCTATTTATTTGGTTGTAGAACGCAAAAGGCAGCCCTGAAGCCGCCTCTTGAATAAATACAGTTTTCTGGTGCTGCTGAGTTTAGAAGCGGAAGTGCGAGAACGCCTTGTTCGCTTCTGCCATACGGTGAACGTCTTCACGTTTACGTACCGCGTTACCGCGACCTTCAGCTGCTTCTAACAACTCACCTGCCAAACGCTGGCGCATGGATTTCTCACCACGGGCGCGGGCATATTCAACCAACCAGCGCATGGCCAAGGCATGACGGCGTGAAGGGCGAACTTCAACAGGCACCTGATAGGTAGCACCACCGACTCGACGGGATTTAACTTCCACGTGAGGGGCAATATTATCGAGAGCCAACTCAAATACTTCCATTGGCTCTTTGTCGGATTTCTCGTCAACAATTTCCATGGCGCCATAGACGATTTTTTCAGCGATAGATTTTTTACCGCTTTCCATAACATGGTTGATAAATTTGGCGAGAACCAAATTCCCGTATTTGGGATCTGGCAGGATGATTCGTTTGGCGGCGACGCGACGTCTTGGCATTTCTATTTCCTCTTCAGGCTAACCCAGAACTATAAAAGTCTGGCCTTACTGGTTTTTGTTTAGTTTAGGTTTACTTATTTTGGCTACTTCTTGTTTTCGAAAAACCTACTTAGGTTTTCTTTACTTCGGCTTTTTAGCGCCGTACTTAGAACGACGTTGCTTGCGATCTGTCACTCCGGAGCAATCCAGTGAGCCACGTACGGTGTGGTAGCGAACACCAGGAAGATCTTTAACTCGACCACCGCGAATAAGAACAACACTGTGCTCTTGCAGGTTATGACCTTCGCCACCGATGTAGGAGCTAACTTCGTAGCCATTGGTCAGGCGAACACGACAAACTTTGCGAAGCGCTGAATTAGGCTTCTTCGGTGTGGTGGTATACACACGAGTACAAACGCCACGGCGTTGTGGGCTCGCTTGTAATGCTGGTACGTCACTCTTGGCAACTTTGCGCTTGCGAGGCTTGCGCACCAACTGGTTAATTGTGGACATTCAATGCTCCGTAAATAAGTTCGATTCAGGTGAAAATGGGATACACAAAGGGTATTTCCGCCTGAATTTAGCGAGCGCGCATTCTAAAGAGTGGCTGTATCAGCGTCAAGCGCTTGCGGGCTCTGTTTTTAATATAGTTTTTTATGAAAAAAGACCCCTTATTCAGGGGTCTTTTTCAAAAAAATTAAATTGAGCCTGATCATTTTAGTGAGCAAGCTCAATCCGCCTATTCTTCAGCAGTTGGTTTCTCTTCGGCTACCTCAACGGCTGCCTCAGGAATTTCCATTTCGTACTCTTCACCCGGTTCACCAAGAGCTTCGGCGAGTTGGGCTTCAAGAACTTCTCCTGTCATCTCGTATTTCGCTTCGCGCGCCTTGCGACGAGCTTCGTGATAGGCCAAACCGGTACCGGCTGGTATCAATCGACCCACAACAACGTTCTCTTTCAGACCACGCAATACATCGGATTTACCGGTAACCGAAGCTTCGGTAAGCACACGAGTAGTTTCCTGGAAGGAAGCAGCAGAGATAAAGGACTCGGTCGCCAAAGAAGCTTTAGTAATACCCAGTAACAAGCGCTCGAACTTGGGCGGTTGTTTGCCTTCTTTCTCGAGATCTTCAACCATCTGCACTGCTTTGATGTATTCGATCTGCTCACCGCGGATATAAGGTGAATCACCCATTTCAGTGATCTCGACCTTACGCAACATTTGACGGGCGATAACTTCAATGTGCTTGTCATTGATTTTCACACCCTGCAGACGGTAAACCTCTTGAATCTCGTTGGTGATGTATTTGGCTAGAGCCTCAACACCCATAAGACGCAAGATATCGTGCTGGCTAGGTGGCCCATCACAGATGACCTCACCCTTCTCAACCGTCTCACCTTCAAACACTTGGGTAGCTCGCCACTTGGGAATCAACATCTCCCAGTGATCTGAACCATCTTCAAGCAATTCACCGTTCAGTGGGAAGACTTGAATACGTTTTTTACCCTTGGTTTCTTTACCAAAGGCAAAGGTACCGGCAATTTCGGCCAAAATTGAGTGCTCTTTTGGCTTACGTGCTTCAAACAAATCAGCAACACGAGGCAGACCACCTGTGATATCGCGAGTTTTTGAACCCTCTTGAGGAATTCTCGCAATTACGTCACCAACCGCGATCTTGTCACCGTCAGCCATGTTCACAATGGAACCAGCCGGCAGCAGGTAATGCGCTGGCGCCTTGCTGTTTGGCAGAGAAAGTTCTTTGCCCTTGCCATCTACCAAAGTGATCGCTGGCTTAAGATCTTTACCAGCAGCGGACCGCTCGTTTGGATCGATAACCGCTGAACTGCTCAGGCCGGTCAACTCATCCGTTTGCAGGTTGATGGACAAACCTTCTTCCATGCCGCTGAACTTCGCTTTACCAGCAACTTCAGCAACAATCGGATGTGTATGCGGATCCCAAGTAGTAACGATTGCTCCGCCATCTACTTCGGCACCGTGCTGAACTTTAATAGTCGCACCGTAAGGCAGCTTATAACGCTCGCGCTCACGGCCAGTCTCTTTCTCGGCAACAACAAGTTCGCCGGAACGAGATACGGTAACCAGTTCGCCGTTTTTACGCTCAACCACTTTGACGTTAACCAGGCGAACAATACCTTCTTGTTTAACCTGGATGCTATCAGCGGCAGAAGCTCGTGACGCCGCACCACCAATGTGGAAGGTACGCATGGTTAGCTGAGTGCCTGGCTCACCAATAGACTGGGCTGCGATTACACCGACCGCCTCGCCTTGGTTGATCTTGTGTCCACGGGCCAAATCGCGACCGTAACACTCGGCACAGATACCGTGATCGCTTACACAGGAGATAGGTGAGCGCACAATTACTTCATCGATACCCATCTGCTCAATGCGAGTCATCCAGACTTCGTCAATCATAGTTCCTTTGGGCACAACCACGTCTTCGTCGTCACCGCGAATTACATCTTTGGCAACCACTCGACCCAGAATTCGATCACCCAGAGATTCGATGATGTCACCACCTTCGATAACTGGAGTCATCAATAGACCCTCTTCAGTACCACAATCCACTTCGGTGATAACAACGTCCTGAGCTACGTCAACCAATCGACGTGTCAGATAACCAGAGTTAGCCGTTTTCAATGCGGTATCCGCCAATCCTTTACGAGCACCGTGAGTTGAGATGAAGTACTGAAGTACGTTCAAACCTTCTCGGAAGTTCGCAACAATTGGCGTTTCAATAATAGAACCATCTGGACGAGCCATCAGACCACGCATACCAGCGAGCTGACGTATCTGAGCGGGGGAGCCCCGAGCACCCGAGTCGGCCATCATAAAGACGCTGTTGTAGGAATCTTGAACTTCTTCCTCACCCTTGGCGTTCATCACTTTCTCAGTGCTGATACCAACCATCATAGACTTGGCTACAACGTCGTTGGCGCGAGACCAGATATCAATAACCTTATTGTACTTCTCGCCCTGAGTTACCAGACCGGAAGAAAACTGCTGCTCGATTTCTTTAACTTCGGCATCAGCCTTGGCAATGATTTCTTCTTTCTCATCAGGGATAACGAAGTCGTCAACGCCGATGGAAGTACCAGAACGAGTTGAATAGGCAAAACCTGTGTACATCAGCTGATCAGCAAAAATTACCGTGGCTTTGAGGCCTACAGATCGGTAACAAGTATCGATCAAGCGAGAAATCGCTTTTTTAGTCAGCGGCTGGTTCACCAATTCGAAGGCCATGCCTTCGGGGATGATGCGCCAAATTAAAGCGCGGCCTACCGTGGTTTCGACAATCATGGTCTGACTGGTTTGTTCGCCGTTTTCGCCGTTTTCGCCGTTTACCACTTCGCTAATTCGAACTGATACCAAAGCGTGCAGATCTACCTTGCCTGAATCGTAGGCGCGGGATACTTCAGCAGTGTTGGCAAAACGCATGCCTTCACCACGAGCGTTGATCTTTGAGCGAGTCATGTAATAAAGACCCAAGACCACATCCTGCGAAGGAACGATAATAGGATCGCCGTTCGCCGGTGAAAGGATATTGTTGGTGGACATCATCAGAGCACGAGCTTCGAGCTGTGCTTCCAAAGTCAGAGGAACGTGAACCGCCATTTGGTCACCATCGAAATCCGCGTTAAAAGCAGAACAAACGAGTGGGTGCAATTGAATGGCTTTACCCTCGATCAGGATAGGCTCAAACGCCTGAATGCCTAACCTGTGCAATGTTGGCGCGCGGTTTAGTAGCACTGGATGTTCACGAATAACTTCGTCAAGGACGTCCCATACAACGGCTTCTTCGCGCTCAACCATTTTCTTCGCAGCTTTGATGGTGGTGGCCATGCCACGCAATTCCAACTTACTGAAAATAAAGGGTTTAAACAGCTCAAGCGCCATTTTCTTGGGCAGGCCACACTGGTGCAAACGCAGCGTTGGACCACAAACAATTACCGAACGGCCTGAGTAATCAACACGCTTACCAAGCAGGTTCTGACGGAAACGACCCTGTTTACCTTTGATCATATCGGCCAAAGATTTCAGAGGACGTTTGTTGGATCCGGTAATTGCGCGACCACGACGACCGTTATCCAGAAGCGCATCTACGGCTTCTTGCAACATACGTTTTTCGTTGCGCACGATAATGTCAGGAGCGTTTAGCTCCAATAATCTTTTAAGCCGGTTGTTACGGTTAATCACTCGACGGTACAGATCGTTCAGATCGGAAGTCGCAAAACGACCGCCATCCAAAGGAACCAGCGGACGCAAATCAGGTGGTAGAACTGGCAGTACTTCCAGAACCATCCACTGTGGCTTGTTACCGGAACCGTGGAATGCTTCAAGCAATTTCAGACGCTTGGAAAGCTTCTTGATTTTGGTTTCTGAATTGGTTGCAGGGATTTCTTCACGCAATGCAGCAATTTCAGATTCCAGATCGATATCAGCCAACAGGGCTTGAATCGCTTCGGCACCCATTTTTGCTTCGAACTCGTCACCGTAGTTTTCCATGGCTTCAAAATACTGGTCGTCAGTCAATAGCTGACCGCGTTCCAGATCTGTCATGCCAGGTTCAGTAACGATATAGGATTCGAAATATAGAACTCGCTCGATCTCACGCAGCGTCATATCTAGCATCAAGCCGATACGAGAGGGCAGAGATTTCAGGAACCAGATGTGCGCACATGGCGTAGCCAGTTCGATGTGGGCCATTCGCTCACGACGAACCTTAGCAACGGTAACTTCAACGCCACATTTTTCGCAGACGATGCCGCGGTGTTTCATGCGTCGATATTTACCACAAAGACATTCGTAATCCTTGATAGGACCAAATACCTTGGCGCAGAACAAACCATCACGCTCGGGCTTAAAAGTCCGATAGTTAATGGTTTCCGGTTTTTTCACTTCACCAAAGGACCACGAACGAATCATGTCCGGGGAGGCCAGACTGATACGGATCGAATCAAATTCTTCGACTTCAGTCTGGGACTTCAGCATTTTCAACAGGTCTTTCAAGGCCTTTCCTCCAATATAGAGTTAAACAGCAAGGGGTGCAGAGCGCTTACTGCTTTAATTATCTTCTTCCAATTCGATGTTGATACCGAGAGATCTAATCTCACGCACCAGTACGTTGAAGGATTCCGGCATGCCGGGCTCCATTCGATGATCGCCGTCCACAATGTTTTTATACATTTTGGTTCGACCGTTAACGTCATCGGATTTGACCGTGAGCATTTCCTGCAATGTGTGAGCGGCGCCGTAAGCTTCCAGAGCCCAGACCTCCATCTCACCAAATCGCTGGCCACCGAACTGCGCTTTACCACCCAGCGGCTGCTGAGTAACCAAGCTATAAGAGCCGGTAGAACGTGCATGCATCTTGTCATCCACCAAGTGGTTGAGTTTGAGCATGTACATATAGCCTACGGTGACGGGACGATCAAAAGCATCGCCTGTACGTCCATCATATAAAGTGACCTGGCCGCTTGTAGGTTGCCCCGCAAGCTCCAACAGACCTTTGATTTCGGCTTCATCCGCGCCGTCAAATACCGGTGTTGCCATGGGCACACCACCACGCAGATTACCCGCCAAATTCAGGACATCATCATCGCTAAAGCTTTTCAGGGAGGTTTCGGTAGTGCCTTCACCCAAGTTGTAGATTTTCTCTAGGAACTTGCGTAGGTCAGCTACAGATTTCTGCTCTATCAGCATGCGATCGATCTTTTCACCCAGACCCTTGGCCGCAAGACCGAGGTGGGTTTCCAAAATCTGACCAACGTTCATGCGCGAGGGCACACCTAGCGGATTCAGCACGATATCAATGGGCACACCATGCTCATCGTAAGGCATGTCTTCAACTGGCTTGATCACTGAGATAACACCCTTGTTACCGTGACGTCCGGCCATTTTGTCGCCAGGCTGAATGCGTCGTTTGATCGCCATGTATACCTTGACGATTTTCAGTACGCCCGGAGCCAAATCGTCCCCAGATTCCAGCTTGCCACGCTTATCTTCATAGCGCTCTTCCAGTTCGGCTTTACGCTCTTCAAGATAGCTCAAGGCTCGATCAAGCACGTCGTTCTGATCAGCGGTTGCCATACGAACCTTGGACCAATCTTCAATGCTGTATTGAGTAGCACTTTCAAGGTCGAGCTTGGCGCCCTTCTTCAGGCCAAGAGCCTTAGTGACTGGACTACCGACCAAGGCACTGACGAGTCGAGTTTTGACTGCGCCTTCGAAGATAGACTCTTCGGTACGCAAATCCTTACGGACTTTTTCCAGCTCCGCTTTTTCAATCGATTTTGCGCGATCATCTTTTTGCAGGCCGTCACGGGTAAACACCTGAACGTCAATTACGGTGCCCTTAGTACTGCCGGGAACACGCAATGATGTGTCTTTCACGTCGGAGGCTTTCTCGCCAAAAATAGCGCGTAGAAGTTTTTCTTCTGGAGTTAACTGGGTCTCACCTTTTGGCGTGACCTTACCCACCAGAATGTCACCGGCGCCGACTTCAGCACCTACGTAGACAATACCGGATTCATCAAGTTTACCGAGAGCGGCTTCACCGACATTCGGAATATCCGCAGTAATCTCTTCTGGCCCAAGCTTGGTATCACGAGCCACACAGGTGAGTTCCTGAATATGGATGCTGGTAAAGCGATCTTCTTCAACTACGCGTTCGCTAACCAAAATCGAATCTTCAAAGTTATAACCATTCCAAGGCATAAAGGCGATACGCATGTTCTGCCCCAAAGCCAATTCACCGATGTCGATGGACGGACCGTCAGCAACAATATCGCCTTTAGCCACTTTGGAACCGCGCTTAACGATCGGCTTCTGGTTAATACAGGTGTTTTGGTTCGAACGGGTGTATTTGGTCAGGTTGTAAATATCGATTCCGGCTTCGCCAGGTTCGATCTCACTTTCGTCAACTCGGATAACAATGCGAGCTGCATCAACACTGTCGATAACACCACCGCGCCGAGCAACTACACAAACACCGGAATCTTTAGCAACATCGCGCTCGATACCGGTACCAACCAATGGTTTATCCGCACGCAGAGCAGGCACAGCCTGTCGTTGCATGTTGGAGCCCATCAATGCCCGGTTGGCATCATCGTGCTCCAGGAACGGAATCAAAGAGGCGGCAACGGATACCACTTGGCGTGGTGATACATCCATATACTGCACATCTTCTGGTGGTTTCACGGTAAATTCGTTCAGATGACGAACCGTAACCAACTCATCGGTGAGTTTGTTATTTTTGTCCAAACCCGCGGACGCCTGCGCCACAACAAATTGTGCTTCATTAATGGCTGACAGAAATTCAATTTCGTCAGTGGCCTTGCCGTCTATAACTTTTCGATATGGCGCTTCAAGGAAGCCATAGCTGTTGGTTCGGGCATAGGTCGCCAGAGAGTTGATCAGACCAATGTTTGGTCCTTCAGGTGTCTCAATAGGGCAGACTCGACCGTAATGAGTTGGATGCACATCTCGCACCTCAAACCCGGCACGTTCGCGAGTCAAACCGCCTGGTCCCAAAGCAGAAACACGACGTTTGTGAGTCACTTCAGAAAGCGGATTATTCTGATCCATAAACTGAGATAGTTGTGATGAACCAAAGAACTCTTTAACCGCCGCTGCAACGGGCTTGGCATTGATCAGATCCTGAGGCATCAATCCTTCGCTCTCGGCGACGGACAGACGCTCCCGAACGGCACGTTCAACACGAACTAGACCGACACGGAATTGATTTTCTGCCATTTCGCCAACGGAGCGAATACGGCGGTTACCCAAGTGATCGATATCATCGACCATGCCTTTACCGTTGCGGATTTCAATCAATGTATCCATCACATTGACGATATCGGAGCGCATGGCTTCAAAAGCATCTCGTAGCTCACCAAAGGTTTTTGGCTCGGCACCAGCCACTCCCAGAAGTTTCTGAATTTCCGCTGGCAGGTTGTTTACGTCAACTTTGTTGTCAGGTTTTTTGTCCGCATATTTAAGTGCGAAATAACGACCATCCACCAAGACACCAGAACCGCTATCGGTATCAATATTTAATCGGCGGTTGAACTTCATTCGGCCTACGCCGGAGAGGTTGTAGCGCTCCGAACTGAAGAAAAGATTATGAAACAAACCTTCCGCTGAATCTTTTGTCGGCGGCTCGCCTGGGCGCATCATGCGGTAGATCTCTACCAGAGCCTCAAGCTGAGTGCGGGTGGGATCAGCACGCAATGTATCTGATACAAAGGGACCAGCATCCAGATCGTTTGTATAGAGCACTTCAAACTCATTGATATTGGCCTCAACTAGAGACGCCAATACTTCTGTCGTTAGCTCGGTATTACACTCGTGCAATAGCTCACCAGTTTCCGGATCGATAAGATCTTTCGCTAGTGCCTTGCCCCAGAGATACTCTTCCGGAATCTCAAGCTGATTGACTTCGGCCTCTTCGAGTTCTTTGATGTGACGAGTCGTAATACGTCGACCCTGCTCAACCATGACTTTGCCGCGTTGACCTTTGATGTCGAACTGGGCAATTTCACCACGCAGACGGGAAGGAACCAGCTCCATCTGATAGGCGTCTTTCTCGAATTTGAAAGTTGTCGTTTCAAAGAACATGCCCAAAATTTCTTCTGAGGTATAACCCAGAGCGCGCAGCAAGATAGTGGCATGCAACTTACGCCGGCGGTCAATACGCACAAAAACCTGATCTTTTGGATCAAATTCAAAATCCAACCATGAACCGCGGTAAGGAATTATCCGCGCGGAATACAGCAGCTTGCCAGAGGAGTGCGTTTTGCCACGGTCGTGGTCAAAAAACACACCGGGCGAACGGTGCAGCTGAGAAACAATAACTCGCTCAGTACCATTGATAACAAAGGTACCGTTGTCGGTCATGAGCGGAATTTCGCCCATATAAACTTCTTGCTCTTTGATGTCCTTGACGGTACGAGCCGAGGTTTCACGATCGTAGATTACTAAGCGCACGCGCACACGCAGAGGCACCGAGTAAGTCACGCCGCGAAGAATACATTCGCTGACGTCAAAGGCTGGTTTGCCCAACTTGTAATCAACATATTCAAGTGCCGCATTCCCGGAGTTGGCAATAATCGGAAATATGGATTGGAAGGCTGCGTGTAAACCTTTTTCTTTGCGTTCTTCTGCAGGAATATCGGCTTGTGTAAATTCGCGGTACGAATCCAGCTGAATCGCGAGCAAATATGGTTGCTCCATTACTTTTGGCAATCTGCCAAAGGTTTTGCGAATTCGCTGTTTTTCGGTATAAGAAAACGCCATCAGTATCAGCTCCCTAGCTATCAGTAGGTGGACTGCTAACTTGCTATATTCAACTCGCAGTCCAAGAGTTGAATCGACCGCCCTCTCTAAATGAGTAGGCCGGTCGCAGAAATCTTTTTAAATCAGTCGCTTATAGAAGCGACACAAGGCCGACGGATAAATCCGCCAGCCTTGGGTCAATCAGCTTAAGCGCTGATCAAAAGTCGAATTACTTAAGTTCGACAGAAGCGCCAGCTTCTTCAAGCTGCTTCTTAGCTTCTTCTGCTTCTTCTTTAGAAGCGCCTTCCTTAATTGGTGAAGGTGCGCCGTCAACAAGGTCTTTCGCTTCTTTCAGGCCAAGACCTGTAATAGTACGAACTGCCTTAATAACGTTAACTTTCTTCTCGCCAACTGCAGTAAGAACAACGTCAAATTCAGATTGCTCTTCAGCAGCAGCGCCGGCGTCACCACCAGCAGCTGGAGCCGCAACCACAGCAGCAGCTGCTTGAGCGGATACACCAAATTTCTCTTCCATTGCGCTAACCAGCTCAACAACGTCCATTACACTCATTTCGGCAATTGCGTCGAGGATTTCGTCTTTAGAAAGTGCCATTTTTATAACTCCAAATAAATTTTGCTAATTCGATTAAATTTAAGCCGCGTCTTTCTGATTTCGTACCTGATCAACTACGCGGACAACACGTCCGGGTACATCGTTGAAGGTGCGAACCATCTTGGTGACGGGTGCAAGCATGACGCCAGCCAACATCGCGAGAGCCTGATCACGGGTTGGCAAGGTAGCCAATACGTCGATCTGGTTTTTCTCAAGAAGCTGACCACCAACTGATAAAGCCTTAACTTCAAAATTGTCATTTTCTTTGGCAAACTTTTTGAACAACCTTGCGGCTGCTCCTGGATCCACCATCGAAAAGCCAAAAATTGATGGGCCTTTCAGTACATCGTCTACACATTCAAAATCAGTGTCTCTAAAAGCACGTTTCGCCAAAGTATTTTTGACTACACGCAAAACAATCTGATTTTCACGAGCTTGCTTACGCAGCTCTGTCATATCGGCTACTTCTACCCCACGGGCATCAGCAACAACCAAAGACAGCGCATTAGAAGCAGTTTCGCTCACGTCTGCGACAATCGTTTTTTTGTCTTCAAATCCAAGTGCCACTTGTGCTACTCCTGGAATTGGTTTCATTTAAGGTAGCAAAATACATCTACTACCCACCTATTAAGTGAAACCAGCAATTTTCGCTGGGGTTCACCATCTGCGCAGGATGATTCTTCTTATTAAGCGTTGAGTTCGAAAACTCTCGGCTCCTGCGGTCTTTGACAGTCCGCTAACGCGAACCCCCAAATTCGTTTTGACAGCCACAATAAAGCTAACTGCCATCCAACCAAGCGGTATTAAGCGCTAGGCTTGCGGCACAGGAAGTGCCGCCATGAGCCAAAGGCTCATGCGAGCCTTTTAAAACCAAGGAATTTCACACAATTCCGCCGGGTTTTAAAAGGCGACGCTAACCAATAGACAAGGATGTCTAGTGGTTAGCCAATTTCAATAGTCGAGTTATCCAGCGTTACGCCCGGCCCCATAGTGGTCGAAAGCACTACCTTCTGAAGGTAAACACCTTTAGCTGCAGCAGGTTTCAGTTTTCTTAGATCTGCCAATAGGGCTTCAAGGTTTTGCTTCAGAGCTGGACCATCAAAATCAATTTTGCCTATACCGCCGTGAACGATGCCGTTTTTGTCGGTGCGAAATCGCACTTGACCAGCCTTGGCATTTTCAACAGCGACTGCTGGAGTTGGCGTTACAGTGCCGGTTTTGGGGTTTGGCATAAGTCCGCGAGGACCCAGCACCTGACCCAGGGCACCAACAACGCGCATAGCATCTGGAGTGGCTATGACCACACCAAAGTCTAGATCGCCGCCTTTCATTTTTTCGGCCAAATCGTCCATACCAACTTCGTCAGCACCAGCTGCTTTAGCTGCATCGGCATTTTCGCCCTGGGCAAAAACGGCAACACGGACAGATTTACCACTACCGGCCGGCAAAGTGGTAGCACCACGAACGGCCTGATCAGATTTACGCGGATCAACGCCCAGCCTAATAGCTGCTTCGACGGTTTCCGTAAAATTCTTGGACGCAAATTCTTGCAACAGGGCAACTGCTTCATCAAAGGGATAAGGCTTGCCCGTTTCTACTTTTTCTTGGAACGCACGAACGCGTTTAGATGCTTTAGCCATCAGACGACGCCCTCCACTTCAAGGCCCATACTGCGCGCAGTACCAGCAATTGTTCTTACAGCTGCATCCATATCGGCTGCAGTTAAATCCGGTTCTTTAGTCTTGGCAATTTCTTCCAGCTGACTGCGGTTAACCTTGCCCACCTTTTCAGTATTAGGCCGACCACTACCGGATTTAACGCCCGCTGCTTTCTTCAACAAAATCGCCGCTGGCGGCGTCTTCATTATGAAGGTAAAGCTTTTATCGCTATAAACCGTGATTACAACAGGAACAGGAAGACCTGGCTCAGTGCCCTGAGTTTGGGCATTGAAGGCCTTACAGAATTCCATAATATTGACACCGTGCTGACCGAGAGCCGGACCAACAGGTGGACTTGGATTTGCCTGACCAGCTGGCACTTGCAGCTTGATGTAGGCATCTACTTTCTTCGCCATTTAGGTTTCTCCTAGTTGGGTGTTATCGCCTCGAAGTGTCTCCACTTGTCTTCGGCTCCCCGCACTTTTTGCTTCCTATCTTTTGATAGGCCCTTTTAACAGGGGCGCGCATTAAACGCGCTCTTAGCTCAAAGTGCAATGAATCAGGCTTTTTCGACCTGAGTAAATTCGAGATCCACCGGGGTGGATCGACCGAAAATTGTTACTGCAACACGCAATTTGCTCTTCTCGTAATTAACTTCCTCAACCACGCCGTTGAAGTCATTAAAAGGCCCATCGGTAACACGAACCATTTCACCGGGCTCGTATACGGTTTTAGGACGAGGCTTCTCACCAGAATCCTGAACCCGCTGCAAAATCAAATCTGCTTCACGCTGAGTAATGGGAGCAGGCTGATCCGCCTTGCCTCCAATAAAACCCATCACGCGAGGTGTTTCTTTAACAAGGTGCCAGCTATCGTCATCAAGCTCCATCTGCACCAATACGTAACCCGGAAAGAATTTGCGCTCACTGCTGCGCTTTTTGCCGTCTTTCATTTCCACCACTTCTTCGGTGGGAACAAGAATCTCGCCAAATTTGTCTTCCATTCCCAAAAGCTCAATACGCTCTCTAAGGGAACCTACGACTTTTTTTTCATAGCCTGAAAAGGCATGTACTACGTACCAACGCAAATTCGTCACCTATCCAAGCAATGCTTCAGCACCTAGACCGAAAAGCCAGTCTAGGAATGTCAATATAAGCGCCATAAAGGCAACCACAGCGATAACCATCAGCGTTGCTTTGTTGCGCTCATCCTGAGTCGGCCATACTACGCGACGAACCTCAGCTCGGGCACCTTTGGCGATATGCCAAAAAGCTGCTCCCTGAGAGGTTTGCACCGCAATAAAACCAGCCACGATCGCCATACCTGTGCCACCAAGCACACGATAAAAAAGCGATTCCTCGGCATAAATTGAATTAAGCACGGCAACGCCGGCAATAATCGCCACAACGAGCAGCCATAGCACTGTATTTAGAGCTTTGTTGTTTTGCTTAGTTTCTTCAGTACTCATAAATTCCAATAACTAGTATCAATAGCGCTAAATTTGGCAGGCCAGGAGGGACTCGAACCCCCAACACCCGGTTTTGGAGACCGGTGCTCTACCAATTGAACTACTGGCCTAAAACCCTCTCCCCGAGAAACAGACAAAGCCGGAACGCTTTTTGCGCCCCGGCTTTCGATCTAATTTCGATTACTCGATAATTTTGGCTACAACACCAGCACCAACGGTACGGCCACCCTCACGAATCGCAAATCGAAGACCTTCTTCCATTGCAATCGGAGCATGCAGCTCTACTACCATCTGAATGTTGTCACCAGGCATTACCATTTCAACGCCATCCGGAAGCTCACAAGCACCAGTCACATCCGTAGTACGGAAATAGAACTGAGGACGGTAGCCTTTAAAGAATGGAGTGTGTCGACCACCTTCGTCTTTAGACAGAACATAAACCTCTGCTTCAAACTTAGTATGTGGGGTAATAGCACCAGGCTTACAAAGAACTTGCCCGCGCTCAACTTCATCACGCTTAGTACCACGCAGAAGCACACCAACATTCTCACCAGCACGACCTTCGTCGAGCAGCTTGCGGAACATCTCAACACCTGTACAGGTGGTTTTAGTAGTGTCGTGGATACCAACAATTTCAATCTCGTCGCCAACGTTTACTACGCCGCGCTCAACCCGACCGGTTACAACTGTACCGCGACCAGAGATAGAGAAAACGTCTTCGATAGGCATGAGGAATGGCAGATCAACCGCACGCTCAGGCTCAGGGATATATTCATCCAGAGTCTCAACCAGCTTCTTAACTGCAGTAGTACCCATTTCGTTATCATCTTCACCGTTCAGAGCCATCAGCGCTGAACCAGTGATAATTGGAGTATCGTCGCCTGGGAATTCGTATTGATCGAGAAGCTCACGAACTTCCATTTCAACCAATTCAAGCAACTCTTCGTCGTCAACCATGTCGGCTTTGTTCAGGAATACAACGATGTAAGGAACACCAACCTGACGAGAAAGAAGGATGTGCTCACGCGTCTGAGGCATGGGGCCATCAGCAGCAGAACAAACCAGAATCGCTCCATCCATTTGGGCAGCACCAGTAATCATGTTTTTCACATAATCGGCGTGTCCCGGACAGTCAACGTGTGCGTAGTGACGCGCTGGTGATTCGTATTCAACGTGTGAAGTCGCGATGGTAATACCACGCTCTCTCTCTTCCGGTGCGTTATCGATGCCGTCAAACGCAACTGCATCACCGCCCCATACTTCCGCACATACGCGTGTTAGCGCTGCCGTCAGTGTGGTTTTACCGTGATCCACGTGTCCAATAGTGCCCACATTTACATGCGGCTTACTTCGCTCAAACTTCTCTTTTGCCATCTCTCGCTTCTCCTCAAGTCAGCTTCTTATTGCAATTCAATTTGGTGGCTGAACCTTCAGCTATCAAAACTTCAACCACCAACCTAACTAATACCATCCAAATTATTTATGGAGCTCATAACCGGATTTGAACCGGTGACCTCTTCCTTACCAAGGAAGTGCTCTACCGACTGAGCTATATGAGCACAAAACCTTGTCCACTCCCCCCTATACTATTAAGGGTTGGAGCGGGTAGCGGGAATCGAACCCGCATATTCAGCTTGGAAGGCTGACGTTCTACCACTGAACTATACCCGCCGCACCTAACTCATTTGGCGAGTCCAATTCCGGTTCTCACCTGCCCTTCACAGAGCACTTATATTCGTACCGAGAAAGCTCTCCCTTTCTCCGACCAAATATCTGGTGGTGGGGGGTGGATTCGAACCACCGAAGCTTTCGCGTCAGATTTACAGTCTGATCCCTTTGGCCGCTCGGGAACCCCACCTAATTCTTAATCAATCCACCCAAGCGACAAACTTGATTTGATGGAGCTGGTGAGAGGAGTCGAACCCCCGACCTGCTGATTACAAGTCAGCTGCTCTACCAATTGAGCTACACCAGCCTCACTCAAACAACCCAACCAAATTGGCTGGGCGCAGTGGAGGCGGGATTCTATTGAAACTTATGCTACGAAGCAACCTAAAAACAGGAATTTTCCTCGCGGGTCATCGAGGGGAAATCAGACTCCAGTTCGCGCCAGTAATCTGGGGCCAAAGAGACAGATTCCTGAAGGGGCAAATGCAAGACATAACGGGCCTGCTCAACTGTGTACTGATACTCGCCGGTCTGATACCCCAGAGCTTCAATTTGTGTTTCACGGGTCAACGCATTTTGCGCTGTACTGAACACCCCAACAGAAATACCGTTTTCCAGTTCGCCGTCGGCAATAATAAAACTTTCGATATTTTCCCTGCGTAATACGTTGAGCTCCAAGGCTGCCTCGCGATAGGAAGCAAATGGCTCGATATACACCATAATTGGACCCGGAGACTCAACCACCTCCTCCACCAAATAGGGATCCATATCAACAGCCTCTAGGCGCTCAATGATGTCACTCAACTCTTCGTCATCGGCTCTTATGGCTTCACAGAGCCCTTCCAAAGCCGGGTCCAATTCAATTTCGGGCTCCGCATTTGCGATTTTGTCTTCTTCAAACTCAGTTATTAAAGGCTGACGTATAAGCTCAAAATCATCTCGCACGGAAACGGAGCTGGGTAAGCTTTGGGGTTCATTTTCCTCAATTCGTAGCGAGTCGCGTTCAGTAAAGTTGAGCTCGTCGATCAGTATTAGTCGGGCGGCACCAACAGGCCTCGGCAAATCAACCGTTACGTTTTGATCCTGATCAGCGCGAAAAACGAAAAAAGCTGCCAGATTGGCGATAACTAAAATCACTGCCATCCACTTCATTGCGATGTCATATCCCTAATTTCTCTGTTTCGATGATGTTCGGCCCAGGCCATATCCAAACCTCGCAATACCAAATTTTCAATACCAACCCCCTCGGGAAGCGCCACAAGAAAGTGTGCTGCATCCCCACCGGTAATTACCAACTGACCATGGCCGGCATCACTCATTAGCTTTTCAACAAGCGCCACAGTTGATGCAAAAATACCATGATCTATAGCTGCTCTAGTATCTGTAGCTAGATCTGCTTGGTACTCGGCCGGCTCTGTCACCAATGTGGCGAGGCTCTGACTGGTATTTAGCAGTGCAGCTCTTTGTAGTTCTAGACCCGGAAGAATGAAGCCTCCCTGATGCTTTCCCCAGTTATCAACTACGTCCAGTGTAATGGCGGTGCCTGCATCAACAAGGACAAAGCCTTTTCCATATTTATTCCAGAGCGCCAACATCGCCAACCATCTGTCGACACCTAGATGCTCCGAATTAGCATAGGCTGATATCAATCCCATGCTTTCACCTTGCGATTCAGCAAGCCAATGCTCAATGACTAGCTCATGGCAAAGCGATTCCAGCATCTGATTCCAGTCATTGGTCTGCACACTGCTGATAGCAATACTTTCAATTTTGTGGGCCGCTTGTCGAACCCAATCAACAAATTGAAGGGACTCATCAATAGCGCAGCTTTGAATATCTGCAGCAATACCCAGTTGCCATTTGACCCTGGTATTGCCTGCATCCACAAAAAGAGTATTCAACCTGCTTCTCTCAGTGACAGTGGTACCTGGTTATTACTAAATTTTGTGATCAACATTTATTGAGGGGTTTAGTTGGTGGTTCTGGAATTATACGAGCAGTTGATCAGCACAGCACCGAGTTCCGCAATTCCGGCTGCTCTATTCGTAATAAAAGTGGCTACTGTTTCTTCAACTACCTATAAATTGATATCGCTTACGGTTACGCGATAGGTACTCAGAGTAGGATATTCAGATGTCCTTATATAAATGGTGCTAACTGTGAAAAATCGAATTATTGAATCTCTGTAAAAGCAAAAAGCCCACCAATTTGGTGGGCTAATAAAACTCATCTAACTATTTTTACTTGCACACTATTATTCGTAGGGTTGATTCCATAAATCCTGATCGAGCTTCCAATCTCCTCCAACATCGTGCCAAATATGTGCGAATCGCCCACTGCCCAGCAACGCACCGGAATTGCGATCAACAACCTGATAATTGCCATGCACCAGCATCATGTCGTAGCCCTCAACACTATGAGTAACAGTCAAGACCGTCATGGGGCTTTCGACCTGAAAGTCATCTTCCCAAAATCCCTGAATTACCTCTTTGCCGATTAGCATGGGAGATCCATGTACATACAGATGTGCGTTGTCTGTATAAAGATCTGCCAGAGCGCCGCCGTCAAAAGAGTTGTATGCAGCTGTCCACCTGTCGGCTAAGGCCTGAATATCCTCCTGAGCAACAGCGGCAAAACTAACAACCCCCAAAGCAATGCTAACAACAGCGTTTAGAAATATTTTGGATTTCATTTTTTTCTCCTGTAGTTGATAACTACAGGATCTCTCTGATCAATCAGCCTCATATTGATCCGCGTCAAAAAACTTGCCGCCACTGCGGAAAACTTAAAGCGTTCGAGAGCTTAATTGATGGATATCAAGAATGCGGAGCAATGTCCAAAGCCCTAATAATTGTATGAAACGCAGGGGCCACCAGAATAGGGATTGCGCATTGATGAGCGGCAGCTCCGATTGAGTTCAGTGAGGATATAGCCAGATAGTTGCCGATCGCCGATGCGGTTGGTAAGTATTTCTAAAGCTCGCTGAAAGTGCTCTGGTTTGTTGACACTGATCATATAGGCGTCGCCCGTATAATCTCTCAAATCGCGCGGTGTATCGAATAGATCCATTGATATTTCGTTGGCGATAGGACGTCCGTTAAAGACATTTTTGGAATTCATCAGTGTCATGTGCTGTATAAAGTTTTCTGTATACGATCCATCTTCATAAAGCGTGCAGTCAATCTTTAGCGCTGCTGCGACTTCGAAAAAACCTTCATTTTCCTCCAATACGCTGGTGTAATTTCGAATACGGTAGAGATAAAAAGCGTTTGCGTAACCAGGGCCGCCATAGGCGCTACTCACCTTATATTGGCCCTCTTCTTCACCTTCATCTTCCGCCATCTTTGCCACGGGGATGAGCTCCAGAATTCTGCGGGCGACTTCGTCACTTTCAGCTAAATCCAAAGCAGATCCTGAGTCACGAGTTTGCCCACAGCTAGTGGCCAATGGGGCGGCCGTAAATTTATCTATCTGGTATTTGGGCTGCGGCAGGTCCGCTCGAGTTACTTTCCCAATACGCGTCAAATATTCAAGCTCATTGCGCGGAACATAGCCCTCCACGACCTGTCCGCTGCGAGTGCCGCGCAAAGTGATCAAACTTTGACTTGAGGAAACTATTCGATATGCCTCACCGCGAGCCACCAGCCAATCTGTCTCGAGGCTCGGCTGGCAGCCAATCTGTTTACACATGAGATAGTCGGAGTTGAATATCACTTGGTGGTCACCCACAGAACGCTGAAAACTTTCTTCGGAGATCGCTTCGGGGTGAATTATCACTTCGACGCCGTCCTGCGTCAGCGCCCTCTGATAGGCCTGCCCTGAGACGTATACCGGATCGGAATCTGACAAAAACAGGAAATAGCTCTCCGGGATAAAAGAAACAATTTTGTAGCCGTGCTCCGTTTCGGGCGGAGCCAGCGCCCAGGTCCGGTAAACCGCGTAGCGAGCGTCATCGAAGGTTTGCGCCTGTGACAAGCTGATACCCAAGCTGCCCCAGAGGCATGCCGCCAATAGGACCTTCACTAAAGTATCTGAAACTGAGTTCATATTTTTGTCCAATTACCAACCACACTGCCGATTTGAATTTTCAGCTTCCAAGTAGCTCATCAGCGGCTGAAAATAATTGACCACGGCGCTCGCGTCAATTTCTCTGGAGCCAGTAAATAGCTCTAGAGTATCTTGCCAAGGCTGGGATGATCCCAACTCCAACATGGCGTTAAGTTTTTCCCCAACTTCTTCTGAACCATAAAAGGAGCATCGGTGCAGTGGCCCTTCCCACCCAATCACATCACAAGCCGTTTGATAGAACTGAAACTGCAATACATGGGAGAGGAAATAGCGCATATAGGGCACATTGCTGGGTATATGGTATTTAGACCCCGGATCGAAGGCGTCATCGGGGCGCTCGCTTGGCGGACGGATACCTTGGTACTCTTCTCGCAGATCCCACCAGCCCTGATTGTAGGTTTCGGGGGTCAACTCGCCGGAAAAAACCTGCCAGCGCCATTTATCCATCAACAGGCCAAACGGCAAGAAACCAATTTTTGCGAGAGCCCGCTGCATTAGTAATTCGAGATCACCATCAGCTCCGGGCACTTCGTCTAACAATCCAATTTGCTGCAGATATTCAGGGGTAATAGAGAGCGCAACAAAATCGCCTATAGCTTCGTGAAAGCCATCATTAGCACCCTCACGAAATATCAGTGGTTGATCCTTGTAAGCGCGTTGGTAATAGCTATGGCCCAATTCATGGTGAATTGTCGAAAAATCTGCAGCATCAATATTGGTACACATCTTGATTCGAATATCTTCTTTGTTATCCAGATTCCAAGCCGATGCATGACAAACCACATCGCGATCTTCAGGTTTAACAATCAGAGATCGCTCCCAAAACGTTTGCGGTAGTGGATCAAAACCCAATGACGAAAAAAAGTTTTCTCCGGTCTCTACCATACCAATCTCGGTGTAGTCGCCAGCTAACAGAAGCGCATCAAGGTCGATAGTTGTAGAGGCGTTTAGCGTATCGGGTTTGACATCTTCGAATAGAGAATCCCAACTCTGTGCCCACATATTACCTAGTATGTCCGCACGAATTGGCTGATCCAAAGGCACCACATCGTCGCCATATTTTTCGTTTAGCTCGGCACGCACGTAGCAATGCAGCTCGTCGTAGAGAGGTTTCACTTGCCCCCACAACCGATCTGTCTCAGCAACAAAGGCATCGGCATCCATATCGTAGCCGGAGCGCCACATATGGCCGGTGTCCTCAAAACCCAATTCTCGAGCACCCTCATTGGCGATCGCTACCATCTCGGCATAGCTATCGCGCATTCCCTTGGTAGCTTCGCGCCACTTAGACCAAACCTCTTCAAGCTTGGCTGGATCATCGAGGTTGCGCATCAGCAATTCCGTTTGATCCTGTGGCACGGTTTCACCCTCAAACTCGATGGTGCCTTTCGAGTAGATCGACGTCAGTCCGGTATTAATCTCAGCAAGTCGCTCTGCCGCACCTTCTGTGGAGGGAGCGGGAATGGTGATGCCACGACTCAGCATATCCAGCATACGACGCTCATCAACGGATACCTCAGCAGCTTGGTAAAGCTTGGTGGCATTGGCCAGCTCAACCAATTTACGAGTGACTTCAGCGTCTACTTCGGCAACTCTGGCTTCTTTTTCGTCAGTTATATTGGTGTAGTAGTCCCAATTGATTAGCGCAGCTCGATTAAACAGCTCATCTAACTCAACCTCCGTTTGTTGAAGGAAGCTTTGCGCTTCTTCGACGAGTGATGCATTGACGACTGCTGCGGTTTGTTCTTGTTGACTGCATGCTGTCATCAGCAACAAAGAACTTAGTAACAAAATAGGGTTTAGAGGGTTGTTCATAAATCTGCCCGGCCTAGTGCCTAAACGCTCCTTGCGGTTAGTGAAACTATAAATATACTTTTTAGAATAGCTTAGATGCTAACGACCCTCCAGCCTAGTCTGACGCAATGGCAATTTGATAAATTTTGCTAAGTTCAGGGCGCACTAGCAACAAAGGAATAGAATGGGGATTCTTAAACGGGGGAAATTATGAACACAACAACCAATATCAAAAATTTTGGCCTTGCTGCTCTGCTGTGTGTATTAGCTCTGACGGGAATGCAACAGGCTGCGGCTCAAGAGCGCAATCCATTGGGCATGTCCCTATATGTAATAGTGACAACAAGGATTCCCGAACTGGCGGAGGAAGCGGCGAAATACATGCCAGCCCACCTCGCCCATCAAGATGAGCTGGAACGCCAGGGAATCATGTTTGGCGCAGGTTCTCTCCGCGCTGAAGATGCGGGCACTCCAGGAGGCCCACCAGTGCAGGGCTTGATTATTATTCGAGCAGATTCATTTGAACACGCACGGGAGATAGCAGACTCTGACCCTATGCATGCAATGGGCTTCCGAAATTACACTCTCAGTCTCTGGAGACTAAACGAAGGCACCTTTAATGTTCGCGTGAATTTTTCTGATCAAAGCGTCGAATTTAACTAATCAACGATACACATTGCGCACAAAAAAAAGAGGCCTATTGGCCTCTTTTTTGTATCTAACAAATTCGAACTAGTTATAGAGTCTAGGCATTGTCGGAGTCGCATCCCCTTCCCAAAGATAGCGCAATTCCCATTGCTGCCTCACCCCAATAGGCCATGGTAAAATTTGGATCTATGGATTGCGCTTTTTCGAATGAAGCCAGAGCATCAGCATATTCAAAGTTATGCATCTCGAGCAGGCCCAAAGTAAATGCTTTGTGTGCCTCTGGAGAACCCGTGGCTTCAAAATCAGTGGACCCGTATTGCTGCGCCTGACACAGGCCTATCGCGAATACGAATGTGATCGCAAAAATATTTTTTATAACTTTCATTTCCCGCCCCGATAAAACCCTAAAATATTCAGTGTTGCGAGTATAGCCCGATCTCACAACATCTCATTGATCAAAATCTAGCCAGGGCCGGCTGCTTCCATGGTCAACGAATCTTCGAGCGCCTCATAACTATGATCAACCCAAGCTGGCACAGTGACAACATCCCCTGCTTCCATAATAAACTCTTGGTCGCCACTTATCGCTTTAAGGCGGCCAGACATAACTGTTAACACCAACTCATTGGCATGATTGTGCGGAGTTGTCACAGTACCCTGGGGCCATTCCACATAGACGAGCCCGACTGTGGCCGCGCTAATTCTATATACCTCCCTACCATCAGCCATATTTCGCGCTCCAACATCTTCGAAACTTTGAACTGACATTTGAGGCTCGGTAATACCTTGCTGAGCAAAGGCAGCGACCGAGAAAAGTGGTGCTAGTAGCACGGCGATAAAAACCTGTCTGATTTTCATAATCTATTTCCCCATGAATTAGCGACTTACTTCGGCAGCACAATCGAAAAGCACCATTTGCCTGCCAGGCTGCCATAACCAGGCGCGCTCCAACTCAATTGGCCCTGTCAGATAGACGGGATCACTGGCAACGATTTTGTAGTTCAGACGACTGTCGTCTTCTGCCACCGAAAAAGTTTCCAGATAAGTCATTTGCTGTGACTGAGGAGTGCCGTAGGGGTCGAAGTAGGGCCAGTCTATATGAGTGGTTTCTACGGCGAGTGTATTGCCATCGCGAACGCCGGTGGAGAATCCCAGATTCGAATAGCTGGGTTCAGGCCGATCTTCTGTCAAATAGACAGTGCGTTTTAGATCGTATTCCTCAGTGTAGATAATAATCTGGTCGCCATTGTCGATGATTTGCATGGGAGTCGGATCAAACATATTGGATGCCAAGCCTGAACGGCAATCCAGCTCGGGGTTGTCCGTGGCAAAATCGTATCCAGCCGCCATCGCTGTAGCTTCCTCTGTAAACAGATGCGAATATTCACTTGGGCTTGGCCGTGGACCTGTGCGTTGCCCCCATACTCTAAACAAGCCGTCCGCTGTCGCCTCAGCCGCGCGAGCTTCTTCCGTAGTTGGACCACGACGAGCCGTGGATACCAGATCGTCCGACCAGAGGGCTGGACTGTTTCTTCCATTGACCAATTCTTGGCCGTTGGGAAGCAGCAAATTTTGCAGCCCTATTGAAGTGGGGTCGCGCATTGAAACGACACCCGCCGCTTTAACTCTGTCGCCAATCTGAACAAAGTTTTCGTCAATCCCCATGGAGTGGTAGCCGTTTAGGTTGCTACCCATCTCCAGTTCCCACTCCTGCTGCTCTCCTCGATTATTACTCACTGTAAGCATCAGTCGTGGATGAGGATTGCGCCAGAAAATTTGACTTATCTCCCCCTCCAGCCTGACCAGGTTTTCGGCGAGATACATCTCGGGATTGTTATTTGCCCCATGATGGGAAAAAGCACTTAGAGGAACCGCCAAAGAAAAAAGTAGTGCTATCAAATTAACGAATTTACCGAACGACGTGCTGCCCATGCTTCCCCCAAAGAAATGGATATCTTTAGAGTCTATTCAGTGGCCACCTAGCTTGTCTACCAAGGTCATCATTCCTTTACACAGAAATATTTACCTATTCCTACAATCCTATTGAACAATTGCCATCGATAATTCACTGCCGTTTTCTGAGACTCACCCGGCGATCTTCTCATTTTATTTAAGTTAGACCACTTAACCGGTCGCTGCTATATTCTGAACCGCCTTACAATTCACAGACGCTGTTTCATTCTATGTCTAGACGATGCTTTGGACTGATAATCGGTACCATATTCTTGCTGGGAAACAGCTTTCTGCAGGTAGCTCAGGCGCAGATCTTTAGTTCTTTTGCTCGATCCATGCCGCAGAACGATCCTCCGGCTACAGAGTTAATAATCGCGCGGCTCCATTTCGGTACAAATGGAGATATTAGGCATATGGGCTGGTCTCACAACTACCCCGGGTCTGATCGGGAGATAAATGGTTTTCTGCAAAGAAAAACCCTTATCGATGTTGAGGAATTCTCATATCGAATCGTTGAGCTGGGCAGCGAAGAGCTGTTTGATTTTCCGTTTGCCTATGTATCAGAACCCGGTGAAATGCTGCTATCGGAGGAGGAAGTTGTCTACCTTAGAGAGTACATCCTGCGAGGCGGTAGCATTATCATGGATGACTTTGACGGAACATGGCAATGGGATCAGATGGAATCCCAAGTTCGGAGAGCTTTTCCGGATCGGAGTTTTACACCCATAGCAGAGGATCATGTTCTATTCAGAGCCCATGAAACACTTGAAAACCTTCAGGCCATGTCTGCGTCGGTACCAGGTGGTGAAATAACTTATTACGGGCTCTATACCGATGAAGGTCGACTGGCCATTATGGCGGGACACAATAATGACCTAGCCAACTTTTGGGATTGGTACAGCGACGGCTCAATGCCACTTAAACCCTCAACAGATGCTTTTCGCCTTGGCACAAATGCGGTTATCTATTCAATGACGCACTGAGACGTAGCTCAACCGAACGGAGAATAACTGTTGCTAGTGATGTATCACTTCCGGCATGGGTTCCGGAGCACTGAAATAGTCAAAGCGGGTTGATTCCGTATGCCCACCTTCCACAGACATCAAGCCAATAAATACCAGTAGGCACAGCGGCGGCACCAGAATTGCCGTAATCAATGCCATTCTTTCCCACATCATATGCATGAATATGGCAACGATAAAGCCGGCCTTCAGAAACATAAAGGTAAGTATTAAGGTCCAGCGGAGGTAGCCCTGAAACTCCAAAATGTCGACCATGTAGGACATCGTACTTAGCACAAATAGTAGCAACCAGATCCAAAGGTAGATCGATATAGGATGCTGTTGATTATCTGAACCCGACATATCGCCCCCTTACCAAAGGTAGAAAAATGCGAAGATAAATACCCAAACCAAGTCCACGAAATGCCAATAAAGGCCAGCTATTTCAACAATTTCATAGCCCTTTTTCTCATAGTCACCGCGGGCAACCTTGAAAGCCACAATGGACAAATAAATAACGCCCGCCGTCACGTGCAATCCGTGAAACCCGGTAATCATGAAAAAGGTCGAACCAAATTGGGCAGCCCCCATAGGATTACCCCAGGGTCTTATACCTTCCTCCATAATTAGTTTGGTCCATTCAAAAGCCTGCATACCTACAAAGGATGCACCGAACACAGCGGTCGCGACCATGAGCCAAACCACTTTGCGACGGTCGCCTCGGTAAGCATAATTAACGGCCATCGCCATCGTGCCGCTACTGGTGATCAGTATGAAGGTCATGATGGCGATCAGGATCAGGGGTATGGAATGACCAAAAAGTGTCAGTGCAAATACTTCACTTGGGCTCGGCCAAGGCACAGGAGTGGATATGCGTACCGTCATATAGCCAATTAAAAAGCAGCTAAATATAAAGGTATCGCTGAGCAGAAATATCCACATCATGGCCTTACCCCAAGGCACCTGAAATACCTGCCGATCGTCGGCCCAATCGGCAACAACTCCAGCTCCGCCTTGCAACAGAGCCGGTTCCGCAGTAACTGTGCCCATGTTGTCCTCCATTATGTCGATACCAATAGAGCGAATAGAGCTAACCAAACCACCAACAGGTAATGCCAATACAAAGAGCAGAGCTCAACTGTAAGATTTAGAGATTCGACAGAAGCCCCGGTTTTGATCTTGATCAGGGTGCGCGCCCATACCACCAGTCCGCCAATCAAATGAAAGCCATGCACTGCGGTTAGCAAATAGAAAAACGCACTGGCCGGATTTATGAGCGAATATTGACCGGAGGCCTGCATTTGATCCCAAGCAACCAACTGCCCACCCAGAAAAGCCAGAGTTAACAACCCACCGCCGATCAGTGCCAGAAATAACTTGTCCTGATTCCCGAGAACAGCCAATCGCCGCGCCCACTGCATGGTGACGCTGCTGAGTATCAACAATCCAGTATTCAGCCACAGCAGATTTGGTTCCGTAACCGGGTGCCAATCACCACCGTGATGTGGGCTCATGCGCATGTTGTAGGCGGTAAAAAAGAGCAAGAACAGACTTGTTATAACGGCTAGCAAAAAATAAAAAGCAACCTTTGCAGCCGGTTGAGTGAAGGGCTCAATGCCCTCTAAATGCTCACCAGCGGGTTGCTGAACCCATGGTTTTACAGTCAATTTGCGGACTATTACTCCCCAGACCACTACAGCGATCAATAGGGCTATAGCTAGGGTAGATGGATTCAATGCTGATCCTCGCTCTGCTCCGGAGAGGGCTCATCTTTGCGCTCCGGATCCATCGACTCCGGTTCCATAGAATCATGGTCACCATGATGCGGCTCATTCTGCGGAGTGAAATCTGTCGGTGCGCCGGGAACGCTGTAATCGTATGCCCAGCGATGCACAACGGGCAATTCTGCTCCCCAGTTGCCGTGCTTGGGGGGAGTATCCGGTGTTTGCCATTCTAGAGTAGTAGCTTCCCATGGATTTCCATCAGCCTTCTCACCATGCTTCAAACTCCAGATGAGATTGAACAGAAATATCAGCTGAACAAAGCCAACGATAAGCGCGGCGACAGTAATACTTACATTAATGGATTGCACCGAATCGGGGAGAAAGTCTGTATTGCCATAAGCGAAGTAGCGGCGCGGCGCGCCGAGAATACCGATGTAATGCATGGGCAGATAGATGGAGTAGGTACCGAGCAGAGTCGTCCAGAAATGCCATTTCCCTAGAGTGGTATTCAGCATGCGTCCCGTAATTTTAGGGAACCAATGGTAGATAGCGCCAAACACAACCAGCACTGGCGACACACCCATGACCATATGGAAATGCCCCACCACGAAGTAGGTATCCGAAAGCGGTAGATCTACCGTCACATTACCTAGGAATAAACCGGTCAGGCCTCCGTGGGTAAAGGTAAATATAAATCCAATGGCGAAGAGCATGGGCACGGTAAAACGAATATTGCCGCGCCAGAGGGTAAGCACCCAGTTGTAAACCTTGATCGCTGTGGGTATGGCGATAATCAGCGTTGTAGTGGCGAAGAAAAATCCAAAATAGGGATTCATTCCGCTTACGTACATATGGTGCGCCCAAACGACAAAACTGAGGGCGCCGATAGCGACGATTGCCCAAACCATCATGCGGTAGCCAAAAATACTTTTGCGCGCATGAGTGCTGAGAATATCGGACACCATGCCAAAGGCTGGTAGCGCAACGATATAAACTTCCGGGTGACCAAAGAACCAGAATAAATGCTGAAATAGAATCGGACTGCCACCGCCATAAGCTGTGGTTTCACCTAATGACATAACAGCGGGCATAAAAAAACTGGTGCCCAGTGTTTTATCCAAAGTCATCATAATGGCGCTCACCAAAAGCGCCGGGAAAGCCAGTAAGCCAAGAATGGTGGCTGTGAATATGCCCCACACCGTCAGCGGCATGCGCATCAGGGTCATGCCCTTGCAGCGCGCCTGCAGTACCGTGGTGACGTAGTTCAGCCCGCCCATGGTAAAGGCAATGATAAAAACGCCGAGAGAGATCAGCATCAACAGAATGCCCCAGTCCGTGCCGGGCGTGCCCGGCATAATCGCCTGGGGCGGATAGAGCGTCCACCCTGCCCCGGTCGGCCCTCCCGGGACAAAGAAGGAAGCCACCAAAATAATTACGGAGAGCAGATACACCCAGTAACTGAGCATATTCAGATAAGGGAACACCATATCGCGGGTGCCGCACATCAAGGGAATAAGGTAATTGCCAAACCCCCCGAGAAAAAGAGCCGTCAGCAGATAAATCACCATAATCATGCCGTGCATGGTGACAAACTGAATATAGTTGCTGGGCGTGATAAAACTAAAGCTTTCAGGGAAGGCCAGCTGCAGGCGCATCATGCCTGAAAGCACCAAAGCAATTAGACCAACGGCTATAGCCGTCATCGCGTATTGGATGGCAATTACTTTATGGTCCTGACTCCAAATGTACTTGCTGATAAAAGTCTGCGGATCATGCAGATGGTGCTCATGATCAGACTCTGCAATCGAGGTATACGACATCAGTGAGTTTCTCCCAACAATACTGGTCTATTCATTTGGTGTCAGCGTGTTGATATAGGCAACCACATCAAGGATGGCCTGATCGTCAACAAGCATAAGTGAGAGCAACTCCATCTGGTTGCCGCCAAAATCTTGCGAGTGATAGCCGCGCAAGCCAGACTTAAAGTTCTGTAATTGCTTAACCATATACCAGTCACTCATGCCGGCCAGGCGCGGTCCATTTTGAGACCAGATACCCATGCCATCCTCTCCGTGACAGGCCTTACAACTAGCGTAGAGCCAACTTCCACGATCAATATCGCCCTCTATGGTTTGTGGTGCCGGGTTGTCTGGCAGGCTTTGCACGTGCGCAACGACGTTTCTCATTGCGCTGTCATCCGCCAAGGTCACCATCATCGCAGCCATTTGCGGACCAAAAATGTCACCCTCCGCGGCTCCACGAATACCTTCTTTGAAATTGCTCAGCTGTCGCTGCATATACCAGGCTGACTGCCCGGTAATTTTTGGTGAGCCAAGCTGCTCATTACCTTCACCTTGCAGCCCATGGCAGGCAGCACATACACCATAAAGTGCTTGGCCAACTATCGGATTGGTCGCCGCCAAATTGGTGGTTTCTTCATAGGTAGGTTGCTGCTCTTGCCAAGTTTGGAAGTCCTCTGCTTCATCCACTACAACTCTGCCGCGCATGGCAAAGTGAGCTAGTCCGCAGAGCTCTTCACACATGATCTCAAATTCGCCTGTGCGAGTTGGCTCGAACCAAAGGTATGTCACCATTCCGGGGACCATGTCCATTTTTACGCGCATCTGAGGCACCGTAAAATTGTGCAGAACATCTTTGGAACGCAATAAAACTTTTACCGGTTCATTCAGAGGTAGATGAAGCTCGCCGTCATTCACCAACAGATCGTCCGACCCATGTGGGTCTGACGGATCCATGCCAAAGGGGTTGTCGACATCCATAAATCTCACATCCGTCTTGCCAAAGATGCGGTCTTCTCCAGGCAACCGAAACGACCACCGCCATTGCTCAGCCACGGCCTCGATTTCGTGAGCATTGTCAGGCACGTTCACAAACATCCCCCAGACCAATAACCCGGGAGCGAGCATGGCAATAACGCCAACAGCGGTGAAAGCGGTTAATCCCCACTCTAGGCGTTTATTTTCAGGTTCGTAATGGGCTTCGCGATCCGCCCGATAACGATAACGGACACAGACATAGGCTAGAAATAAATTTACGGCGACAAAGACAAAGCCGGTAACCCAAAAGGTGATGTTGACAGTGTTGTCTATCTGAACCCAATTGGAAGCGATCGGGGTAAACCACCAAGGACTCAAAAAATGAAAGAGGAGTGAACCGATAACAAGAAGAACTATGACGACAGCAATTAGCATTGCGCCGCCCTTCTCGTCGATTTAGACAAGGTAAATGAATGTCCGCAAGACTGCATGCATGCGAAGCTATTTTTAAAAACCGACCAGTCATACTGCGGCTTGATCGGGAGCTGCCACACATTACGCATGAGCTTAATCCCCCTTTCCGGATATTAATTCCGGTTAATTTCACCGAGGATACTACAACAGGAATATCACCAGCTCCAAATTTGTGGGATTTGGTACTCAATAACACGCCATCTTAGGCAGCTGAAAACCGACGGAAATACGGAAGGCTAAAGACTACTTTTGGTTATCTCCTGTATTGTAAAAATAGCTCATCAGTAGAGTGCAACCTCCGGCAAGCTTCTCGCGCTATGTTCAATATAAGCAAAGAAAACAGATCCAGATCTCTCTCATACAAACCCAGAAGTTCGGATCCAGACAGAGAGAGAAGCTCGGTGTTGCCAACCGCATAGGTATTCGCAGAATGAGGCTGTATTCCAATTAGAGAAGTTTCGCCAAAACAACTACCAGGAACAAAAATTATTTCTGATAGCGGATGATTTGAGCGCTCAAAATCGAGTCGCACTTGCCCCGAAACAACCACATAGATATTGGAAGCGACATCTCCTTTGGCAAAAATCTGATCTCCGTCTAGGTGCAAACTTTTCTTCATCAGCGCCAATACTCTGTCCATCTGCTGTTCAGACAAGCCGCCGAATATGGCTATGCTGTCTAGCAACTCCGTCAGCCTTCCGGGTTCGATAAGCGTTTCAGGTTTTTCAGTCACCGAATTTTGCCTTAAGGTTGAATACAGACCATTTTACGACATGGTGATGGTTTCAAATACTATATATCGTTTCCTATAAAGTGCTTAAAAAAAACCGTCATCGGATTGGTTGGCAGGCTTTTCTGAAAAATGAAGAGTACTAAAATCAACCCGCTCCCATGCCTCCTGGAGGGCCCGCAGGTCCGGCTCCATCTTCATAGGGTCTCGGAAGAGTTGCTTCTTCCAGGCCATTCCACTCTGATCTGAGTTCCCAGGTTTGATACACACTATCGACGGCGTCGCATTCTTCAAAACTTACGTCTCTCATGATATGGAGGGGACTGCCGCCACCGCCCGGCAAGACAAAGTCGTCAACTGTCAAGCAAAGTTCTGGGCGCATTTCGGAGATAATTTTTCCGCTCTCACTTAGAACAAAGTCTTGGGTTGGACGATCATCACAGGTTTCGATAGAGACGAATGAGCCCGCGTTTGGCTCGTAAAGCGTCATACACAAATCGGGAAATCCTGACATTCTGAATTCGTTTGCCTCATATACGTTTTCAACAAAGAATCCCTGATCTAGGGCGACACCATTTCCTTCATAGGTGTAGCAAGTATGCCCATGCACACCGCCAATGGGTGCTGCATTTTGACGTGATCCGCGGAGATCCAGGCACCAACCTCTGTCTTCCTCTAATGGCGCAACCAGTTTTACTTCAGCGGAAGTTTGCGCATTTACAGTTGTCGCGTACAAAAGATATAGCGCTGCAATAAATACTTGTGTGTTTTTCATATTCGTTAAACCCTTTTTCTTAAACCCAAAGTAGTCTTGTAGACGCTGCTAAAGTTGCAGGATGTATGCGACCACATCAGCAATGGCTTGATCGCCAACGAGGATCTTTGACATAGCAGCCATTTGTTGCCCTGTCACATCATCCGGGTGTGCTCCCCGGATTCCGTCCCTGAAGTACATCAGTTGTCTCTCCATGTAGATGGCTGACAAATATCTTAGATTGCCGGCCCCCAAAGCTTCGTTTCCGCTGCCGTCCGCTCCATGACAAACCATACAGATGGAGTTGTAGGTCACAGCGCCAGCTTCAGCGTTACCTGTTATGGAAGAATCGAGGCCAGCATAGGGCGAGTCCCATGTAAAAGGCCTCGCTCCAACAGCATTTCGTGCCATGGGTAAGCCAGGTTCCAGTCCAGCGATGTATTCAGAGATACTGCGAATAGTGAAGTCGTTCCTAATCATAGGAGTACTTCCATGCATTACCTTGCCCGGAATATCCTCGTCGGAATAAGCGCGAAGGCCATTTCTATAATTGTAGATTTGCTTTTCTATATACCAAGCTTCCAAGCCAGCTAGAGCGGGCCCATCTCGGCGATCATTACCCTGAGCCTCCACTCCATGGCAGAAAGTGCAAGCGACGTACAACTCTTCGCCTGTGACCACTTCATTTAGACCTTCCAATTCGGTTTGCGCGACGGCGGTGCTGCCACAAAGGAATAGGAATGAAATCAGTATTAACCTTAACGGATACATAATTGTTCTCTTTTTATTATTGGAACTCAGCTCTGCACCTAAGCACAAAGAGATCCAAAGTATAAGCACCCTTGAACCATTCGACCATTGAGGGACTTTTGACTATTTGGTTAGTGTTGATTACCAATACTTCGAAGGAGGGCCATCGCGCTTGCATGCAGACGCCAACTGACAAAGTTTGTTTGGCGACATACAATCTTTGACCGATCTACCTCTGAGACTAACGATGTTCCTGAAAAGCTTTTGCATCACCCTCGGTTGTCTCGTCATGAGTGCTAGCTGGGCGCATCACAGCGATGGCATCTACGACCGTAGCCAACTCGTAGCTTTCAGCGCAAAAGTTGTTGGTTTCGAATTCAGGAATCCTCATGTCACTACCTTTGTGGAGGAAGAAGAGGGAGATCGTCGGCAATGGGAAATTGAGACAGGCTCTACTCCCATAATGCGTAGGAGTGGATGGTCTGAAGACACATTTGCTATAGGCGACATCGTTCAGGTAAGAGCTCACCCTTCGCGAACCGGCGAATTAAAAGCCATTCTAAATAGCATTCAATCTGCGGACGGAAATACCTGGATACAGGTGGAACAAGCCCCGGAGGTCACGGCGGCCGCCGAAAGCCTGGAGGGCGTTTGGCGCGGCGAACCTGCGACGGAGCTGAGCTTAGACAACGGCACTGTGCTATTCACCTCAGCAGGCATCGCGGCTGAGCGCGTTTATGAGGAGACAAGCCACTCTCAAAACTCGCGTTGCGAGCCGCTACCTCCTCCTTTCCTGAATTCGAACGCCCTCTACCTCACCGAAATCGAATTCACTGAAGAGGCTATATTCATGCGCAACGAATTTTTCGACGTCGAACGCACTGTGTATATGGATGGCCGATCTCACCCGACAGATGGCACGCGATCCGCTCAGGGGCATTCGATCGGATGGTGGGAGGAAGATGTGCTGGTGGTCGATACGCGACTATTGGCAGACCATCAAATCGGGGGCGCCTTTTTTGGTATTCCCTCAACCTCGGGAAAGCATGTCATCGAAAGATATTCACTTAGCCAAGACCGAAAGCGCGCCCTCGTTGATATCTGGTTTGAAGACCCGGAATACCTCACGGAACCCTTTGTTGGGCAAACCACACTAGTGTATTCGCCTGAACTGGAGCTCTATTCCTACGAGTGCATCCCGCAATAACGCGTGCGGTAAGTATCCGGCGAAGTTCAGAACCTATTTAGTTATTCGAATCCCGCTTATTCAGCACCCGCACCCATCCCCGCTCCGGGCTGACGCTGTCGGGTTGCACCTTCCTCGGGCTCAGGATAGTCGGCTAGTACCGCCTCTAGATCCTCTCCTGCTTCGATGCGCTCGGCCGCTTCAACAGCAGTCCTCTGACGAATTTCTTCGTGTACAGGGTAGTAGGTTCCATCGAGCTCAAAACCTGCAAGGGCCATTTTTGCGGAGCCATTGCGCGCTGCAAAGCCTGTCACAACAATCTCGTCACCCGCTTTGATAGCGTCTTCAGGATACTCGGCATTGCGCCAGAACATGATGGGGATCTCGATATCCCACTCCACACCCTCAGCATCCACAAGCAGCAATTTTGGGTGCGGCGAAACAAAGCGAAATGATTCAACCAGTCCTGGCAACTCCACTGGATTTCTGATGTCGTAAGGTGCGTATGAATGATGCGCCAGTGCTAATCCTGTCAATAATATCGAACCGGCACCTACCAATAGTCGACTAATAGTCTTCATGTATTTCTCCCCCAATGAGCTAGCGATTTGCTGCTAGGCGATACCACGACGCCTTGGCCACACCAAGCTAGATTTTACCTCTATTCTGGAAAAAAGGTCTCTTACCCCGATTATTTTGCGCCGGAAGTACAACACGGATCTCGCTCAAGGGGGTGTAGTATTACATTAGCGCCTTACCAAAGGAGATCGCAGATGAAAGACCTGATTGTATTTGCCCTAGCGTTACTCTTAGCTGGAACCGCCGCTTCTCATCACAGTGATGCCGGTCTGGACATGGAGTCACTAACGACCCTTGAGGGCACCGTTACGGGATTCTACTGGCGTAATCCTCACGTCTATTTCACGCTTGAAACAACCGGCGAAACTGGTGTACCAGTGGAGTGGTCGATGCAACTGGGCTCAATTCCGTCCGCATCACGCATGGGGTGGACCGAGAATACCCTGAGCATCGGAGAACAAGTGGTGACAAGAGTGCACGCAGCGGTAAATGGTCGTCCCTACGGCCTCGTTGACTCAGTCGATATGGAAAGCAGTGAGATTTCGGGCGTCATTTTTTATAAGCCTGCTGTCACGGCAAGCACGACGACACTAGAAGGCCTATGGATGACCGATCACTCCAGTCTGCCGGACGGTGAGTTCGAATTTGACGCATTTATCCTAGCCCACATAGAGCTGACAGATAAAGGACGCGCTGCCCTGGAAGCGTTCGACCCACTGTCCGCCGAGAATCCTATGGCAGGTTGTATTGGTCGACCGACCCCCGGAATGCTCCTCTCAAGCACTCTCTTTCCGATCGAATTCGTGTTTCCGGAAGACGACATCATCCTGATTCAGACCGAGTATTGGGACGAGGTCCGGACCGTGTACATGGACGGTCGCGGACATCCCGACATAATCGAGCGCTTTCAGACCGGTCACTCAATCGGTCACTGGGAAGGCGACACACTAGTCGTCGACACGACAAATTTCTCTGATCATCGTGCGCCCTACCAGATTGGCGTTCCCTCAGGCGCACAGAAACACGTAATCGAGCGCTATAGGCTAATCGACAATGGGGAACGAATTGCTCTCGAGTTTGTTGTCGAAGATCCCGAGTACCTGACATCACCTATTCGACATGCCCGCGAACTGATTTACTCGCCGCACGTTGTTCCCGAGCCCTATAACTGCGATCCCGAGGCGGCTCAGATGTTCCTGCGGACGGCCGACTAACCTATCAAACACAGTCGGGGGTAAGAGGAGGCGACCGGCCCGCACGCTACAGTGCCGCCGGTGCGTGTCGTGTTCGACTCAGTGGCAGACGTTGTTGGACAGGCCAACTGCGAGAGCGCCAGCGCCATTAATCGTGGCCTCGACGTACTCGATCTCATTAGATTCTAAGTCGATGAATGCGACGGCAGGACTGTCGCGAAAAGCAACAAACGCGGTGCGCCCATCGACGGAGCCCAACGAATCAAGCGGCGTATGCTCGAATATACCGGACTCGACGACCGTTCGACTGATGTTGTCGAACAGATAATAGTTCTGCTTTTCGGTACTCATAAACAGGCTCAAACGATCGAAGCGCCCAACCGTCACAAGATCGATACCCGCTCCGATCTGTGTGTCCACATATTGCTCAAAGCGGTTTTGCTCCACCGACATAAAGCGGCCCGAATCCTTGTCCATCATATATAGGAACGCGCCGTCTGGGGTGGTGTAGGGGCGCGCGGGAGCGTTTCCGATTTTAAAGCTGCGATTAACAGTTTTGGAGAACGCATTGAGGCTATATACCTCACCTGTGTCCTCGTTGGCAACGTAAACGTAGCGCCCGTCGAGGCTCCGGCTGGGGGCGGAAAGTATTTGACCGGGAATGTCCGCAACCTTCATTTCCAACGTCTTCCGGAGATTTGTGTCGATCATGCCGACCGAACCCGTCGCGCTATTGCTGTAGAAAATCTCTATCTCGTTCGGATCGAATAGAACGTCGCGACTCGGCGGAAAATCCTCGAGCTCGAAGATTATGCTGCCGCCATAGGCTGAGAACAGCACGAAACCGCCATCTACACTGTCGCTGAAGCCAATTTTTGAGCCGCTTGTATCGAGTACCATGTGCCGCGGAACTATTGGTAGCCTGACCTCCATAGCGAGGCGCTGTTCTCTGAGATCATAGAGACTAACGAGCTTCTGCTCTATGTTTGTGTAGACAAGCACCGGCGCGAAGGGCGTCGCTACTAAATCGTCGACAGGAAATTTCGTCTCAATACGGGCTATGACCTCCCTCGAATCAAGATCAATAACATCAATGAGGTTTTCTTCAGCATCGGCAACGAACATGAGCTTGAGCGGATTCGACAAATCTGCGCTCAAAGCAAGGCGAGGAAACATCGCCGTGGCTAGCAGAAGAACTAAAAAGGCTCGTCGGTGCATCATCACATCGCTTACCTAACTCAGCCCTAGAAAGGGGTAAATCATGTCACTGACAGAATGAAAATTATCCGTGACCAAGATAAGTCCAAATATGATAATTATGATCATGCTTACATAGCTCAACTTACGGGAGTGCTGGGCGAGCGCTGTGAGAATACTGTCCATCTTCGAGATATAGAAGGCTGCGAGCAGAAAGGGTATCGCAACACCGATTGCGAATGTGAACATGATGCTAGCGCCGATCGTCGCGCTACCAATAGCGCCAACGTAGACGAGCAGCGTGGCTACGATCGCGCCGCCGAAACAAGCTGTACAGCCGAGCGCATAGCCCATCGACGCGAGTACTGTGCCGGCAATGTCTTTGACCGACAGCGAGTGCATGTCGACGCGATTCGGCACGCGGCAAGCCATTTCGCGGGTGCCGCGAAATCCGATCCAGATGCCAAGCAGAATCACGACAATTCCCGAGATGATGGCAACGAGGCGGCTGTACTCTGCAAATACGAGCTGAGCCTGATGCCCGATCGCGCCAATCAGTGCACCGGCAAGAACATACAAAAATGTGAAACCGAGCACGAATGCAAATGCGATCTGCATGACTTTGCGCCGAATAATCGGTGTCATGCTCTTAATGTTGACGCCTTCTTTTCCAGGCACGGTCGAAAATCCGGCAATAATGCCACCGAACACAACAACAAGTTGCAGCAGGCAGGGCGTAATGACCGAGGATAGTAAACCAGCACCGAGCGCGAGCACGGCAACTGGTGTGACGTCGGCGCGCGACTTGAGCTCTTCTGGAAGCGAGAATGGTGCGTCCCATCTGCCAGCAAAAGTGATTGGGCTCGGGCTACCGAGATATGGGCTTGCAACGTATAAGCTCATGCCTCCTGCCGATTCGAAATCGATCACCTCGCCGACCTCATCCAACTTCGGGAAGCTAAATACGCTGAGTCGGTGATGCTCTACGTTCGCTGGCCCATCCACCAGCGCCGGTAGATATTCTTGTTCGCCGACACGGAGCGTCACAGTCGGCAGTTCAGCCGGTAGCGTGCCCGTGTGAACGGTCTCGGCGACAAAAAAGATAAGGTTTCGGTCAGGTCTAAGGTTCGAGACGATGGAGGCTCGGTCGACATACTGGAAATATTCGTCGCTCGCGAAGGTTGCCGTAATCTCTAGGTTTGGTGTCTTCACGAGTTCGCGTGTTAGGTACTGGGAAACCGTCTCCGCCTTGATCATGCGGCTTTCGCTGCCGGCGCCACGCAGCAGTTGCTGCCCTTGTACGAAATAGGGGAACACCAGCCATGATGACGCAATGGCGATGCCCATGAGGACGAGCAGGCCGAGCTTGATCGGGCTCGGTAGATGCAAGTGCTGCATGCGTAGTCCGTAATTCATTGTTGCAACACCTGCCTTCGCCTATGACTTTGAGTACGCGCGATTCAGGCGCGTAGCATCAATAGTCTAGCGGTCGACCGAGGATTGGATTTACGCCGTTGTGGAAGTTGCCCTGATCACGGACCGTAGCGGGTTCACCGTTCTCATCGTAATGCACCCAGATCAGTCCATGCGCGTCACCGTTGCCTGGCATGTCTATCTTGCGGATGAGCTCTTTGCTCTCAGCATCGTAGATGTAAATGCGGCCTTCACCGTTGCTTGTCGCCCACATCTCCTTGCCATTGGGCGAGAGCAACACATGATCAACCTTGTACCCACCGTAAAGCGAATGAATCGCATGGCCCTCATGGGTGTCGATGACTGTGATGGTTCGTCCGAGGTGATGAGCCCCCTCGCCCTTGTCGGCGACCCAAAGCTCACTCTCGTCGGCATTGAATGTCGCACCGTAGGGACCAATGCCAGTACCTGTCGTCCAGACGATCCCACCGTCGCTGAGGCGAACCTTGGACGCATTTGAGCTCATGTTGACGGTATAAATATGCTCTTTAGCCGAGTCGACTACGGCCCAGTCTGGCCGGTAACCCGGTATCGGATACTCGGCCTCAACCTCCCAGGTATCAGGGTTAATTACTGCAATCCAGAATGGCCGTAGCGCTTGGTATTCACCGTGATAAAGCTGCGTCACGGCACGCATGCCGGTACCGCGGCCTGGCGCGTAGCCGTCAGGTTCCATCATCGCGTAGATGCGCTCGTAATCCTGATCCGTCCACACTGTATATATGTACCCGCCCATGTCAACATCGCGAACGCCGCCAAGCACCTCATCGGTCTCGGGGTCATAGAGGAATAAGCCAAGGCCGTCGGGGTCGCGCTGGAATGTGTCGAAGAGCACCTTATCGCGGAATACCTGGCCGTGATGTAGACGCGCACCGATCGTGACCTGCAGCACGGGTTGGAGCGTTAGTGCATCGAGCTTGAGCATCGTCCAAGCGCCGGCAGGATCCGGCGTACCGTCCGAGCTCGGCTCTCGAGGTCCGACCATATAAGCCCAGCGTCCATCACTGGACATTGCCGAGGTATGCACAACCGAGCGTAAATTCTCATCAATCATGTAGCTCGCGATAATTTCGTGTGTGACAGCATCACCGACGACTAGTTGGTTGCTTGCCGGCGGCGCATAGCCGTCGAATAGGACGGCGGGGGAGCTCGTTGTGCCAACATTCTCATACCAGTAGGTCTTGCCTGGCTCAGGTGTAAACTTGGGTTCGCCTGGGTCGAAGCGCGCGACAATGCGTGAGGGGTACTCGGTCCAGACACTAGCTTCTATAGCACGTCGCTCCCAAGTTTCTACAACTGTATCGAAGCGTTCTACACGCTCCATTGCAAGCTCGTATTCGGTCCTACGAAACTCCTGCTCCTCAGTCTGGATGGATTCCAGCGCGATGAGCTCGTCGCGCCAACGATCGGGCAACTCAGAGTCGAGCTCGAGGCCGGCGAGTGAGCGGATGTACATCGAGATCGCGACGAGATCCTCGTTTGTGGGGTTGAGGTTCTCCGTAACGACGATCATTATCGGATTGGAAATGAACTGATCGACGATATTCGCCGGTGACGGACCGAAATGCAGTGAGGGTCCGACCAACCCTTGGGCGTTTGGTGCGTGGCATGTCGAACAACCGCCCACAGGCGTATCGAAGAGCTCCTGGCCGCGTGCTACGAGCGCATCGACCGAGTCTTGGGCTGTCGCAGCCCCGCACGAAAAAGCTGCATAAACAAAGAGTAGTAGGTGTGATCGATTGAACATAGCGCGCCCCCCAGCGTCTCTAAACGATTGTCGTCAGTGAATGGAGTATATCGTACTCCCCACGGATGCCTAGTAAGCTCAACGCGGACTGAGTATAGGAAAAATAAACGCCCCAGTTCGCCTATTAAAGGGCAGAGCGAGCCGGGGAATATAGCAGCTAGCGTAGGAATAGATATCTACCTCTGGGAACCCATGCGAGAGCAGAACCAATCAATTTTCAGGCTAAAAAGCCCATCCTTTCGGATGAGGTTTTCTTTGGGATTTAAGCCTGACGAATTGCTGCGCAAGGCCAGCCCTTCGGCAGAGCCTTCGGGCGTTCTTCGTTCGCGAAATATATTTCGCGTCGCTTTCAGCGACCTTTCATCACCCTACTCGAGAGTAGGACATCACAAATTCAGTACCAAAAAAAGGCTCATCCTTTCGGATGAGCCTTTTTTGGAATTAAAGCCTGACGATGCCCTACTCTCACATGGGGAAACCCCACACTACCATCGGCGATACAACGTTTCACTTCTGAGTTCGGTATGGGATCAGGTGG
>Ga0209251_1000340_pt1 | contig 42905 bp, 38 predicted proteins | sample SaaInlV_100m_DNA_6_FD_184665 | JGI IMG/M metagenome (GOLD analysis project Ga0209251, IMG submission 184665) | Marine microbial communities from expanding oxygen minimum zones in the Saanich Inlet - Saanich Inlet SI073_LV_10m_DNA (SPAdes) (version 2) | ecosystem: Environmental > Aquatic > Marine... | reverse complement strand
TTCAAAGGCCGGTAAACGGTCCTCTGGGTTGGGTTCGCCCGCATTTTTTTAAACAGCCTTGAGCGATAAACAGCCCTGAGCGGATAACAGCCTTGAGCGAACAACAGCCCTGAGCGGATAACAGCCTTGAGCGATAAACAGCCCTGAGCGGATAACAGCCCTGAGCGGATAACAGCCTTGAGCGATAAACAGCCTTGAGCCGTCACGCAGTCTTTGGTCAGTCGCAGACGGGAGGCGGTAGTATCAAACCGGATGCGCCTTGCGGGCGCCCATGCTGCGCTTCAATCACTGGCATGAATTGCGCCGGCGGTCAGCAGTTCCGCGACCTGGTCATCGCTCATACCCGCGGCCAGCAAGATTTCGCGGGTGTGCTCGCCGTGCTTCGGGGCCGGTAGCCGGGTTTCGAGCGGCGTCTTGGAAAATCTTGCTGCGGGCCGGGCTTGTCGAATTTCGCCGGCAACGGGGTGCTGGCTGGTAAATAACAGGTCATTAGCAAGGACTTGAGGATGATCAACCATTTGGCTTCGAGTCAGGACGGGCGCGCAAGGTACGCCGGCCGCTTCCAGGCGTTCCAGCCAGTCTTCGGCGCTGCGACTCAGTAGCGCGGCTTGGGTCATTTCTAAACGCTCATTCGCATTTTGGTCTCGTAAAGCTGGGGTTTTAAACCGCTCGTCATCCTGCCACTCGGGGTGTCCCACGGCAGTGCACAATGCCAGCCATTGTTTGTTGGCCATGGCAGAGACTGAAATGTAAGTCGTTTTAGTTTCGTAAATGAGATCGATAAACGTCGCCGCCCGTTGTTGGCTGACGGTTTGGCCCACGAAGGTCTGACTGCCCATATCAGACGACCAGAGAAAGTTTACCACCGCATCGAGCATAGAGACTCGAACATGCTGACCCTCACCGGTTTTGAGTTTGTGGAACAGAGCACTCGTTACCGCTTGGGCCGTGACAATGCCCGTGAGTTTGTCGGGCAAGATGGTCCGAATCAGTCGAGGCCTGAGTTCATCCGAACCAGCTTGAATGGTAGCCAGTCCGCTGACAGCTTGGATAATGGGGTCGTAAACCGGCTTGTGCGCAAGGGGGCCTGTTTCGCCAAATCCAGAAATAGAGACATAGATAACCTCTGAGTTAACCTTGCGAATATCGGCCTCACCAACGCCGAGTCGCTCAACGACCCCGGGCCTGAAGTTCTGGATGACAACGTCCGCATCTTGGCAGACAGTGAGTAGCGCTGCCTTTCCTCTGGGGTCTTTTAGGTCGAGGGCGAGGGCTTTTTTGTTGCGGTTGTTGTTCAAAAAAACCGAGGTAAAGTGGTTGGAGCCAAAGCCCGCGCCTCTGGCGTGATCCGGCGCTGAAATCGACTCGACTTTAATAATGTCGGCGCCTTGATCAGCCAATAGCATGGTCGCGGAAGGACCCGAGATGACGGTGGTTAAATCCACAATTTTGATGCCGCTGAGTGGCCCGGACATGTTCGACTCCTATTTCGACGTAGACCATAATGTAGCAGGTTTGGGATCTTCGCAGCGCCTGTTTTTGCCGTAGACCGGCAAGCTTCGATTGGTTGCATCTCGGAACTAACGAATCATTGTTACGAAAGGTCGTTGCACCCTAGTCGACAGGGTCATCAAAAAGTTAAGCCTAGATCAATAATGCGGATGCAGTTTCCGAGAGAAGCGTTATGAAGAGTGAATTAAACGTGCTGCTGCGATTGTCCGCGCCGATGATTGCGACCCAGTTTTTTATCATGGGTATGGGGTTTGTTGACACGGCAATGTCCGGCCAGTACAGCTCGTTGGATCTGGCGGGCGTTGCGATGGGTGGCGTGATCCTCTGGCCGCTGTTTATGTTGTTCGCTGGGGTTTTAACAGCGCTCACGCCGATGGTTTCACAGCATGTGGGCGGTGGGCGGCGGCTTGCGGTTGGGGCGCTGATCCAGCAGGGCATCTGGGTCGCGATGATCTTTGGCGTCATCTTGTTTTTGTTGGTTCGAATTTCCGAGCCGTTATTGATTCTCTTTGATGTCGCGCCGGAGGCGGTCTCGATCGCAATGGCGTACCTGAAAGCCGCATCCTGGGGTTGTCCTGCGGTGATGTTGTACGTCACGCTTCGCTATGCCTGCGAAGGCCTGGGCCAGACGTTGCTACCCATGTTGATCGCCGGCACGACCTTGCCCATTAATGCTGGCCTGAACTACGTGCTGATCTATGGCCTGTTCGGTGCGCCGGAGCTGGGGGGCGAAGGCTGCGGCTGGGCCACCGCGATTACGATGTGGTTTGAACTAGGGGTTATGTTGCTCGTCATTCGCAGGCCCTGGCTGCGCAATACGGGATTATTTGAACGGGTTTTAAAACCAAAACTGGCGACCATAAAAAGCATCTTGCAGGTTGGGTTGCCCATAGGGATGACCATGTTTCTTGAAATGACGGTTTTCTCGCTGGTAAGTCTGTTGGTGGGCTCGATCGGTATTGCGGCCATTGGCGCCAATACCATTGGTGGCAACCTCAATTGGTTTGTTTTCGTGATTCCAATGGCGCTGGGATCCGCGGCGAGCATTCGTGTGGGTTATCACGTTGGTGCAAAGGACTATGCGCTTGCGGCAAAGGTTGCTCGGTTAAGTGTTTTGATTTCCGCGACCTACGCCTTTCTAGCCAGTTTGGTATTGGTTTTGGGCCGCGAGGTCTTACCGAGAATCTACACGTCTGACCCTGCTGTTTTGGCGTTAACGGCCGAAGTTTTACTGATTGTTGCGGCCTATCAGTTTTTCGATTGCACCCAAGCAACCATGATTGGGGCGCTGCGGGGTTATAAAGATACCCAGTATCCCATGATTATTTCGATCATCGGATATTGGCTCATCGCGCTACCGGTTGGCACCATTTTAGGTTGGGGCCTTTTGGGATGGAACCTTGGGGTGTTGGGGTTTTGGATTGGACTGGGTTGTGGCGTGGGCTTTGTCGCGTTGTTTGCGATAGTTCGGTTGTATCGCACCAGTCGCGACGTCGACAGAATCGCGCGATTTTCTAGGATATGATCAGATCATTGATTTCGTTGATGGAGTGAGTTTTGGACCGATTCCCGAAGGCGACCGCGCGCTCAGCATTTATCGAGGCACTGTCTAGAGATGGTGCATTGATCATTGAAGGGATGCTTGACCCCATTCGGCTTGAGGCACTGCGAGCGAGCATTCAAGCCGAGGCGGCGCTACGTGCGGCTGGACCCGAGGGCGGGCCGCGCTATTGGCAAACGTTTCACGGTGCCCATACCAAACGCTTTACGGGTATTGGCCTGTTGTCTGAGGTCTTCTTTGATTTATTGGAAGATGAGGTCCTAGCCGGTATTGCTGACGCGCTACTCAAAGACAGTGGTCCGCAGTATTGGATGAACACCTGCCAAGCGATGATTATTGGCCCTGGCGAGCCAGCTCAAACCTTGCATCGGGACGGCGATAACTGGTCAAGCGTGATGCAGCACGGCTGGCCCGATTGCCCAGAACTAACGGTCAGTATGATCCTCGCGCTGGAAGACGTGGACGCCGCGGTTGGTGCCACTCGGGTGATTCCTGGCAGTCATCAGTGGCCTGATTATGAACGCGTTGGGCAGTCTGATGAAACGATGCCTGCCGAACTGGCGGCCGGGGATGCTTTAATTTACAGCGGCAAAGTGATCCACGGTGGCGGTGAGAATGATACTCAAGATCGCTGGCGCTGGGCGCTGCATTTGAGTTTTGTTGTGGGCTGGTTAACGCCAGAGGAGGCCAGCACTCAAATCTATTCTGCTGAAGCGCTTCAAAATCGGTCAGACCGGGTAAAACGTCTGCTTGGGTTTAGCGCTTTTAATCCTTACCCGGGGCGCGGTGGTCGGTTGTGGCTCAAGAACTTTGAGCCTTGGTAAGGCGGATTAAGGTGCGGGCTCTGGGTCTGCGGTGGCCGATAGCGAACGGATTAAGACCGGATCACCGCTGAGTCTAAAGAGGCGATAACACAATAAGATGGACGCGCAGCCCACCCCCGCCGCCAAGCCAATCCAGAATCCGTATACCTCAAGCGGTGGCGCAAGCCAGCCAAAGCCGAGGGTGCAACCCAGGGGCAGGCCAATCACCCAATAGCTTACAAGCGCGATTTTCATGGGGACTTGGGTATCTTTGTAGCCTCTTAAGGTGCCGATTGCGGTCGATTGGGTTGCGTCAAAGATGAGGAAAAACACGACGAACATCAGCAGTTGTCTGGCCAGTTGCACCACATTGTTTTCTTCGGTGTACAGCTGGATCATCGGATCTCGAAAGAGATAAATGAGCAATGCGCCAAAGATCGCAAGCAACAAACTGCTGAAGATGGCAATTGCCGCCGTTGATCGGGCTTCCACGGCCTGACCCTCACCAATCCGATATCCAATACGGATGGTCGCTGCCATGCCCAAGGCCATCGGCGGCATAAACAGAACCGCATTAATGTTCATGGAAATGTTGTGCGCGGCAACCACCTCTGGCCCGTAACGCCCGAGTAAGAGTGTGGTGAACGCAAACAAGCCCATTTCTGCAAAAATCGTGGCGCCAATGGGTAGGCCAACTCTCAACAGGTTTTTAATCCTGAGCCAGTCTGGCCAAGTAATGCGCCGGAGCCATTGGGTTTTGTTAAATCGGGGTCGGGTCACCACGATGATGACCAGCAGCAGTTGGAGCCACATGATGATGGCTTGGGCAACACCGCAGCCAACGCCGCCCATCTCAGGTAAACCAAAGGCGCCGTAGATTAAGGCGTAATTTAGCGGGATTTTTAACAGCAGGGCCGAGACCGCAATCAGCAGCGCGGGACGGGTATAGCCCATGCCATCAGCAAGAAACCGCAACGCAAAAAAGCACATCAGGGCGGGAATGCCCATTGAACACATTTTGAGATAGGCAATGGAAATCTTGGCTGAGGATGCCTCGACGTCGAGCAGTTCGTAGATCGGCCCGATCAGATTTAAAATTAAAGCGGCGGCAAGACCGCCGAATAATGCCATCCAGAGACCCTGCCGAATGACTTCCCCAATTTCAAGGTAGCGCTTGGCGCCATTCAGTTGCGAAACCGTTGGTGTCACGGCTTGGATGCAACCCATAAACAACAACATGACCGGCCAGAGGACACTGCTGCCGAGCGCAACACCAGCAAGATCGATCGCGCTGTACTGGCCGGCCATGATGGTGTCCGTGACCCCCATACCCATTTGCGCGAGTTGCGCGCCCATGAGCGGCAGGGCCAATCTGTAGAGCTTTCTAGACTCCTGTACGACCGTTTGATAAGTACTCATGGCAAAGCCGGTCTCATGGTGTCGCTGATGCGCGTTCGTGTTTTAGGACCGGCCAGTTTTGATAAGCCCGGTAAAGTGCTGCAATCCGGGCAGTCGATGGGCAAATGGATTGCCGTACCAAGGGTTGTGCGGGGCTTGTGTTTGACGCACTGGTTATTCTTATTTGAGAGCACAGCGGTCATAAGGGTTATGTTCTTGTTTGAGAAGAAAGGCCGTAAAGGATTAAAGGTCTTCACTGCTGCAGCTCGTAAAATGCATTGAGGTACCTGCAAATATTAGGGGGTGCCCAGGGTTAACGGGTGGATCATGCGCTATCAAGCTTGTGTTTGCGATCCCTTGTTCTGTGTAATCGATGCCGTTGGCGTCGAGGATCGGTATTTGCACCTGAGCGTGCCTCGGCTTCTGATTATGTTCAGGGGCAAGCTTAAAACAATGCCTCGAAGATCTTTAGCAGTCGATCTAACGACGATACGGGGTCCGTCTCATCGGGCTCTGTTGGGATCTTTGCCCAGCACTCTAATTCAAGCCGCGCATCTAATGCTAGGCCATCGGCGCCAAAGGCTGAGCGGGCCGGTTTTGGACCATCAAAGTAGCTCAGGTAAACCTGATTGAACGCGCCCCATTGGCTGATGTCATCCATCATAACCGTGCACTTTACAATATGGGATAGGTCTAAGTTTCGGGTTTTAAGGATAGCTCGCATATTCGCGAAAATTTGGTGGGTTTCAGCAACGAGGCCACCTTTGACGAGTTGGTCTGACGCATTGGTTCCCACTTGACCAGATAAAATCATCAGATCGCCGATGACCACGGCATCCGAAAAAGGTTGCGTCATTGATCTCATCGGGTCCAACTGAATGAACTCAGGGTCTGCTTGGGAGAGCGGTGCGGCTAGGGCTAAAACAAGTAACAATACAGGCATGATCATTCGCGCTTTTGGTTGAAAATTAAAAAGGCTCTGGCGGGGGTCGCTCATAATATTGTTGGTAAAAAAAGGATATTGACGTGTCTCCAAGGGTAACCGACAGTCGCTCAATAAGCGACGTGAAGGTCACCAAGTTTTTTTGAGTGAGCCGCCTGCGACCGTCCCGCCGTGCCAGCATTTTCGTGCTTGTTTATTGTAAGCGTTGCTCGTTATGCTCAAGGCGTTAGCAAAAGGAAATCGATTGTGGGTCTTGTAACAAAGGTCATCAGGTATCTTGGGCTTTTGCTGTGGTGGCTCTTGCTACCCGAGGCAATCGCGAGCGTCGAGTCGGATAATCTTGAGGGGATCCGGTCAGAAACAGTCGGTGGCGACATCCAGCCCGAGCGGCCGAAAAGCTTTCAACGTGTGACGCGCCTGGATTCCTCGATTCGGTCTGATATGCGTTATGCAAGCGATCAGAATTTCGTCGGCCGGCCAATTGCGGGCTATTTGGCACCGGTCTGCTATTTGGCTAATCCAGCGGCGCTCGCCCTAGTTGAGGTTCATCAAGGATTACTTGCGCAAGGATATGGACTCATTGTGTTCGACTGTTATCGGCCGGAGCGCGCAACCAACGATTTTGTGCAGTGGGCGCTGACTCGAGAGGCTGCTCAGAAAACCCATTATTTTCCGCGCACAGACAAGTCTGAACTCTTTGCCAAAGGTTATATCGCACGACACTCCGGTCATAGTCGGGGGGCGACGGTTGATGTTGGTCTTTATCGATTGCAATTTGATCCAGCGGCGGCTTCTGGCAAAGCCTCTAATGGCGTTTGCCGACGCCGGTTTGCGGAAGATCGTGCGGCAGGATTGCTCGACTTCGGCTCCGACTATGATTGTTTCGATCGGCTGAGCCAGACCGCGCACCCCGATCTCAGCGAGGTGGCAAAGCAGAATCGCCAGAGGCTGGTCAATGCCATGGCGGCCAAGGGTTTTGTGAACTATGACCAAGAATGGTGGCATTTTACCTTTCAGCCAGAGCCTTATCCGACGGTTTATTTTGATTTTCCAATCACCGAGGATTGACGACTTAAATCGCTCTACTTGGCTGAAGCGGTTCGGTGTCGCCGAAGTCCTTCCCCAGGATTTGGTGGCCAGCCTTGGCCCTCACCAGGGCGTTTAAACAAGGCCTTAGCGTCGCTTTAGTGCTGGTTATTCAACAGGTCGAATGATGGTTTGCTTGCGGGTGAGGCAGGGTTGGGCGACCGGTTAAGCCGCCCAGCGTTGCCTTGAAAGTCTTCGTCGATCGAAAATGCTTGGGCCAAAGTCGTACATTCAGGGCCCCTTCGGTTAGAATACGCGCGAGCAAAAAAGAAGGTGAAAAGTGGGATGGCTGATTACGATGAGATTTTGATCGGGTTGAGAAAGATCACGCGCGCCATCGACTTACATTCTAAAAAGCTTTTGAAAGCGTCAGGGTTAACCACCTCTCAATTACTGGTGATGCAAGCGATCGTGAATCTGGATATGCCGTCGCCGAGTGCCATCGCACGGGAAGTGATGCTGTCCCAGGCTACCATTTCTTCATTGCTCGATCGTTTAGAGCGCAATCAGTTGATCCGCCGGGTCAAAGGGAACCGGGATCGCCGGCAGACCCTTATTGAGCTCACAACGCTTGGCTGCGAGAAACTCGAGAACTCGCCATCGCCCTTGCAAGCCGATTTTATTGATAACTACCGCGCTTTGCCCGAGTGGCAGCGTCATATGTTGATTGCGTCGGTGCAGATGGTGGCGGGTATGATGAATGCAGAGACCCTAGATGCGGCGCCGATCTTAACCAGTGGTGAGGTCAATATCGGATCAGTGTAATGGGCGTTGCTTCACAATTGTGAACGGCAAATAAGCCATCACCAGAACGCCATCAAAACTCCCCAATAAACATTCGTCAGCAGCTAGCGGCATCCAATCCTGGATCATGGCGGCGGGTTGCCGAGGGTTGCGGCGTTGCTCGTTCGGGATCGATTCAACGCTGAGTTTCACACGCCGCTGCAGGTTCAATGAGAACCCTCCCCAGTAATAATATTGTAGCTGTCCCGAGCGCATCATAACGCCAACGGTGCCGGTGTCACCCTGGCTCAAAGTAACGAGGCGTTGGTTGATTCTGATCTTGATACTGTACATTTATACAGTATAAACCATTTCAGGAGTGCTGGCATGGATGCACCAGATTGCCTATACTGCGCGTCTTGTTTTTGCATTCGCAAGCAAGAGTCCGCTCGTAGCTCAGCTGGATAGAGCACCAGGCTTCGAACCTGGGTGTCGGGAGTTCGAATCTCTCCGGGCGGGCCATCTTTTTCAAGATGGATCAACAAAATCAATATCTTACAGTTTCCATTCTTGGCCATCGCCGTTGTCGTTTGCACCGCTTGCACGCGCTTTTTTTGATCAGGGCTCGATGGAAAAGTGCGGTTGGATTTAGCGAAGCAAGCCTAAAACAACCTGACTGGGGTTGGCCCCAATTAGAATGAGTATGAATCCTCGGAGAATCGAAAGGCGAGTTGGTGCTTCGATGTGCTCTCGGTCAATGCGCTTAGGCGTGGCCACAACCGTTAGCCGCGTGGCAGATGGCCTGGCCGATGTAAAGGCGGCTGTTTTAGAGGCTTGAATCGAGCTCGCCCTGTCGGGCGAGCGCGGTCTTGCTGGGTCTCTTGCTGGTTCTAGGGCGACTTCAATTGGAAATCGATTTGAAGCGACGTGAGCGCTCGCAACAGACAATGTGGCTGATAGCTGAAGTCGTTCGCGCCGGGCGTAAATTGTGCGCTATCGACTCGATCGATGAAGGTCTTAAAGCCCCACCAGAGTTCTCGCCTTGCGAGCGGCGCCCCCAGGCAGTGATGGATTCCGGAGCCAAAGGCGAGGTGCGCCCCAGGCTTGTCACGGTCTAGGCGCAGGTCTGCTGGGCAGCTAAATTGGCCTTCGCAACGATTGGCCGCGCCATAGCGCACGCCAACCAAAGCGCCCTCTGGGATCGCAACACCATTGAGTTCGGTTGCGCTCGTCGTGCGCCGTAACAACATTTGTACGGGCGACTCCAATCGCAGCACTTCCTCGATAAACGCGCGCAGGTGGGTCTCGGTATCGTGTTTGAGTTGCTCCCAAACCGCTGGGTTCTCGATCAATAGCTTGATGCCAGCAGATAGCGCATTCGTTGTGGTTTCACTGCCGCCAACAAACGTATCCGCCATCATCTCCGCATGCAGTTCCTCATCGGTTAATGTCCGACCCCATTCTGGTATTTCCTTGTTCACAAGATCCGATAAGAGGGTGTCGTCGGGTGTGATCCGCAAACGTTCAAAAATCGGTTGAAAATAGTGTTGCGCCTCGATTTCCATCAGAACGCATTCAATTTCTTCTTCCTCGGTCAGCATCATGCTGATGCGTTTGAAGAAGGCATCCGTCCAGGCTTTTATTCGCCAAAGATCAGCCTCATCCGCGCCCATTTGTTTTACGATAATGGTCAGGGGCAGTGGGATCGACATCGCTTGAACCCAGTCGCACTGACCGACCCCTGCAATTTTTTCAAACAGGGATTCTGCGGTCTGTTGTACAAAGCCATCCATCGCGTGAATCTTTGCCGGTCTAAATGCCTCGTTAAAGAGTGCCCGCATTTGTTTGTGATTGGGGTCATCCCGGCCGATCAAAGTGGCGGTGGGAAGCCAGCCCTTGGTTTTAAATAATTCATTAACCCGTGCCTGACGCTCGGTTTGCCGATCTTGAGCGTGTCGGGTCTTACCGCTAAAAAGGATCGGATTTTGCAGCACATGTCGCACATCTTCAAATCGAGAGACATGAAAAATCCCTGTGCTGGGATCCTGGTAGACGGGCGCGTCTTGTCGCAAATGCTGATAGGCCTCAAAGGGTTGGTCTTGGAGCGCTTTTGAGAAGAAATTAACGGGGTTTGTCACGAGATCTCTTTTAAATGAAAGGCTAAGCGCCAAAATAGCGTTTCCCACGCGCGGTCGCAACCGTTAGCCGATCTAATCGGCAGGGCGTGAAAGCGCTGCCGTCGAGGCGGCGCGTCAGGTAACGACACCTTTGATTCGAACCACCGTAGTTATAGGCTTTCGTCTGCTTGCAGCAGGATCGTGAGTTCGCCGGTGCTGCGCTCTGTTGGATAGGTTTTTAGGGGTTGCTGCGTTGGGCCGCTCAGGCACTGGCCTGTGGTGACATCGAATCGCGCCCCATGCAGGGGACAGATAATATGTTGGCCTCGAAGTTTTCCCTTCGATAATAAGACCCGCCCGTGGCTGCAGAGGTTGTCGGTTACGAAGTATTGACCCGCAACCCGGCTGATCAAAAGGTGAAGGCCCTCATGCTCTATGGCGCGGAGTTCACCGTCCTGAAGGTCTTCGCTGAAAACGATGCGTTGATCGCTCATGCGTATCGGAGAGGCGCGTCACCTTGCCAGTCCTCTGCGGCTGTCGCAATTTCGCTGAACCGCCGTTCCGCTAGTGGTGTTTTTGTCACGATCTCGAGCATGCAACCCAGCAGGGGCCTCGCGTCCACGTAGGCAAAGTCGGTGCTGCGGGTTCGCCCCGCATTGATCGTTTCATAGCCCAGGCCATTGAGATCAGCGAGATCTTGATCAAAGTTTTCTGTCCAGATCCCGATATGGTGAAAGCCTTGGCCACTGCCAGCGGGAACACTCATGCGATAGGCGCTTTGCTCGGTAATGGGTTGAATGAGTTCTATTTGCAGGGGGCCCGCTTGAGCGATGCCAATCCGCATTGCAAGCTCGCTCGGCGCGCCGAGATACGTGACGGAGTCAAAGGCGCCAGGGGCATAATCCGTGATAAAAAAAGGGCCCACCCCAAGCTGTTTAACCCAAGCGTTACAGGCAGCTTCGAGGTCATCAACAACCCAAGCATTCTGGAATGCGGCACTTTGCAGACGGAGCTTTCTCAAATGTTTCAGACCTATGCGTTAGATGGTTCTGAGTTTATCAGCAAATGCGGATGACTTGCCGAAGTTGCTGTTTGGACTTTGGCGGACCCTGTACTTTGGACTATAACCAAAATCGAACTATCCTTTACAGAGGCGTGGCGCAGGCTGAGACTGAATCTTCGTAACAGGGCTTAGTGTCCCATTACGATCTTTGAGGTCTCCCAAGGGCAAAAAGTGCGCCCCTCCCTCTTGCACGGCCCTTGGGCGACCTCGCTTCTTTTATCCGAAACGCTCACGCTATCTGAAACGCGCTCACGTAACCTTCTGGCGCGTGCTTTGTGGCCGACAGGTGCGCAGATCGCCTTGGTCGTTTCGTGAATACGGGTCTGCGGGAAGGCGCGACCGCCTGACGCCGACCAGACGGGTCAATGAAAGGTTGTTTTGCAAGACGGCAAGCGTTAAAACGACGTAAAGCGCTGTGGCAAGCTGGATGTTTGGGCCTGCCTAAGGTGGTCAATAAGTTATTCAAGGGATCCTTAATCGTGCCAAAGTTTAGTGACGTTAATGAGTCCGATAATCTAAAGGTTGATCTCAAGGATACGGATCGACCGCTTGCTGAAACCTTGAACCCTAATTTTAGGTACGCACTTTTTTCTCCCATCGCAAAAGGTGGGAAATCATTGATCCAATCTTGCTCAGATTTGTATCTGTCCCGTCGAATTTGTTACAAGAGTCTTCGTCGTGAGTTTGCGGAGGATCCTGTTGAGCAAAAAAGGCTGCTTCGTGAAGCCCGGGTAACCGCGATCCTGCAGCATCCGAATATCGTGCCGACCTACGATCTGGGTCGCGACACCCGTGGTCACTACTACTTCACGATGAAACTAGTCCATGGCTATACCTTGCGTGAGGTGCTCGACTACCGCGAGCGCTATGATCTGACCCAATTGGTTGACGTGATTGAGCAGGTGGCCCAGGCTTTGTCCTATGCGCATACCAAAGGCGTCATCCATCGTGATGTCAAACCTGAAAATATTCTTGTTGGGCCTTTTGGTGAGGTTGTTCTCTTGGACTGGGGACTTGCCAAAGTTTGGGATACGCCCGAACCAAGCGCGTCACCGGATGCCTCTGAGCCTGAATCTGAAGCGCTGCCGCTGACCATGACCCGGCATGGCAAAGTACAAGGCACCATCAGCTATATGTCCCCAGAACAGCTGACCAACGAGACCGAAATCGACAGCCGTGCCGACATCTATAGCCTGGGCGCCGTGCTCTATGAGGTCTTAACGGGGCAAAATGCGGCCGTTGGTGAAACCATGGATGAACTCGCTCGGAGTGTTCGGTATGACACGCCGGGTTTGCCATCCCAAGTTGCACGCTTGAAAATCCCCAAGTTATTGGAAGATTTAACGATGCGCTGTTTGAAAAAAGAGCCATCCGAACGATTGGCCAATATGGAAGAAATGATTCGGTTGTTATCGCAGAACTGGCAGCTCAGTTAATGGGGCGCAATCTGCGCCAGCACAACCGTTACATTATCGGCGCCGCCCGCTTTTAGGGCGCTATCGATGAGCGCATTGGCCGCCAGGTCCAGGTTGCTAGAGTGCGCACTTAAAATCGCTTCGATTGACGCGTCTTGCACTAATCCAGTCAAGCCATCGGTACTCAATACAATGATATGGTTTGGACGGAGTTGCACTGAACCACAGACGGGTTCAAAAACCTGATTGCCGCCCAGACTCTTGGTGAGAATATGGTCATCACCATCGGCAGGGGGTAAGTCGGCGTCGAGTTTACTTTCTCGTAGTGTATGGTCCCGGGACAATTGCACCAGGCCGTCTTCAGCATCAAAGATATAGACCCTAGAATCGCCGGCCCAACCGTACAGCAATTGGTGATCATCTGTTATTTGTCCGCAAACGAGTGTCGTGCGCATGCCATTGACTTCAGCGTTGTTCTTTTGATGTTGGATCAAAGCGTGATTACATTGTTTGATCAACTGAAAAAGGTCTTCTATGCTCGAAGGCGGCTCGGTCTCCACGGCCGCTTCAAAAAACCCCGTGGTGAGTTCGGCGCACAATTTGCCAGACTGGTGGCCGCCCAAGCCATCTGCAACGGCAATGAAGCCAGCACTTGGATTGGTATAAGACGCGTCCTGGTTCTCTGAACGGGTCAGCCCCTGATGGGTGCGGGCTGAGACGGTTAAGGCGCTTTTGAGGTGTGTTGTCATGATAGAACCATCGGCAAAAGGACAACAATGAGGGGCTCATGGCGTCGATAACCCTGAACGATTAGCGCATCTTGCGGCATTCTTTGCCTCAGGCTGCTGCAGACTTCCCGCGAATTAATTTTCCAGGTAAGGCGCCAGTTGCTTTGCCTAACCGGTAGGTCACGGCGCCGGCAACCATGGTCAGCTCGAGGCCCTCTGCTTTTTGAAGGAAGCGTTTCCCGCCGGCGGGCAGGTCATGAACGATGTGGGGCGTTAACAGCTTTAACTGGTCCAAGTCGATCACGTTGATATCGGCTTTCATACCGACTTCAATGCGGCCTCTGTCTGTCAGAGAATATAACTCGGCGGGTTGCTCAGTCAGCATTCGAATGCCCTGGCTGAGCTCTATTTGAGCCTGTTGCTTAACCCATTTTGTGATGAGGTATAGGTTAGCACTGGCATCACAGATTGATCCGACGTGGGCGCCACCGTCGCCTAAAGCGGCAACGGTGTGGGGGTGCTTGAGTAATTCTGGAATACCGCCTGCATAATTTGCGGCCGGGATATAAATTAAGTTGGTGCCAACATTGCCCAGGAGATAGTCATATAACCAAGATTGGGGGTCTTCCCCCGCCGCGTCGGCTTGGGCTTGCACCGAATCGCTGGGCTGCGGTAGGTATTCGATCGGGTCCACCATGGGGTACATCTTGTCGTATTTGGTATTGAAAATTTTGACAAATATATGCGGATTTTCATTGTCCTCTTCAAGAATCCTCGCCTTGGTCACGGGGTCTTGCAGGCGTGCAATTTTTTCCTCAACGGGAAGGTGGTCCAAGGCCGCGTAGCTGGGCCTTCTATAAAATGGGTTCATCGAGGAGGGCATTCCCATCATCATGCCAACGGGGCGAGATAAAACTTGACCTCGGATGTCCAAACCTCGGGTTTGAGCCGCTTCAACCATGGCCAATTGTTCACGCCAGAGTTCGGGCTGGTTGTCTAATTGCAACAGCGTAAAGGTGCCCTTGGCGCCAGTTGCTTTGCAGGTGTCTTCTAAAATGCTGAACTCATCTTGGGGGTCATCCCAGTCAGAGATGAGCTGAAAAACATGACCTGCATCTCCTTCGAGCATTTGACCCAGTGCTTTGAGCTCTCGAGTCGCAGCCTTAAACGTTGGGATCAGTGATCCATCGCTGCTGCGATGTACCAAGGTGCGACTGGTGGAGAAGCCCACGGCGCCGGCTTTCATGCCTTCAGACAAAAGAGCTTGCATGGCTTGAATATCGGCGTCTGTTGCGGGTTCTCGGTTAACAGCACGTTCACCCATAACAAATACGCGTAACGGGCCGTGGGGATACAGCGCGGCAATGTCGATATCACGCGGCCTCTTATCCAAGCTATCGAGATACTCAGGAAAACTCTCCCAATCCCAGGGCAGACCTTCATTCATCGCCGTTTCCGGTATTTCTTCCACGCCCTCCATCAAATGAATCAACACCTCATGGTCTGCTTTTTTGCAAGGCGCAAACCCAACACCGCAGTTCCCCATGACAACGGTGGTCGTGCCCAGGTTGGCTGATGGCGCCATGTGCTGATCCCAAGTGGCTTGGCCATCATAGTGGGTGTGGACATCAATAAAGCCCGGCGTCACAATTTTTCCATTGGCATCCACCACTTCGGTGGCGGTGGCGTCGGTTAGCGTGCCGACCGCTGCGATCAACCCGTCTTTGATACCGATGTCGGCAAACTGGGGTTCGGCCCCGGTGCCATCAAAAACTTGGCCGTTTTTAATCAGCGTATCAAAGGTGGTCATGGGCATCTCTTTTTGGTTTGGGACGGTTTGAATGTAGCGGTTAATGATGCAGAAATCTAGCAGTGCAGAGCGGATTGGCACTGCTGCATGGCCTTGGTGTTAGCGGGATCTTGAACGTGTGCTGCTGAGCGTCTTAGAAGCCTTTAAGGGTTAAATGGCCTTCCAGCGCCATGACTTGATCCCGGCTTTTGAATGAAGGGTGGTGAATAGGCGGAGTGCCGCGCGCTTTGCTCGAATATTGATTCCGTATCCAAGGCCCGCCCAGATAATGCAGCCGTTTGAATTAGGTGCGCGGCGTTACCGGCGCTGACTCAGTCGGATGGACTGAATGTTGGATAGCCAGTCAGGATTTCGTCGCCAATGGCCGTCTTTAAGGGCTCAAGCCAAGGCTCAAAATTCATCCAAGCCTCCAAACCTGACTGATAAATTGGCTGCCTCACTTGTTCAGAGCTCGGTGTGCGAACACTGCGTTCGGTTTGGTGGAAATTGAGACAAGCCGGGTCAAACTCTAACGCGCAAAAATCCAGAATGCGTCTGACTTCTTGCTCGAGGTTGAACACAACGGCCTCATGATGAACCGTTAGGATTTTTCCCGGTAGCACCTCGTGCCAGTGGTTCATTAGGCGCATATAGTCTTGGTAGTAGCGCCCGATATCGGTGAGGCTGTAACTGAACTCTTGACCGCTGGCAAAGAGTTGTTTGAAGCCGCTAAAGCAGCACGCTATCGGATGCCGACGGGCATCGATAATCTTGGCGTTGGGTAAAATGAGCTGAATGAGTCCGATATGGCGGAAATTATTGGGCATCTTGTCGATGAAAAAAGGGGCATCCCCGCGGTGGATTTGAGTGTCCGCTAAGTATTTTTGACCCATGGCCGCGAGTTCACTGTCTGAAATCGTGGTCAGGCAGGCTGGGTATTGGGGCGCGTCTTGGATGCGTCGACGGCCATCGAGTTCAAAGGCAAAGGCGGCAATGTTGGGAAGCTCCTGAGTGCCATCAACCAGAGGGTGAGAGGCAAGGATTTGCTCGAGTAACGTTGAGCCCGCGCGCGGTAGACCTAAAATAAAAATGGGATCAGGTGCGGGGCAGCCACTGCCCGAGCGCTGCTTGAACAAGGTTTCGGAGCAAACACTGGTTTGCAGGGAAAGTCTCTTGCTGAGCAGTTCGCTATCGAAGCCAATTTGGCCTTGCTTTACGGTATTGCCTTGCTGATAAAAGCCAAACGCTCGTTCAAAGTCTTTAGCGTCTTCAAAGTGTTTCCCCAGCGCAAAATTGAGATGAACATGATCAACGGGTGACAAGTTCGGTTCGGCAACCGAGGCCAGCATCGTCTCGACCTCAAGGTCTGTGAATCGATAGGTCTTGAGATTAGCAAGGCTCCAAAAGGCATCCCCAAATCCTGGCTTGTTTTCGTAGGCTGCGCGATAGGCTTTGATAGCCTGCTCTGTTTGATCGATGGTTTTAAGCGCGTGGGCCTTGAGCAGATGAACCAGAGCGGGATCCGGGACCTTGGGGATTACCTGATCGTAGATCGCGATGGCCTCATCAAATCGGCCGATGGCGACACATTGATTGGCATAAGCGGTTTGATGACGTACATTCTCGGGCGCTTTTTCGATCAGCTGTTCAGCTTGCGCAAACGAGGCGGCGTATTTCTGACGCTTGTACAACACGCCCATATAGTCAAAGCGCGCGAGATCGTTGTCGGGCTCAAAACGAACGGCATTCTCCAGTAGCACTTCCGCATCATCTAAGACTTCGGTTTGCACGCCGATGTAGGCCAAAAGGCGCATGCCTTCTACCTGCTTTGGATGCCTTAATAAGAATTGGCGGCAGAGTTGTTCCGCTTGGGCAAGGCGGCCTTCATTAATCCAATCGCGAACTTGCAAGAGGGCTTTAGGCAAGCCTTCAAGGTTCCGCGTCTGCGTTTGGGCTTCGTCATAGATAACGGGATGATACGTTGTGCTGGTCATCTCAATTAGAGCCCGCCAGCTGCCAAGCAGCGCATCATTTAGCGTCACGGCAGTTCGAAATGACGACAGGGCTTTGTCCGGCTCGTTTAGAGCCTTAAAGGTGTAGCCTATTTCTTGATAGCCGCGGGCAAAACGTGGAAACCGCGTTAGGAGCGTTTCGAGCTCGCCTTGAGCATCTGATAACCGCGCCAAATAACGTAGGCAGACGCAATAGTAATAGTGGGTTTCACGATCTTGCGGAGTGAGCTGAAGTTGTTGGAAAAGAAGTCGCTCAGCGCCGGAGATGTCTCCAGCGGCGAGCTGTTTCTTGGCTGTTTGAGTAGCCTCAGGAATCGCATCGGTTTGGCGCATGGTTAGGTTTTCAGAATCAGCAAAGGTGCCGTGATTCTACCATGCGCCAGTCCGGTCAAGCTTAGTTGACGTCGTAAGAGACTCGCAGGCCGATCGTTCTAGGCCGGTTCGTCGTCACACGTTCAATGAAGTCTTGACGATTGATGTGCAGTTGCGCACGTTCATCGGTCAAGTTACTGACGAAAAGCTCAACACCCCAGCCATCGCTGTAGTTTTCGACACCAATTGAGGCATCAACAATGCCATAACTATCTTGCATCGTGTTGGGTTCATCGGCCGTGTCGACAATCGAGTTCAAGGCTTCACCAGCATGCTTGTAACCAAGTTGCCAGTGCGCACCAAGGTCGTTACCTGCATCCCACTCGTAGCGCGCACGCATGCTCAGTTGGGTTTCAGGCGTGAGTGGCAACATAGATCCTGCATCGGCAACAACAATATCGAAGGCCGGATCAACGAAGACGAGCTCAGTATCGTTGAAGGATGCTGCCGCGTAGAGTGTCAATTGATCGCTGACGGCCCAGACGAGATCGCCTTCAATCCCCATAATCTCGGCATCGCCGCCATTATCAACGATCGTCAGGATCGAGATATTCTGTGAGTCAAACTGTGATACTTGAATATCCTTCCAATCGATTTTGTAGATAGAGCCGTTGAAACGAAGCGCGCCGTCTGCCAGCGTCGTTTTCCAACCCAGCTCCATATTCTCTAACGAATCTGAATCGAAGACATAGGGCAGACAATAGCCTGGGAAGCCGCTGGCATTACTATTAATGGCAACTTCATTCCCACAATTGGTCCCATCATCCCGAATGTTCTGATCCGCTGCATTGTATTGACCACCTTTTTGAGCCGCAGCTCGGTTGAAACCCGGCGGACGATAGCCCTCAGACCAAGTCGCAAAAATTAAGGTGTCAGAATTCTCAGGCTGCCAAGATGCGGTAAAACGCATGATGGTGTCGGTGACATTCAGGGGCTGAAGCTCAGCAAAGTTGGTCTGATAGTCTCGGCCACCGGTCAGCGCGGGCCGGATATCGTTCGTGGGGTCGTTGTCATCAATAAAGAGGGGCCGATTGCCATAGCGCCAAGCACCATAGCCCGTAAAGCCATAATCAAGGTCATAGTATCGAGCGCCAACGGCGACCGACAGCGAGTCGGTAACATCTAAGGTGATTTCACCAAAGACGGCCGTTTGTTCTTCGGTTCGCGTATTGTCATTTCGAAATTGAGTGGAATCCGTCAGCAGTCCACGTGCATTCGCTTCGGAGTTATCGAAGGTGCCGCTTGTGCGAATATCGATGGGCGAAAAGCCAGCATCCATTGGGGCTTGGTAGTTGAAATCACCGACGTGCAGGATTTCAAAGTCTTCAAAGAAGACGCCGCCCTGCATGTTCAGACGACCATCCCAATTGGTTGCAATCCGAAGCTCATGCGTCCAGCGGGTATTTTCGTTTTCAATCCGTGCCGCATTGGCTGGTGTACCGCATTCGATTACGCCAGCATCGCCGCCAATGGTTGGATCAAAGGTGTAAAAGGTGCTGGGGTCGTAGTCGGTGTTGTAACCCGTGCCGAGACCATTGTAGTAGCCGCCTACGAGGTATTCACACTGATAGCCGGAGATGAATGCCCCAATATTAGTGTAGCCGGTGTAATCGATATTGGCGGTGACATCACGATCTAAGAACGCGCCGGTATACACAAGGTCTAAGTTGCCAACACTGCCTTCCAAGGTCCAAGCTGTTTGACTGAATTGGTCATCTAAGAAATCATCGCTGAACCGTGACACTTCAAGGTCGCCGATCGATGGATCGTAATCAAAAACACCTTCAGTTGAGAGGCTTTGCGCGGTGTGCTGAACCATCAAGCTCCAATCATCGTTGATCAGATACTTGATGCCAAGGCGAACACCCGCATAGTGAGCATCGTTAAAGTCGTCTTCAACGAGACCGGCATTATTCGCAATCGTCTTATGAACAGGGACGGTGAGGCCGTCAGCGCCGACAACATCGCCATTGGCAAAGACTGTACCAGCCGCGTAAGTCACGCTGTCGCCAGGAAAGGTCGGGTTAATAGAATTGTCGGCTTGGAAAGTACCTGCCACGTTATCGATATAGCCGCCTTGACGATCGTTGTAGAGCGCAACGCGTGCAGCAAGCTTGCCGGCGATAATCGGGAAGTTCAGCATGAGCTCGGCCGAGTTGCTGTCCTCGCCTTCGGCGGTTGATGACCAACTGCCGTTAAAGCTGGCATCGAACTCGTCGATAACGGGCTTGTTGGTAATGAGACGAACGGTTCCTGCCATTGAGCTTGCACCGTACAAGGTGCCCTGTGGTCCAGGAAGGACCTCAATGCGTTCCATATCGCTGATATAAACATCGAGGTTTCGACCGCCTGCAGTGACCGGCTGCTCATCTAAGTACAATGCAACGTTTGGCGCAGAACCTTGCGATTCGGCAACGGTTATGTTGATGGCGTCGACCGCTGCACCCCGGATATAGATTTCGTTTTGGCCTGGCCCACGTCCACCCGCGTTAACATTGGGGAGGTATTTCACATAGTCCGAGAACTCTTGGATGTTTTGGTTTTCGAGCTCTCGCGAACCAATCGCTTGAATCGCGACGGGCGCATCCTGGAGGGGAACGGCTCTTTTGGTGGCGGTTACCACAATTTCTTCGATTTCTGAGCTGGCCTGCTGGCTGGTCGCAGCGAGGGCGGCAAGAATGGCAATGTTCAGCTTTTTCTTTTGAAACATACTGAGATCTCTTATTTAGGAAGCCAAAAGTATAGTCCAAATTAGAGCGCAATGCACTTTAGGGTGGTTTGAACAAGTTTTTATAAATTAAGTGTTTGAATTTATTGAACTTATAATAAATAAATATCATTCGTACACGAATGATATTAGGGATAAAAAACGGAAAGTACTCGACGCGTGCTGCTCGTCATCTAGCGGCTTGGCTTTGAATTTAGGTTTCGGGCGATGCGGATCCGGCCTGGGCCATGCGCCAGGCACTGATTTGTGAGAAGCGTGGTTTAGAGAGGCATTGTTTTTGGGTGCCTTGTTGATGGGCCGCTTAAACAGGCGAGTGTTAGCGGGGGCGCCCGCGACAAGGGCGCCGAAACCGCCGGCACGGAATTCTGAACAATCAAAAGAAAGGGTTTGACGGATCGATGATCATCAATGGGCCTCCAAAACAGATCAATGACCCTGTCAATCGTGGGCGGGCCAGGCGGCAGACGCGCACCGGTTTTAAAAAGAGTCCGGTTAAGCGTGCCCCGACGCCTTAGGTTCGTCTGAGGCGGCGTCATCCTCCGCCGCTCGAATGAGTCGAAGTTCTCGCGTTAATCCGAGGAGTAGGCTCACAACCATTAGCATAATAATCATTGTGAAGGGAAAAGCGCTGGCCAGCGATAAGGCTTGTACTGATGACAAGCCCCCGCCAAGCAGTAAGGCAATGCCGATCATACCCAGCGCGACGCACCAAAAGACTCTTTGAAACAACGGGGTCTTGATTTTGCCACCAGCCGCCATGGTATCGACGACGAGTGATCCCGAGTCCATTGAGGTGACAAAGAAAATAATCACCAAAAAGAGCCCTAAAATTGAGGTCACAAGGGCATAAGGAAATTGCTCAAGGAATATGAATAGGGTGAGCTCAGGCTGAAAATTGCGGACGCTTTCCGCAACCGCCAACACATTTTCATCGAAATATTGAACAATGGCGGTGTGCCCAAATATGGTCATCCAAAGCATAAAGATCAGTGACGGGGCGAGCAGGGCGCCGAAAACAAATTCTCGGACGGTTCTACCAGAGGAGATCCGAGCGATAAACATGCCGACGAAGGGTGAAAATGCGATCCACCAAGACCAATAAAAAGTCGTCCAATCGTGCATGTAATAAAAATCGTCTCGGCCCGACCAGCTGCTGAGCGCTGGCAGGTACTCGATATAACTCATCGAGTAACGAACAAAAAAGCCAAGGGTCTCAAGAACGGGGGTCATGCTGAGCACAAATCCGCCGAGCAGCACCGCTAAGATCATGTTGAGTTCGCTCAATCGTTTGATACCGCCATCAAGTCCGCGCACGACCGAAATCAGTGCCAGGGCGGTGATGACCGCAACGATCAAGATATTGGTGTAGTTACCGGTTGGGAGATCAAACAAGTAGTTCAGGCCACCGGCGGCTTGTTCGGCGCCATAACCCAAGGAGGTTGCAAGGCCAAAGAGGGTCGCAAAGATCGCCAGAATATCGACGATATGGCCGGGCCAGCCCCAAATGCGCTCCCCAAACAACGGATATAACGCTGACCGGATTAAGAGCGGTAACCCTTTGTTATAACAAAAGAAGGATAAGGATAAACCGACGACGACATAGACGGCCCAAGGGTGGAATGCCCAATGGTAAATGGTCGCGGCCATAGCGAGATCACGCGTGGCCTGCGCATCCAAATTGGTCAAACCCAGTGGCGGGGTGATGGCGTGATTCATGGGCTCTAAGACGCCATAAAACATGATGCCAATACCAATGCCTGCGGCGAACAGCATCGACACCCAGCTGAGCAGGTGATACTCAGCAACCGCGGTTTGACCACCGATCCTGATTCGGCCGAGAGGCGACAGCGCAAGCGCGACGCAAAATATTAAGAAGCCGTTCATGCTGTACATGAAGAACCAATCAAGTTCCTTGGTCAGATAAAAACGCAGCGCGCTGAAATGCTCTGCAGCTTGTTCCGGCATTAATAAGGTGACTAACACAAATAAGGCGATGGTTACGCTGCTGATGAGGAAAACTGGGTTGTGAATATCCAGTCCTAGGCCCTGGAGGTTGTCTTGCCCAACCTCGTAATCGGAGGTGTACAAGTCATCGGGTGTTGATTCGTCGGCCGGTTCGATATGATTTGAAGACAAAGGAGTTTTCTCTTATGCGGTCAGGCAACGGTAGCATGAGTGATCTTGGGTGTCACGGCGGCCGAGGGTTTCGGCAGGATTCAACCTGGTTTTGCGCCTTGATCTGAGAAGCCAAGCACGCGCTCGGCAAGGGGCTTGGGGCGATCAGCCTTGCGAAACTACTTTGATATCGAAACACAATATCTGAATCACGCGGCTTTGAGGCTTTGTTCGAGGCAACCAACCCGTAGCCCGTCGAGCACCGGCGCTCCTGTATAGCATGGGATGGCCAGGGGTCAGCATGCGGGCCGCTTTATCCATATCCTCAGTTGCGACCGAACAATAAGCACCTTCCCAGTCGCTTAGGCCTGTGCCGCGATGTACGCTTCGAATGCCTCAAGTTTGTCCTTGCCGAAAAACATCTCAGCGCCGGCAAAAAAACTTGGCGAACCGAAATTACCGCGAGCCACCGAGTCTTCTGTGTTGGCGATCAGGCGCGCCTTGACTTCAGGCTGCTGGATCCCAGTGAAGATTTCATCAGCGGGCAGACCGCTCTCGATCAGGGCCGCGTGAAACGTGTCAGGGTCATCCAGCTTTTTGGGCGCGCTCCACATATGGTGGTAAACCTCATTGAGATACCGTTCAAAGTAATCCGTGCTCTGGGCAAAAACAGCGCCGCGCATGAGCATCAGCGTGTTCACTGGAAAGTGGGGGTTCTGTTGAAAGCTGGTGATACTGTGTGCTTCTAAGAATCGCTGTGTTTCGCGCTGTGCATAGTCGGGTTTATTGAGAATGCCTCGCATGGATTCTGCTGGCGACACGTTGTTAGTTGCTTTGAAAACGCCGCCGAGCAGCACCGGCTGATAGGTTATTTTTTGCCCAAGGCGGATCTCGATTTCGGGAATCACAAGGTGGCTAAGGTAGGCGTTCGGGCTGCCAAAATCAAAATGAAATTCTAGGTCCATATCCGTGTCCAATTAGTGCGGCGTCTAGCAGAAGCGATTTAACGTCTCGCTGGGTTAACGCGAGTATGCTAGGGTTTTTAAGTCCCTGCAATCCATTGGTCTTGCTCAAAAGAGGCAATTGGCCTATGCGGGATAAGAAATTATTGGAGAGAGGCTATGGAACCATCCATGACGCAAGATACTGAGGCTTTAATCAATGGCGGGACGGACATTGCAACTGGAACCAACGAGTTGCGCTGCGTCCTCGTCTCGGGTGTTGCGGTCGTCACACTCAACAAACCCGAAAAGAAAAATGCCTTAGGCGATATTCTGACACCCGCGCTGCGGGCGCTGCTGCCGATCCTAGAGGCGGATGATCGGGTTCGCTGCATTCTGCTGACCGGCGCTGGTAATGCGTTTTGCGCCGGGGGGGATGTTTCAGAGATGGGTGGCGCGGCAAAAACGGTTGAAAGCGACCGAGTTGCGGCGTTAACGGAAAAGCAAATGACCCTCACCCACCGCCTGTATCATTTGAAAAAAATCACGATAGCGGCGTTGCCCGGCGCAGCGGCCGGGGCGGGACTATCAATTGCGCTGGCCTGCGATTTAAGGGTCGCCGCCAGTGGCGCCTTTATCACCACAGCCTTTCGAAATATTGGATTGTCGGGCGACTATGGTGCGAGTTGGTTTCTGACGCGATTGGTTGGTCTAGGCCATGCAAAATCACTGTTTTATAACGCGGACCGAATGGATGCCGCAACGTGTCAAAGACTGGGCATTTTCAATGAAGTGTTCCCGAGTGAAACCTTTCGCGCTGATAGCCTTGCGTTTGCTCAGCGCATCGCTGATGGCCCTGTGCAGGCTTTAACGTTGATGAAAGTGAATTTGCAGACTGGGCTCGAGCAGGACTTGGCGTCGAGCTTGGCGCTGGAAGCCAAGCACTTGATTGCGTGCTCAGCAACCGATGAATCTCGAGAGGCAATTCAAGCGTTTATGCAGAAGCGGCCGCCGGTTTTTCAGGCAGCGACCGAGAACAAGGGTTAGCGGCAGCCCCGTTTGGCGGACCATCGGCGCCCTTGCCCTTGCGCCCTTAATAATGATGAGTGCAAGATGCTGAGCGCGGTCTCGCGATGAGTCATTAAAGCAGCGAAGAAGCTTGGAGGCGAAAATGAACGATAACGTCGCGATTGTAAGGGCATTTATGCAGGCGTGGGAGCGGCTGGACCCCGTTGAACTGGCGTCTTATTTTCATGAGGCAGGGTGCTATCACAATATCCCTGCTAAGCCTGTGACCGGTCGAGCTGCGGTTCAGCAATTTATTACCGGATTTATCAAGACTTGGACGCAAACGGATTGGGAGATTTTGACGCTTATTGGAGACGGTGATGTTGTAGTCTGCGAGCGAATTGATCGCACTCAGACCCAAAACGGGGACGTTGACCTGCCGTGCTGCGGGGTTTTTCTGATGGAAGACGGCAAAATAAAGCTTTGGCGAGACTATTTCGATATGGGAACTTATGTCTCCGCAATGTCAGGTTAACGGTGCGCGTTGCAAAGCCTCGATAGGCGCTGAATGAGAGCACCTGCTCGGTAAGGGTGGACAGACATCGATTTGTCTTCAAAGCTGGGTCATCCTACTAAGCTGATTAATGGCTGCTATGGGCAACTAAGGGTTAGCAGAAACATTTTAAAAGCCTGACATTCGGCATGGGTTCGTCTCAGTTTTCAGTGCATAATGGCGGCCGCGCCGCGTCCAAATTCAATCCTGGCCGGATCGCTATCACTGGAAATCATCGCAATGAAGACTTTGTTTCGTATCCTGCGCTGGCCACTCGGTCAAATTGTGATCTTGCTCGACTGGATCACAAGGCCATCGATGCCAGTCCACTCCGGACCGCGTCAGGCCGAACTGAATCAAATGACCGCTTCGTTAAAACTGTATCAATTTGCGCAATGTCCTTTCTGCGTCAAAACCCGGCGCACAATCCGGCGGCTGGGTTTGAACATCGAGTTGCGCGATGCGCGAGGGGATGCGCAGTGGCGGAGCGAATTGATCCAGCAGGGCGGGCGTCATCAAGTGCCGTGTCTGCGGTTGCTTCAGGATGATGGGTCAAGTCGATGGCTCTATGAATCCAAGGAGATTATCCGTTACCTCGAGCGCCATTACAGTTAAAACCAGCAACAAGGCGCGCTCAAACTAGGCTAAAAAATGGCAGAGCAGCATTATCGAGTCGTCATTGCCTACAAGGGCCGAGATTACTTTGGCTGGCAGTATCTTGGCGATGCGGGTGAAAAACCTACCGTCCAATTTGAGATCCTGAAAGCACTTCGAAAAATCAGTAAATATGAGACCTGCCAGGTCGCCGGCGCAAGCCGGACCGATGCGGGGGTGCATGCCTTGGGCCAAGTGGCCAAATTGACGACGCCTTTGCAGATTGCGCCAGACAAACTTCAAACAGGCATGAACTCGCTATTACCGCGGGATATTCGAATGGTAGCCTGCGCCCGTTGTGCTCCTGGTTTTAACCCTAACCGCGAGGCACTCAGTAAAACCTACCGATACTATTTTACGATCGATGTGCTGTGCGCGCCTTTGCTTGGCGACCTGGTCGCCCATGTGCCGTTAGCAACGTCCAACGGTGGGGTTGGAGCCTGCGGGATTCAAAGTATGGAAGCGGCTTGTGATGTGTTCGTCGGCGAGCACAACTTTTCAAGCTTCTCGGTTCGCGATGTCAGTGGTAGATCGCCCATCCGCACCGTTGCGAGCCTTGAGCTATTCAAAACACCGGAGGCTGGGTTCGGTGAGGGGGTCTATTGCTTTGAAATCAAAGGCAATGGATTTTTAAAGTATATGGTGCGTTACATCGTTGGCAGTTTGTTTGAAGTGGGTCGGCAGAATATAGGTGCGGCAGCCATTCAAGCAGCCCTTGCCCAGCCGCAATCAGAAAAACTGAGCGCGAAAGCGAAAGCGAAGGGACTGCATTTGATTAAAATTGACTACGAAGGGCTTGCGCTGCAGCGGTAAAGGACGCAAGGGCCCGCTTTTTAGTTATTTTCAACAACTTAGCGGCCAATAAAATTCGCTTGGCGTTTTTCTAAGAACGCATGCAGGCCTTCTTGTCCATCGGGGGTCATCGCACAATCGGCAATGGCGCGGGTTTCAAGTTCCATCTGAGTTTCTAAACCATTATTAAAGCTGTCGTTCAATAGCGCTTTCACCGCACCGAAAGCCAAGGTCGGGCCATGCCTAAACGTTTTTAAGAGCTGTTGAACCGTTTGGTCAAGGGTCTCAGCGGGCACCGCTTGGTTGATGACGCCCCAGTCCGCCGCTTCTTGGGCGGTTAGAATGCGATTTGTCAGCATGAGTTCCCGAGCCCGTCGATCCCCAATCCGCCTTGGTAAAAAATAAGTGGAGCTACCATCCGGCGACAGTCCGCCATTGGTATAGGCCATGGTGAACTTGGCCGTGTCCGCCGCGATGCTAATATCTGCGGCAATGGCAAGGCTAAACCCTGCGCCTGCCGCAGTACCTTGGATGGCTGCGATGACCGGGGCTTTTAGCCGCGTGAGCCGGCTGATCGCTAGGTGTAAATCACCCGCCATTTCTCGAATTAACGCCCCGACTTGTTTGCCTGCTGCCGCAAACTCGCTAATGTCGCCGCCAGCGCAAAACAGTTTGCCTTCGGCATTAATTAAGACGGCGCGCAGACCTTGATGTTCTTCGCATTCAATGGCGGCAAGGTTGAGCTCTCGTGCCATGACCGGGTTCATAGCATTGGCGGCGTCTGGCCGTGACAGGGTGATCGTTGCGACGGATTCAATGATCGTAAATTTGATGGTGGTGTAGCTTTGGGTCATCACAGTTTCGCTTTGGGTTACTTTTCTCAACGATACAACAGATTCTGAAACTTCTCGAGTCGTGCCGCCGAGCGCTGATGTTGATTTTGAGTCAGAAAGTGTAGACTTCTTGGCAAGACCAAAAGGAAAAAAGTGATGAGCGAAGCCTTGAAAACGCCGTTAAGACCTGACCCAGAAACGGCCGCGTTGAATGAATTGGATCTGATGCTGCCGGACCTGTTTCATGATGATTATCATGTCAAAGTGTTTGAACGGCTGCGCGCAGAAGACCCAATCTATCGCCAGGAAGTTGAAGAGATTGGCACTGTTTGGAACGTCACGAAGTATCAAGACATTATGGCGGTTGATACGGACCACGAGCGTTTCTCATCAGAAGGCTCGATCGTGGTCACGGATCAAGAAGAAGATTTTCCGCTGCCGATGTTTATCGCAATGGACCCGCCAAAGCATGATCGGCAACGTCGAGAGGTTAACGGCGCGGTTGCTCCGAGAAACCTTGCGGTCATGGAAGGCACCATTCGCGGTCGCGTTCAGAAAATCTTAGACGATTTACCGGTTGGAGAAGCTTTCAATTGGGTCGATTTGGTGTCGATCGAATTAACAACGCAAATGCTTGCAACGCTGTTCGATTTTCCGTTTGAAGATCGGCGGAAGTTAACCCGGTGGAGTGATGTTGCAACTGCAGATGAGGCCTCCGGTATTGTCGACAGTGAAGAGCAACGTCGTGAGGAGCTAGGCGAATGCTTGGCTTATTTCACCGAGCTTTGGAATCAGCGGGTCAATCAACCGCCTGCTGGGGATTTGGTCTCAATGCTTGCGCACGGTGAGTCCACAAAAAACATGGGGCCAATGGAATATCTTGGCAACTTGATTTTGTTGATTGTGGGTGGCAACGACACGACGCGTAATTCGATCTCAGGGGGCGTTCGGTTTTTAAATCAGTTTCCAGACGAATACCAAAAACTCATGGCGAACCCGGGCCTGATTCCGAATATGGTGCCCGAAATTATTCGCTTCCAAACACCACTGGCTTACATGCGGCGCACCACAACCCAGGATGTGCAGTTGGGCGATAAGTTGATCCCAGAAGGGGATCGCGTGTTGATGTGGTATATCTCTGGAAATCGCGACAGCCAAGTGATTGATCAGGCCGACCGCTTTTGGATTGATCGGCCGAAAGCGCGTCAACAGCTGAGCTTTGGGTTTGGCATTCATCGCTGCATGGGTAATCGCTTAGCAGAGATGCAGCTTCGAGTGCTCTGGGAAGAAATCGTGAGCCGTTTTGAGCGGGTAGAAGTCGTTGGGGATCCCACCTATGTGAATTCCAACTTTGTTAGGGGTTATTCTGATTTGCCGGTTATCGTGCACCGAAAGTAACACGAAGGTTTGCTTTGGTGCTCAAGGTAATCGGCTGTTGCGTGCGGGGCGACTCAAAGCGTTAAAGGCGGCAGGTGGCGATGACACACAACGGTAGTTATTGGTTCGATAGTCTTGAGGCGCCCTATGCGCAGGCCGCGTCAATGCCGCTGCCCGCAGCGGTCGACGTCGCAATCATTGGCGGCGGCTATACCGGTCTTTGGACGGCGCATTATTTGAATGAGTTGAACCCGTCATTGAAGATTGCGGTGCTTGAGGCAGAAACCTTTGGTTTTGGCGCCAGCGGCCGCAATGGTGGTTGGTGTATGGGGACGGCGCATGGGGTTGATGCGCTCCTAGCACAGCCTGAAAGCCGAGGCGCGGGGCTGACCCTGGCGCGCGCCATGCAGGCCACAGTTGATGAAATTGGGCAGGTCGCCAAAAGCCTCGGCATTGATTGCCATTTCAAGAAAGGTGGCAACTTAACCGTTGCGACCCAGGCCTTTCAGGTGCCGCAGTTACAAGCAGAGCTTGAGCACCTTCGGGAACTTGGTTTTTCAGAAGATGATTATGTTTGGTTGCCGGCAGGCGAGGCTCAGCAGCGGGTCCAAATGCAGCACAACTATGGCGCTCTGTTTACCCCACACTGCGCGGCAATTCACCCCGCCCGGCTGGTTCGCGGCCTGGCGGCATCCCTCGCGGCTCGGGGCGTTGATTGCGTGGCATTGACTCGGGTGCGTGAAATCAAGCCGGGTCTCGTGAGGACGGATCGCGGGGAGGTCCGCGCAAAAACCATTTTACGGGCGACCGAAGGTTATACCGGAACACTTAAAGGTCAGCAGCGTCGCGTGCTGCCGATTTACTCGATGATGGTCGCAACCGAGCCCCTGCCGAGCGCGGTTTGGCAGCAAATTGGACTTTCTAATCGAGAGACCTTTGGGGATCCTCGGCGTGTCGTGATCTACGGGCAGCGAACGCAAGATAATCGTTTGGCGTTTGGTGGTCGCGCCGGTTATTTCTATGGGTCAAAAATCAAACAGACGATCGCGCTGAAGGATCCTGGTCCGCAGGCAGTGGCGGCGACGCTGCGTCAACTGTTCCCGATTCTCAACGACTATCAAATAACCCATGGCTGGGGCGGGCCATTGGGCGTGAATCGGCATTGGCGACCTTGCGTGTCCTTTGATGCTAAAACGGGTATTGGTGCGGCCGGGGGGTATGTTGGCGAAGGGGTTGCAGCGTCTAATTTGGCCGCTCGAATGCTTTCTGATTTGGTGCTTAATCGAGACACCGAGATCACGCAATTGCCCTGGGTTAATGATCATGCGCGAGGTTGGGAGATTGAGCCTTTTCGATATATCGGCGCTAAGACGTTGCAGTATTGTGCAGAGCGAGCCGATGCTGACGAGGCCCGTCTTGGCAAACCCGCAGGGCTTTGGGCGTCCCTGTTTGATGCCGTTGTTGATTAACGCAGCGGCAAGGGCGGTTGATCGCATCAGCAGTCAGGATCGCATCAGGACGAATAAAAAGCTCATAAACAGGAGAGTAGCGTATGTTAGATCTACATTATTGGCCAACGCCAAATGGCAAGAAAGTCACCATTCAGCTCGAAGAGTGTGGGCTCGACTACCAAGTGATTCCCTGCAATATCGGTCAAGGGGATCAATTCACGGACGATTTTTTGGCGATTAATCCCAATAACCGCATGCCGACCCTAGTCGATCACGCGCCGGAGGATGGTCAAGGCCCGCTTAGTGTTTTCGAGTCTGGCGCAATGATGCTCTATCTCGCAGAAAAAACGGGGCAGTTTATGCCGAAAGATCCCCGTGGCAAGTTTGCCGTTGTGCAGTGGGTGATGTGGCAAATGGCCAATCAAGGCCCTAAAACGGGCGAATGTGGGCACTTCAGGCGCTTAGGTGACAGCGAGGGCGATCAAAGTTATGCCATCACGCGGTTTACGGATGAGGTGAACCGGTTCTACGGCGTTTTGAATAACCAATTGTATCGCCAGCCCTATCTTTGCGGCGATGACTACACCATCGCGGACATGATTTGTTATCCCTGGTGCGTCAATTGGGCGGGCCAAGGTCAAGACATAAACGACTTTAAATATTTTAAACGCTGGTTCGAGGCGCTTTCAGAGCGCCCCGGGGTGCAGCGTGGTATGGCGGTTGGGGAGACGCTTCGAAATGACCCGGCCGCACTGTCAAATGACGAGCGCGCGGCGCTCAAGGCGATGCTTTATAACCAGCGCGCACGCCCTGCTCCGGAAACGGGCGGTTTGCTGTAGGGCCGGCCTACTCGAAGGTCTGCTCGGTCCACCAGGGAAAGTACTCGGGCATGTCGCTTGAGACTTTTCCTGGAAACACCGGGGGTCGTTTTTCAAGGAAAGATTCTACACCTTCGATCGCATCGGCGGATTTACCGCGATGATAGATGCCGCGCGAATCAATTTTATGCGCTTGCATGGGATGGTCTGCTCCCAACATCTTCCACATCATGTGCCGGATCAAAGCGACAGAGACCGGTGACGTTGACTCCGCGAATTCGTGCGCGAGATCAACGGCTGCGGGCAGCAAGTCTGCAGGCTTGTGGACACTTCTGACCAAGCCGCCGTGCAAAGCTTCCTCAGCATTGAAGACCCGACCGGAAAAGGTCCATTCCAGAGCTTGTTGGATCCCGACGATCTTAGGCAGGAACCAGCTGGAGCAGGCTTCTGGCACGACCGCGCGCTTCGAAAATACGAAACCGTAGCGAGCGTTTTCAGAGGCAAGCCGGACATCCATTGCACATTGCATGGTGGCGCCAACACCGACAGCGGGACCGTTACACGCTGAAATGATCGGTTTTAGGGATTCGAAAATCCGCAAGGTGAGAACCCCACCACCATCTCGCTTTAAGCCGCCATCCCGGCCCGGGGCATCATTGTTAAAGGTGTTACCCCCACCTGAGAGGTCAGCGCCGGCGCAGAAGCCGCGCCCGGCGCCTGTAAAGATAATCGCTCTGACATCATCATCGGCATCCGCTGCATCAAGGGCTTGAATGATTTCAGCTTGCATTAAGGCGGTATAGGCGTTGAGTTTATCTGGGCGATTGAGCGTGATTGTCAAAACCGGACCATTTTTTTCATAGAGAATCTGTTCAAAATCCATGTTATTTCCTAGCTGTAGTGGTGAATGAAGTCTGTAAAAAGCGCGCGCTGGGCATGCGAGCCGCCAATTTGCTGCAGTTCTGGCGCAAGTTCCATAAGCTGATCCACGCCGCGTTCCGCGGATCCCTGGGCAAGGTCTACAAGGGCCTTGGCCGTCTCCAAACCGACAGCGTGACAAATTCTACCCTGCTCTTGCGGCAGTTGCGCCCAGCGTTGGAGATTGCTCAGGGCCGCGTCGATGACGGCCTGATCGCCATTTTTGACGGCGACCATAACGTAGTGCAGCGCAATGAAGACAAGTTCTTGGTCCTCGGCGCGATGATAATAGGGCCTGAGCATCTCCCATCGGTTACCGAGATCCAGACCCTTCATTTCCAATCGCCAGAGTAGGCTTGCGGCATTGCAGACATCGAGATAAAAGTCGTCCTTCAAGCAGTCGACAAGGGCTTCATCAAAAAGCGTTAAGGCTTGCTCGGCTTGACCAAAATCGATCAACATCAACGCTTTATGCCAGATCAAATGATTCGAAAAGTTGTTCGTCTGAGCCCAGCTTGGGAGGCAATCATCGATCCAGCCAATGCCTGCCTTAAAGTCACCTTGCATCTGATGCACATGCGCAACGGCGTGGGCTGCCCACATATCCAGGGGCTCGGCTGCGACCGCCGCCTGGCCGCAAGCAAGTGCTTGGTCATAGATACCACACTCCTCGAATCCAAAGGCCTGCATGCCAACAATAAAACTGCGCCAAGGATGGTCTTGCGGCCAGTGGGGTAGGCTGTTCTGAATAGCGCCGAGCATGGCGTGCGCGTCGCCACGATAAAAGTGTAGATGGTTGGCGGCTTTGAGCGCGATCAGGTCCGTCGGATCTGCCGCTAAGATCTCGCCTAATATAGCGCTGGTCTTGTTGGTGTCATTGCGCTGCCAAGCCTTTAAGGCGGCGACGTGTGCTTGCTCGCGAGCATTGCCCGCCGTCTGCTCGGCGGCTTGCAGGCTTTGCTCAAGCGGTTGCGAAAACCGCGGATCGCTGGCCATTTTTAATTGGTATCCTCGAAACAAATGCCCCAGAGCGAAGGTGGGATCATTGGCTTGGATGCCTTCCAGGGTCGACAGGGTCTGCGTGCTGTATCGAAGATATTGATCAATCACGCCGTCAAAGGCGGTAAGTGTTGCAGGGTCATGGCTGGAGCAGGGCATGAGTTGATTAATGATGGCCATGTGATTGTCCGTAACGTTGAGGTTGCTGTTTTAAATACTCGGTTTCTTGCGGGCTGTTGGCTCGGTTAAGGATGTCATTTCGGTGCGGGAAGCGCCCAAATCGTTCAATGATTAAAGCGTGCGCTTGAAAGGACTTCAAGAAGCCTTGAAATAAGGGCAACCAGCAGGACGGAACTTGCTGGGTTAGGGCTTCGAGCTTTGAAATGCCGATGTGTTGCGCTGATCGATTCTCTGAATGATGGTAGGGATGGAGCGTAAAAAGTTGTTCGACGGGATGAAGGTCAACCACCGTCTTTGCATCATTCAACTGGCGGCTAAAAGTTAAAGCGAGGGGATCGAAGGCGAAGGCCTTGGGCGTGCCGCGGTACAGGTGCCTTGAAAATTGATCAAGCAGTATGATCCGAGCCAGAATCTCACGATCAGTGAGGCCGCCCCCAATTTCTTTAGCCGCTGCTGAGGCATGCATTGCTTTAAACTGCGCGGCAATGAGTCGATCCAGGGCTGCGCCACCTCGATACCAGCGCTGCTTAGCGCGTTGGATTGATTCAGGCTGATGAACGGCATCGTCGAACCAAAAACGAAGGATGGCCTCGCTATCAATCGATTTCGTAGCCAACCTCACCGTCCTGTAGACCAAGATAGGGCCTTAAGTAATGCACGCAAATGTAGAGCGGAATGGTATCGAGTAGGGCAACCGTGAGTTTGAACAAATAGTTCCCTGCCATCAGGCTGAATAACGTCGCCAGGGTCATTGCCCCAGCCAGGAACTGTGCGCCAAAGGTGACGGCGACGACCATGAAGGAGTCGACGCCTTGGCTAATCACCGTGCTGCCATTATTGCGTAACCAAAGGTGCTTGCCTTTCGTTAAGTTCTTCCAAAAATGGAATAGGAATACATCGCAATACTGCGCGGCAAAATAAGCGAGCATTGATGCGAGTACGGCGCCTGACGTGGTGGCATAGAGCAGGCTAAAAAGCTCAATTTGGCCGGTCACACTGTCGCCATTGGGCAGCCCAATCGGTTCTGCGAGCATGAGCGTTTGCCAGGGTGCTTGGATCTCGGCTGCCGGTAGCGCATTGCCTAACCACATAAAGCCCAAAATAAAAAAGTTTAGGCAGAGCCCAAAGGTCACTAAAAAATTCGCGCGACGCCTGCCATAAAGCTCGCTGACTAAGTCGGTACATAAAAAAGTGATGGGATAGGGTAGAACGCCAACCGCCAGCGTCCAGGGTCCAAGTTCTATAAACCGGGTAATGCCAAGCAGATTGAGCATGGTCATGGCGCATAAAAATATGCCAGATAAAATGAGAAAGACCCGTTCTCGTCGAATGAGTAGGGTGGTCTTCGATGGCTGCATACTGACGACCTCCTTAAAGGCACGCGGTTTACTAGGATTCGATTTGACCCAAATTGCCGTGAAGGACCGCGCCATTAATGATTGGGTTCTCTGCTGAGAAAAATAATAAGTCTGCAATTTCTGTCGGTTCAATCAGTCGACCGAAGGCGCTGCCGCCAGCGATACTTTCTAAAATGTCAGGGTCCTGGCCAACATGGGCTCGAAGCATTTCAGTATCGGTAAAACCTGGGCAAATGCAGGCCGTGTGAATTTTAAGGCCGGCAAGGTCTTGGCAGGTCGCGCGCATCATGCCAAGCATGGCATGCTTGCTGGTGACATAGGTGAACGAATTGGCGACCGCTTTCTCTGACAAGGTTGAGCCAACATATAAGATGGCGCTACCGGCAGACATTACGGGAAGAAACAGTCGATTGAGCCGTTGTGGGGCGGTGACATTGAGCGCCAAAATATCGGCCAAGGCCTCGCCGCTGGTTTCTTGTAGGGACCCAGAGGCAAGCTTGGCCGCATTGTGGATTAGTATTAATTTGTCATGAGGCGCTATTTGGGGTAGCACCTTGGCGGTGATTACGGCTTCAAAATCGGCACTCGATAGATCAATGGTGATGTCTGTAATGCCGGATGTCGCGGCCGCAGATCGCGATAGGTTGAAGACCTGATAGCCTGCGGCTAGGAATTTGAGCGCGGTCGCGTGGCCGATTCCCTTGCTCGCGCCAGTAATAACAACGGTATTCACTTAGCCCTCCATTGCGCGCACCCATCCTGTCCCGGGCTGGATGACACTTTAACGGTAATCTCGGTTACACCATGCACCATAATTTCTGGCAGTTGAAGAATCTTTTCCAAGAAGTAATGGGAGAACTCTTCAACCGTTGTGTTGGCAACGGGGAGCACTAAAACATCTCTCGGCAGAAAAGGAATGCGCTCGCCATTGAACACCGCGATCGTGTAACCCGCATCTTCGGTGATCATAAGGAACGGGGAATGTGCCGGCAGCAGCATTTTTTCATCAATTTCATCACACAAAGCGCGCATCGTTTTTTTGATGATGGCGTAGTCAAACATCAGTCCGGTGTCGTCAACGGGCGCGGTCACTGAGCAGGCAAGTTGAAAGTTATGGCCGTGGAGGTCTTCCCGATCGGTTGCGCTAAAAATCGTAAAATGTGCAGCGGAAAAATTCATTGCTTGCTTTGCCACGTCAATCCGCGCAAGTCTTGCTGGTCTAGCCATGTTCATGCCTCTTGTTCGTGCAGGGAGTGTATCAAGGTCCCACCGAGGGCGCGACCGCTCTGGTCAATACAAAGGCTTTCTGAGACACTCAAGTCAGATCAAAAATTTTGGAGAAATCATGCCACGACTCAGCCAACTCAGCCGTTCAATCGAAGGAAAAGTGGCGATTATTACGGGTGCCGGGAGTGGCATGGGGCGTGCGACAGCGCACCTGTTTGCAGATGAAGGCGCGCAGGTTGCTCTCATCGATGTCAATGAGGCGGGTTTGCTCGCGGTGCAAGATGAACTGAGCCAGGCGGGGTATGTGAGCCGGGCGTGGGTGCTTGATTTGTTGGATCGAGATGCAATTCAGACGGTTGTGGCGGACATAGCGTCCCACTTTGGCGGGATTGATATTTTAATCAATAATGCGGGAATCTCGATTCCTGCGCCCTTAGATTCAGATCATTATATTGAGGCGTGGGATAAGGTTGTTGGGGTATTGCTGACGGCGCAAACGTTGATGGTTCGGGCCGCGCTGCCGCATCTTCGTGCGTCGAATGAGGGCCGGATCGTGAACATCGCATCGACCGAAGGGCTCGGTGCAACCAAATATGGTAGCCCGTACACCGCGGCGAAAACGGGGGTTATAGGATTAACCCGGTCCATGGCGATTGAATTTGGGCGTGAAGGGATTACGGTCAATTGTGTTTGTCCTGGACCGATCAATACGGGTATGACCCAAGGGATCAATGAGGAGCATAAAGTTATTTTTGCCAAACGGCGGACCGCTATCGGTCGTTATGGTGAGCCTGAAGAAGTGGCCCATGCCACCCTAAGCCTCGTGCTGCCTGCGATGCGCTATGTCACGGGCGTTGTGCTACCCGCGGATGGCGGCTTGACCATCAAGAATGCCTGAGCCCGGTATCAGGACCCGGATCGGTTTGCCCGCAAGGGTTGTGTTTAGCGTTGACTCTCCGATGCGCTATCAGCCAGTTCCGCCGGGCTTAAGTCAGAAGTTGCTCGGGCACCTCGATGTGTTTCATTCGAAGATATTCCCCAAAGGATTTCGCTTGGCCATCAATCCGATTATTCGATGACACGCCATCTTTTAAAATGCCTTTGATGTAAAAGTTGAGGGACCTAAGGTTCGGTAGCTCGTAGCGTTCAATATTGTATTGCGCAACATCGGGACACAATTGCTTCAAGCGCTCAACGGTTAGGTATTCGTGCAGAAACGCGAAGCTCTCGTCGGTTTTGGCCCAGACCCCACAGTTTGCGCAGCCGCCTTTATCGCCCGACCGAGTGCCAAACAGGCGACCAAAGACCGTGGTTGTTTTGGGTCCACCTGGCACCGGCGATCGCCGAGCCGGGGGTTGCTGGTAGGATTGCTCTGGCAGGCCAAGACGCTGGGTGGGCAGCACCTCGATGGTTTTACCGTCGATATGCAGAAATTCCGTGACCTTTTGGCTATCAATCAGCGCAGGCCAATAGACAATGGTCGCCGCGCCGCCGCCCATACTGTTACCGCGCCCGGTATTACCCGGAACGGTCGCTAAGGCGAGCTCAGTGATTTTGGCTTGGAACAGCCGACCGACCTTTTTGGGATCCGATGACAGGCAGGTAATGCGCAAAGCTGCATGGGCTTCTTCGTTGCTGCTGGGGTTTTCCTTATCCGATCGAATCAATTGCACCTCAACGTCATCAAACTGATCTCGACCGCCCAAGTTGTGAAAGATTTGGTCCAGATAGAGCTCGGCTTTTTTCTCGATGTCCAGGCCCGTCAGGAGAATTTCAACGCCATTTCTGAATTGTCCTTTGGTGTTGATGCAGACCTTGTGGGTCGGTGGCGGGCTGCTGCCGCGGCAACCCGATACCCGGACGCGGTGTGGACCGATATCTTCAATTTTTAACGTATCAAAGTGCGCGATCACATCGGGGTTGTAATAGGCCGGCGTTGAGATTTCATACAGGAGCTGGGCGGTGATGGTGCCCGATGAGATGAGGCCGCCTGTGTTGTCATGCTTGGTGATAACGAAACTGCCGTCGGATGCGATTTCGGCTATGGGATAACCGACATTACGGAAACTCGGCACTTCTTCAATGAACGAATAATTGCCGCCGCAGCATTGGGCGCCGCATTCGATGATATGTCCGGCGGTTAGTGCGCCCGCTAGGGCATCGTAGTCATTGCGTTGCCAGTTGAATTTCCACGCAGCCGGACCAATTACGACGGCCGCGTCGGTCACGCGCGGGCAAATAACAATATCGGCGCCGAGATCTAAGGCTTCTTTAATCGACCAAGCGCCAAAATACGTGTTGGCGGTGACCACGTCGTGACCACACTCACTGAGTGGTTTGCCCTGATCGATATTGATAAAGGCTTCGCCGCCAGCTTGTAGGGCAGCAAGGTTGGGCATGAGATCATCGCCATCAATATAGGCGACCTTTGCCTTCAGGCCTTGGGCTTTGAGTACTTTTTCAACCTCCTCGGTCAATCCAGCGGGATTAAGGCCGCCCGCATTGGTCACAATTTTAATGCCGCGATCGAGACACGCCGCGACCACTTCTTCAAACTGTTTCAAAAAGGTGCCGACGTACCCCAGGTGCGCGCCCCGTTGCTCGCGTTGATCGTACAGAATCTTCATGGTCAGCTCGGCTAAATAGTCGCCGGTCAAGACATCAATTGGACCCCCTTCAACCATCTCAATAGCTGCTTTTAACCGATCGCCATAAAAGCCGCTGCAGTTACCAATTCTGATGATGTCGCTCATAGGATGCTCCGATGCTGTGCTGTGATCTGGGTGGCGGTCTCAGGTTAAGGTTGTTTGATCCAGTTGGGGCTGCGTTTTTCTCGAAAGGCGGCCATGCCCTCGGCGCCTTCATCAGATTGGAACATGCTGACGCTCCAGCGTTGGGTTTGTGCAAAGGCTTCATCTCGATCCCAGGCGGTAACCGCCCGAACCAAACGCTTACATTCTTTGACTGCTATAGGACCGCCCAGGTTAATCATCCCGACTTCTTCCTCGACGGCTTTAACCAGATCTTCTTTGGGCACGGCGCGATGCGCAAGACCCATGGATACCGCATCACGTCCGCTAAAGCGTTCGCCCGTTAAAAACAGTTTCATGCCATGATGGGGCCCCAATTTTGGGAGACAAACCACGCTGATCACAGCGGGAATGACCCCGATTCGGACCTCGGAAAAACTGCATTGAATGTCATCGACGACAACAACAATGTCCGCCGCCCCGATGAGGCCAAGGCCGCCTGCAAAGGCGGCGCCGTTTACGGCTGCGATCACCGGTTTCGGACTCTCTTGAATCGCAATGAGAACGTCCGCATAGGGCACAGACGCCTCGCCAGAAATGGTGGCTCCTGGTGGGCTTTTCAGGTCGGCCCCGGCGCAAAATGCCGTGCCTGATCCGGTGATTACAATGCAGCGCACAGCATCATCGGCATTCGCAGCTTGGAGGTGCTGATATAACTCATTGACCAACGCCGCAGACAGCGCATTGCGATTCTCGGGTCGGTTCAGGGTGATCCAAGCCGCACCTTGCCGCGTCTCGAGACGGGTTGCAGTTTGAGGGTTCATGACGCGTCTCCCGTCGCATCAGGGTCCTTCATTTCAATCAGCAGTTCCCCATTGGCGACTTGGTCGCCTTCGATGACTTTGACACTGGCAATCTCGCCATCGCGTGGCGCGAGGATTTGATGTTCCATTTTCATGGCTTCTAAAATGAGTAGGGTGTCGCCTTTTGAAACCTTTGCATTGTCCGCCGTCTTGACCGCCAGAACTTTGCCGGGCATGGGTGCGGTGAGGCCGCCGCTGAGACCGTCGGTATCTTTTCTTGGAAATCGTGGCTTTCGCTCTAGGGTAATGTCGCCATTTGGACCATGGACCAGTAACTCGTCGCCGCTCGCATTGACCTGAAAGCGTAATCTCTGGGCGCCAATGCGGCAATCAACGATCCCCTCGCCAGCTTGATATACCTGGCAGTGGCAGGGCTCACTATTAATGCTGAAACGCAAGGTTTGATCTCGCTCAGTCCGGTATTCTAGATCGAGCTCAACGCCTTGGTACTTGAACGAAACCCGTTGTGGCGGCAGGTGCGAATTGCGCCAGCCTCTGGGAATGCCTTTGAGAACCTTTGCCTGCCGCTGGCGTTGACCACGTAATTCGATGGCTGCGGCAATGGCTGCGTGATGTAAATGCTCGTTGGCAACGATGGTCTCCCGTGCGGGATTTATGCGCTCAATGAAGTCCGTTGTGGTGTCACCGTCTAGAAAGGCTTGGGTTCTAAGGGTTGCGACCAAAAAATCTCGATTGGTGGTTAATCCCTGAATGCGGGTCGTTTCCAATACCCGGGCTAGACGGGATATCGCTTCGGCGCGCGTTTTTGCGTGAACAATGACTTTCGCGATCATCGGGTCAAATTGCGTTCCAATAATGCTGCCCGTTTCAATGCCTGAATCAAATCGCGCTTTGGCAACGGTTGAGGGTTGCCAAGCTTTGATGGTGCCCGGAGCCGGGAGAAAGTCTCGGGTAGGATTTTCAGCGTAAATTCTGGCTTCGATCGCATGGCCAGAAATTCGGAGATCCTTCTGCTCGAATTCAAGGGCATGGCCCTCAGCAACTCGGATTTGTTCCCGGACAAGATCCAGGCCCGTGATTTCCTCAGTGATGGGATGTTCCACTTGTAGCCGCGTATTGACCTCCAGAAAGAAAAACTCGTCACCCGAGAGTAAGAATTCAACTGTGCCGGCAGAGTAATAACCAATGGCTTTCGCAGCGGCAACCGCGGCATCGCCCATGGCTGCCCGAATGGCTTCTGTTACCGCTGGGGAGGGGGCTTCCTCGATTATTTTTTGATGACGTCTTTGAATGGAGCATTCTCGCTCAAAGCAATGTACAACGTGGCCTAATTGGTCGCCAAGAACCTGGATTTCAACGTGCCGAGAGGTGCTCAGCCATCGTTCCAAGAAAACGGTATCATCGCCGAACGCAGAGCCAGCCTCGCGTTGTGCGGAGGCGACTGCCGCTTCAAGGGCCTCTGGCGTTTCAACCACGCGCATGCCGCGCCCACCGCCGCCGGCAGATGCTTTAACCAGCACAGGATAACCAATGCGTTCGCCAGCAGCCGCTAAGTCTTCAGTGCCCGTCAGGGCAATGGCCGGCAGGGTTGGCACACCGGCTGCTTGCATGAGTGCTTTTGCCGAGAGTTTGTCGCCCATCTGATCGATGGCAGTGGTTGATGGCCCGATAAAAATCATGCCGGCGGATTGAACGGCTTGGGCGAAGCCCGTATTTTCGGAGAGAAAGCCATAGCCTGGGTGCAGGGCGTCAGCGCCGCTCACTCGGCAGGCTTCGAGGACCTGTTCTGTGTCGAGGTAGGTTTCAGCTGGGGTGGTCCCTGTTAAGGCGATGGCGGTGTCGGCCTCCAGCACAAACGGGGCAAAGGCGTCCGTTTCAGAATAGATCGCAACGGTTGCAATGCCCATATCCTTCGCCGTTCGAATAATGCGGCGGGCAATTTCACCCCGATTCGCGATCAGAATTTTTCGTATTGGGGTTACATTCGCCATGTGCCGAACTCCTTAGTGCCGTGGATCGTATTGTTATGGCAGGTCGATAGGGTGATGCCGATCACATCTCGGGTGTCGCGTGGATCAATCATGCCGTCGTCCGTCACCCGGGAGGTCGCGTAGAGGCCTTTTGAGCGTTCTTCCGCCCAGTATTCTGCGACTTCGGCGCGGGCGGCGTCCGCTTCTTCATCGAACGCAATCCCACGTCGTTCCGAAGAGGCGCGACCAATGATGCTCATGACACCCGCCATTTGCTTAGGCCCCATTACGGCGATCTTGGCGCTAGGCCAAATAAAGGTGAACCGCGTGCCAAAGGCGCGACCACTCATGCCATAGTTCCCGGCGCCGTAGGACGCGCCGACGATAATGCTGATGTGAGGCACCGTTGAATTTGAGACGGCGTTGATCATTTTCGAGCCGTTCTTGGTAATCCCCCCCTGTTCGAATTCCGTGCCGACGATATAGCCGGTAATGTTGTGCAGAAAGACAAGAGGCGTATGGATCTGGTTACACAGTTGAATAAACTGCGCGGCCTTTTCGGCGGATTCCGAAAACAAAGCGCCGTTGTTCCCTAAGATGCCAACCGGATAGCCGTGAATTCTGCTCCAGCCACAAACGAGGGTGGGTCCATACAACGGTTTGAACTCTTCGAATTCTGAGCCATCGGTGATCCGGTTGATGACTTCTCGGATATCGAAAGGGGTTTTGAGATCCTTCGACACTAAACCGAGCAAATCTTCTGGATCCTGGATCGGCGGCGGCGCGTCCGGCGCGGGGTTCGGGCCTAACTTCTGCCAGTTGAGGTGCGCCACAACCTCTCGGCAGATTCGAATGCCGTCCTGCTCATCATCGGCCAAATAGTCGCCAAGACCGGAGATCGTCGTGTGCATGTCGGCGCCGCCGAGACTCTCTTCATCGGCATCTTCGCCGGTCGCCATCTTAACCAGGGGTGGCCCGCCGAGGAAAACCTTTGATTGTTTTTTGATGAGAATATTGTAGTCGCTCATGCCAGGTTGGTAGGCGCCGCCCGCGGTTGATGCGCCAAAGACGACTGAGATGGTGGGTATTCGGAGTTTCGATAGTTCACTGATTTCGTAAAACAATCGACCCGATTCTGCAAAGTGATCGATACCGCGCCGGATGGCCGCCTCAGGGTCCTCGCCCGAATCACCCCTTAAGTCCGCCCCCGCAGATTCAACCAGTTGAATGTAGGGCAGACGATTTTCCCGTGCAATTTCGAGTCCCCGCATTAATTTTTTCTGATTAAAGTCGTTGAACGCGCCGGCCCGAACGGATGGATCATGACCTAGGATTAGACACTCTATGCCAGAGACCACGCCGATGCCTACGATGAAGCCTGAGCCGACCGAAACGTTGGAACGCCAACCGGCAAGCGGACTGATTTCTAGGAAGGGGGCATCTTCGTCCAGGACCAACGCGATTCGCTCGCGCACGGGTTGCTTGTTACGGGAACTCAAGCGATTCATTGCCTCGGCGCCCCCACCGGCTTCGACCTCCGCATGAAGGTCTTCAAGTTGGGCAAGCATTGCCATCATGTCTTGGCTGTTTTTTTGAAACTGCTCCGATCGGCGGTCAACTTTTGTCTCTAAAGCGGCCATTGTTTCTCCTTTTACTTTTTAGGTCTGCGGCCAGGGTCAGATTCGCTGAGCTTTGGTGCATGCCAGATGTGGAACGCGCGCAGATTTGCTGTCTCCGACAGTATCAAACTTCGTAAGTGAGGGCATTGATTTTGGTAAACAATTAAAGGTCCCGACGGTCGGTAGGATTATCGGGCGGGTTCGGTGCTCTGCTCGGTCTCAACCCGGCATCAAAGCGTTTTGAACAGCCCTGAGCTTTTTAAGAACA
>Ga0209251_1000338_pt1 | contig 43010 bp, 16 predicted proteins | sample SaaInlV_100m_DNA_6_FD_184665 | JGI IMG/M metagenome (GOLD analysis project Ga0209251, IMG submission 184665) | Marine microbial communities from expanding oxygen minimum zones in the Saanich Inlet - Saanich Inlet SI073_LV_10m_DNA (SPAdes) (version 2) | ecosystem: Environmental > Aquatic > Marine... | reverse complement strand
ATTATTTTGTAATTGTGTATTATCTACGCCTAGGGCAGCAATAGTTACATGCCCGTTACTGTCAACATCGAAATCTTCCTGTGCAAAACTAGCCAGTCCCTTCTGCTCCGTTGCCTCAGCCGCGAGGTAACGCCATGATCCAGTATCACCACTGGAATGAGTAGGAGCACCAACACCAGCACCGATGTCTGCAATCGCTTGGTATACTTTCGATGCATTCTGAATGATTGCATATCTAGAATAAGCAGTGCCAGCATCATAGTCATCATACTTACTACCCTCGGTAGCAGTAGCAATAGGCACATTTGTTACGGTTGTTAAACGCCCTTTATCGTCAACAGAAAACTTGGAAGCATTAACAGTCTCTGTACCAAAAGGTTCTCCATTACTACCAGCTTGTGATACTGATGTAAGAGATTCTGTATTGTAATCTCCAGGAACAACGTTTGCTTGAATCGACAGTGAGATTAGAGGATTGCCACTAATACCACCACCATCAGTAATAACAATTTGACCAGCAGCACCAGTAATAAGTCTGGTCTCAACAACACCTGCTGCAGTTTTTGAATATAAACCAGTACCAGTTTCGTCTGAGATTGCTTCTAAGTTTGCATTCCAGGGTTGTGCTAAAGTTGTATCACTAGTTGCAGAACCATCAAGACCGTAATCTGTAAGATTTAGTTGAGCAGGAGTTCTAGCATTTATAACTCTACCCTTCTGATCAACAGTAACCTCAGTAAATGTTCTAGTAGTAGTGCTTAAACCACCTTCCAAGTAATGAGGAAGAGTATTGATCAGTGATAAAGCAGTACTTAAATTTAAGTTTTGGGAACCATCAAAGTTGCCCGTTGCCGTTACATCGTTAGATAACTGGATCTGTCTAGTCTGTTCAAGTCTAGTTGATGTTGAAGCATTACCAATAAGAGTTGATGTAATAGTACCCGCAGAAAAACTTCCATCTGCATCTCTTTGTACAAGAGTATTTGGTGTATTAGTGTTGGACTCTACAGGACGCTCATATCTTAGCGTGTTCCATGCTGTTGCACCATCACCGATTTTGAACCGACCAGTATCAAGTTCAATTCCAAGTTCACCCTGTGCAAGAGTTGGATTCGCGTTTGCCCATTCCTGAGCACCACCGCGTCTTAACTGTATTCTATTTGCCATTTTTTACGACAACTCGATAGTGATTATGCTTCCAAGTTATTTATGCGTAATAGAAAAGGGGCATTTCTGCCCCCCAATCTATCACTCTTCAGTTTCTTCTTCTTCTGGAGGTTGGGAAGAGGTCTCTTCCTCCTGAGGATTATAATATTCAAGTGCTTCAATAGCACCCTGAAGTTTCAGTCCCGTTGTTTCATTTTCTTTAATTTTAGCAGCAAGTTGCTGATTCTCAGTAATGATTGCTTGAAGACGCTCTTTAAATTGAGAGAGCATGTCAACCTGAGAGACTTGTTCAATCGTCATAATTTGTTCTCTTTACTTTGTACTAACGTTAGTAAAAGTGATTTGATATCACTTACATCTGATTTTAACTCAGAAACTTCGTTTTGTAAAGTGTTAAAGTCCTCCTGCTTCTGTTTATCTGATTTATATGCAGCCATATATTTCTGATATGTATCAGAATCGGAACACAGTACAGAACCCGTTTCCGAGTTTCTGTACCAGTTATCTTTATTTTTTACAGGAATGTGTGACATTATACAGCAAGAGCAATCGCTCTCAAATCTTTGATAATAGGAACCAAGGATTGGTTTGGAGATACAAACAGAACCTTAACTTGATACTGATCGAAGTTCAGACCACTTACCTCGTACTCATATTCGCTGAAAATTTGAGTCTCTGATGTAACTGGTATATTGGATCCTTCTGCTGGGAAGAAGTTGAATCCCAATTCTTCAATGGGAGTCGTAGAACCAATCGGTCGTACTCTATATAGGACTTTAATCGTTGTGTTGGGGGGACGGTATCCTGTAAAATACAACTTAATAGAACCTGAAGGATTCTTCAAATCAGCAGTTCTTGTAATGTATACTGCCTCATGCTTATCACCAACGGCAAGGTTTGCACTGTTGACATCGGCAGGATTGTTAATCCTATTGGATACCAATGTGGCAGATAATCTATCAGTATCAATGACAGGACTGATGTTAGTTTTATCACTAATCATCGTTAGGTCTAGTCTGAATGACTTAGCGCCACTTAGTTCTGCAGATTCATTGACTGTAGAACAAATCAATGCAGGTTTTTCGAGATAGTTATCTGTTCCTAGGATAACATCACGGAATACTCCATCGTTGGCGAATGATGCTTGCGCTAATGATGTTCCATCATTGATTGATGTACCACTGATCGTATTGATTCTAGCAGTAATATCAGTCTTAGGTAGTAGCATTCTCTCAATCTGAGGAACGAGAACATTATACTGAACGTTTTGTGTAGCAGTAATATTAGTACCACCACCAATAATACCTAGTCTTGCAATAGAAGAGGTGCTCAATTCATAGTAATCGAGAGTGGGATTCAAGATTCCTGTATGAGTCCTATTGATCTGAGGTAGTGGAATACCATCTAAGTTATAGCACTCAACAACTGATTCATCTGCATGAGATACAGCAGTCGTACCATCAACACCTCTTTCGTATACAGTAATGGTTTTGTTATCACCACTGATTGCACTATAGGAAATAACCTCATTACCAATCTTAATAAATCCAACATTACTTACAGAAATTGCAAGACCATTAATAATTTTATGGAATGCTGTAGCATCTGATACTGAAATACTAACATCAGATGCAGAAAGTGATGCAGTTAACGAAGTATCGCTAACCTCAGAGATTGCACCACTAATAATTACATTATTGGAAGTGCTGTGCATACAGTGATTACTGTGATAAACACGAACTTTTCTCTGTCCAGTACTGTAAGTAGGTGTAGCACTGACGAACGAATCGCTGACTGCAGAAGATTCAATAGCGTCTCCACTATAAGTGACGCTACTAACTGTTGCTGTAATAGCAGATGTTCCACCAGTAATAGTCTCTGTAGAGGCAGTAAAGTCAGTAGATACATAACGAAGTGTCAATGTATTGGTTCCTGAATTCCAGGTTAGAACTTCTGCAGTTGGTGCATCAGCACTATTACCAGTAATAGTTTCACCAGGAGTAAAGTCTCCTGTAGGAGTACTAACAACCATAGTTGCTAGTGTCTTAGATGAAACTACACGGTTAGTAATAACTCCACCAGTATTAGAACCTGCTGCCCAAGTACCACTAATATCGTTAATTGTCAGTAGAACTCCAGCAACAGTAGTTTGTACTGCCGAAATAGTGCCTTCTGCCAAAGTCGTTTTCTGGTAGATACGAGATCCAACAGTATAAGGTAATGTAGTCGAGTTTAATGTCAGAACCAATTCTGGAGTGAATGTCTGAATAGCATCTCTACGAAGATTCAACTCACCACCATTACCTCTTGATAATGCTGAGTTATTAACAACCAATCTAGTATTCAATGTATTGGTGAAGTCTGCTCTGTTAACAACAAACTTAAGATCTTCATACTGGTCAGCAGTCCATGTAGATGCGTTCTGTGATTTGAATAGAACACCAGCATAAGGTTGCTCAGAAATCGTTCTGTCGCCAGTAATATCTTGCTCACCCATTCTAGAAATCCAGATCTGATAAGAGTTGGAGTCTGATAGGAGAACAAAGCAATGCTCAACTGACTGAGGAATGAATACGGGAGCATCAAATGTAAACTTGGTTGCAACAGCAGCAGATTCTGATAACTGAACACTATCAGGTTCGAGGGTTACATCAGAGAATGGTAAAATAGTTGTTGTTGGATAACCATTTTCCATAGTTCTGATTTGCATCGAAACGGGAATACTGGCATCTTTCTTGAAGAAATATACATCAATAGAAGTTAGGAATACACCATCAGTTTCATCAACAATGAATGATTGTGCTAGAGGGTCATACCAACCAATCTGTCTAATCTCAGTTCTAGTAGAACGAACTGTTCTGTTCTGAGTTACAGTATCGCGAACAACCTCAGCATTACGAACAGCAAGAACATTTTCTTGGATAGTGTTCAAAGTACCAGATGCTTCATAATTGGTTTCAGCAGCAGATGCTACTGCACCCCCAAGACGTGAATCGGTGTCAGATGTAGACAATCTCAATGTTCTAGTACCAGTTGCCCATCTAGGATTGGTATCAAGAGATGGAGATGGAATAAAGAATGAAGTTCTAAGTTTGCCGAAACGATCTGAAATTAAACGGCGGTCTCTTACAACTGCTGTTGCACCAGAAGTACCAACTAGAACTTCCTGAACTTGGAAGTTGCCATAGTAATCACCAGTTGCCTGCTTAGATAGTTCAACAGTATCGATATTCAGGAATGCTGTTGTAGATGCATAAGACTCAGGAAGTGCGGTGTCATCATAAGGATTAAACCTATAGAAGTCATTTGGTGCAGCAACTTTGAACTTACATCCAGAAGTCAAACCTGTTACAGTTTCTCCAATAACGAATGGTGTAGAGTTTGTTCTGCTATCAATTGCTGGATCCTTGATGATTTCAATCATTTTAGGAACTTGGAAATCGACTGTAGATCTGCCGTCAAAGAATGAATAGAAACGAGTTCTTGGCTTTAAACGAGCAACATCAACATCAATGTTTCTAGAACGAATCCAAGGAATGCTAGTGCTAGAAAGAATACTATCACCTAAAGATTGTCTATCAATTCTAGGAATAACTCTACTTCTTACACCCTGACGAGTTTGTGTACCTGTCGTTTCAATTGTTGTTGTTCTATTGATACGACGCATACCACGACCACCCCAGACGCCAGGTGATGGTGATCTACCCCTATCTTGTGCCAACCAACCAGAGTTTCTAGTAGTTCTCGAACCGATGGCTCTTTCACCAGTCCAATTGGTTTGCCATGCTCTCCATTGAATAGGAGCAAAACCATTCTGGTCAACATTCAGTTCAGAAGAAACTTGTTGGAAATCTCCTTCAATTTGTGTGACTCTTGCAGGAACTCTGGAAGTATCCAACCAATCATCAGAACCAGGAGTTAATGTAATACGTCCAATATATGTGAAGACATTAAATGGGTTGATATTTTCAACTCTAGATGCATATGGTTGCTCAATAATTTTGAGTTCAGTGTAAGGTAATGTAATTAGAGGACCAGTCTGCTGATAATTTGTTGATAGACTCTCATTAATAATTAAAGGAACATTAGTTGTGTAGTGCGATGGACGACATTCTCCAAACTCAAAATCGAGTGCTGCTGAGAAATCTTCATGAGCAGTATCAGATTTACCATGATCAGTAAAGTCATCAACAATGAATCCATTCTTTAAACGATTCTTTCCACTAGAATCCAAAATCTGACTATTGAAGGTATCACTTTCAAGTAGATTGAGTGATGTGTAATATTCAACTTGATCTAGACGACGCTCAATAGCACCAATATCACGCATTGTATAGCGTCTGTTATCAGAACGAACAATTACGGTGTCATTTTCAGGATCAAAACCATATGGTTTGTGACTAATAGTCGCAAGAAGCATACCATCTTTCAAATCATCGGGTTCTTCTGGAGTATCCGAAGACTTACCTTTAATAATCTGGAACTCACCATCAGGTGTGATGAATGCTTTATCCTTTCTAGGCAAATACCAATCAAAATCGCAGCGGAAGTTGCTGTTCAACTTAGGAACATCAAAGACAGTTGCGTTTGGAGTGCCCGAGATATTAAATACTCGTGACTTGAAGTCAAATGTAGAGCAGTTTACATATGCTGGAGACGCTACAGTACCAGTTCCACTATACAAATTCTTCACACCTGGACGGAAATCTAAGTAATCTGCAAGGAATTTAAATCCAAAGAAAGGAATGTCCGTATAAGCAGTATTCAAATATGACTGACCACCAAAATAATCACCAGTTGAAGAGTGTGTATAGTAGTCGAGAACGAGTTTCAGTTTTCTGATAGGGGCAATAGTGCCTTTTTTGCGAACAACTCTTGAGATGTTATAGATGAAACCAGTCTGTGCAACTTCCAGGAAGTAATTATCAGTTACGACCTTAGAACCAGCTACAATAGAACCTTCGCTATCGTTAATAATTGCAGAAATCGATGCTCCAGTACTATCAAAACCATCCAAGGTTTCACCAGATAGGAACGAACCAGTGATATAAACTAAACTAAGTTTTAAACTACCTGATGCAAAATCAACAACCTTTGCTCTTGATTTAGATGTTCTGCCAGTTACAATAGTACCATTAGCAAAGAATACAGGTTCAACCAGAACTACTGATGGAATAATAGGATCGTTATCATCATTAGACTCATATACTGCATGTAATCTATAACTATCTGTCAGACCAAGTGATAACTCTTTATCTTCAATTCTAGTACCATAAAGGTTGGAATAGGTTAGATTATAATTTTGCTTATCTAAATTAGAAGTAGTATTTGTTACTTTTAAAACAAACATCTCATTGCCAGATTTAGTTTTTTTGACAGTTATGTTCTTAGAAACTGTAGCAGTTACTTTAACTGATGTGATATTTGTAAGATTTTCAATCTGAAGGGTAGTTCTGTCTGCTGACGTGAACGAGATATAACCCAAAGCACTAGTAGTAACAGTATCCAGGGTAATTTGATCCCCTACAGGATGAGTACTATTTGTACCTGCCAATACAGTTACAGTATATGCTTCATCAGTAATACTTTCAAACTGCTCATTCTCTGGTAATGTGATTGAAATTGAATCTGAAGAAACTGTTTGAGCATCAAAAGTTCTTCTAACAATCATAGATTCGTCAGAAATACTCTTAATATACTTCTTAGGCATATCGCTAAGAAGATCCGCATTAGCAACATCAAATAATTTAGTTCTATACCTAAGTAAGGTATTATAAGTTCCTGCACTAGGGAAGTTACTACTAGGAGGAGTTACATTAACAACCTGATTTGCGTAGTTAAAGATAGATGCACTACCTCCAGCAGCAAGGTCTCCAGGAGTAATAATATCAACAGTTACAAATTGAGTATTATTGAAGAAGATTTTATCCCCAGGACGAAGATCTAAAGCAAAGTTTGATTGAAGACCCGTGATAGTTTCAGCACCACCAGTTGCATCATAAGTGAAAGTACTACCTTCCACCAATTGAACATCTTCAAGAACTAAATCGGCAGTAAACTCAATAGCAAGAGTTGACTCATCTCTTGCAACAAATTGACGTGTATCTGAATACTGATAACTATGGATATGGTTGATAGTATCAAGGAATGCGCCATCAATAAGGAGCATTTCATTCTGCAGGAATGTTCCTTCTACTTGATACACATCAACTCTATCACTAGAAGTTGTGGCAGATACAATGTATGCTCTGGCACCAGAAGTTCCACCAACTACCAAAGAACCTTGAGGAATACTTTTAGCACTAGCAAGTTCTAATACAGTAAACATCTGAACATCCATGACGTTCAGTTTATACTGGTCATCTGTATTACCAAAGGTATTATCAGGATCGTTAAGATGCTCGATTGATGTAACTCTAGCATATCCAATCAAATCCCCTGCAGCAGAACCAGCAGAAGCACTAGCAGTATCTCTTAATTCTAAAGTATGATACGCATTAGTAATAGTGGAACCTGATGTATTTGGGAATCCAAAAATATTAGTAACATTACTAAAGTTCCCCATTTCAAATGGGATAATGACGTTTTGTGCGTCTAAAGTTTCACGAGGTTTGTCTAAATCGACATATGATGGAGAAAGACGCTTAACTCTATAACCTCTAATATATGCAACACCAGCACCAAATTCTACAGCATATTTGGCATCGGAGGTAGTAGTTCCATTAGAAGTTGTTGCTCCTGCAGCATATACACCATTATTGAATCCATCGTCAAGACTTTCTCTGACAGAGATTTCAAAATCTTTTACAACATAGTTACCAGATTCCTCATAAGTCCTTAATGCAAGACCTTTCTCCAGTTCATTTAGTGCAGTTCTATCAACTAACTTCTCTACCTTAGAGTTGTTGATACGAAGAAGTTCAATGAAGTTCTTATCAGCATCATCAGTTAAAAGTTTCTTAATTAATGTTGTCTTGATTCTAAATCTATGAGAACCAGGAGCAGCATAGTTAGATGTTCCAGCAGCGTTATCGTTAAGACTAAGGTCGTCTTCTGGGGTAACAATCGATTCTTGAATGTTGAGACCGATACGATAGGAGGGGTTGCTTCCATACTGATCAAGAAGGATATATTGATAATCTACATCAACAAAGAATCCTCGGATGAAGTACACACCTTGCTGTACATACGAGACAGATCCCATCTGTAGTGCATCTGTAGGCAATAACTGAGCAAAAGGAGAACCTACCTCAATTAGAGTTGTACCAAAAGTAATTTCTGTATTTGTAACTAACTGTTCATTACTTGCAAACAGTTCAGTCGAATTATTAGTACCGCCAGATTCAATATACTTTAAATATAATGTAATATATCCCTTATCGGATTCAGTAGAAGAAATACTATAGAGAACTTTCGCCTTAACACCAGTTGTTAGACCTTCAATAATCAGTCCATTCAATTGTGTTCTATAAGACTCGACATCAGCACCAAGGAAAGACTCTTGAAGCATGATAGCATCAACGGTCAGGTCATAACCTACTTGCCCTGGAATGACCATTGCGCCATCCTTGAACAGGTGAGAACCTACATTCTCAACCTGGTTCTGCAGAATGCTCTGCATTGTGGTAAGTTCTCTTGCCTGAATTGGAAATCCAGGACGAAATAGAACTCGATAAAAATTCTTATCTTTATCGAAATCGTCGTAATAGGGTGTAACGTTTAGATTGGTATTTTGTGCCATTAGAATTCGATTACGATTTTGATGTCTTCTACCTGGTCGTTTGCACGACTGATTGCCCGTCTATTATCTATGTAAACAACATTACCGCTGTTTGATTTGATTTCGGGTTTTCCATAACCATTGTTAAACTTCATACCTAAATCATATTCTGTATTATTAATTGTTCTAGAAGATGAGTTAGGAACAGCAGGGAAGTTTACATCTGGTTGCCCAGCGGCACCAGAAGTTGCCCCACTAATAACATTAGAACCGTCAAGTTCGTTTTGCGTGCCTGTAACTTCAGGGAAAATACCATCAATTGAGTTCTGATAGTACTTCAATACTTTAGTAGTAGGATTCCATGAAATCACTCTGCCACGACCAGTGATACTTACACCACCAACAACTCTTGTTTGAGTAACAATTTCATCAGGAACATAGTTGCCTTGGAATGTAGGAGAGAAGATGACTGCTTTAGCAGCAGAAACTGTCAAGTCTGAAATGAGTTCTTCCGTACCAAACTTCAGAGGATTGGTAACAAGACCAATACGACGGTAGTCGTTATCGATTGGAAAATCTCCAGCACCTTCATCATAAGAAAGTTTAGCATTAACCATGACTCGGAATGCACCAAGTTCTACAACAGAATCAGAACCATGCCCACCAGGAGGAGGCATAATAACATCAACAATACCACTAGCACCAGTACCAATACCAGTAATAGAATCAATACTGATTTTACCGAATGTATATCCAGTACCACCAGAAGTTACAGTAGCAGAAATAATTCTACCACCATCAATAACAATAGAAACTCTACCGCCAGTACCGTCGCCGTTAATGGCAACGTTGTCATAAGTGCCGTTGTTATATCCAGAACCTGCAGAACTAATGACTACGGTATCAATTTCTCCAGCAACCGCATTGGTTCTTACCGCGTCATTTGTAAAGACGGGCATGTAATCATTGGAGAAAAACTTAAGGACTGAGGCAACGGGAATTGTATACATGTACTTCCAACGGTATCCATCACCTGTAGTGATAATACTAGTAGAAGAACCTGTAGGTTCAACTGTAGAGGGTTTGCCGTTAGGATCCGAAGGAGATGTGCCGTTATAGATTACCTTGTAAACTTGATATTGTGAGTTTACAACATAAAAATCTGAGTCATAAAGTTTGGTAGCACCAGAAGAAGCAGTCTTGCTAGGAGAATAATCATGACGATACATGTCATAGGTGAAACCAAGTCCACCTGTAGTTTGTTCTGGAGAAACCCAGTCAATACGACGAACAACCTGAACAGTATCTGAAGCGAGGACGCGCTTCAAAGAGATCATGTCATCATAAGAACCAGAAAATTCCTCAAAGGAATCTACTGCTTGAGGAGGAGAATTTTCATTATCCCAAGTTTGAGGACGACCAATGAACAGGTATAAACGATCTCTCGTTGTACCTGCTACATCATCACTCTGAGTGGCATCGGGTCCTTCCAATGCCTTAATGAACTTTCTCGCTGAGAAAATCCTAAATTGATCAGTTAATAGAGCTGCCATTTCCTAAGGGATTATTGTCCTCTTGTTTATTTATGAAGGTTACGAGCGAACTAATGTAGAGTATTCAATAGATTTGATACGATAACTCGCTCCGCCATTACCAGTCACATTTTCTCCACCCAAAACTGCCTGAGCTGCTGCACCAGAACCAGTGATATCACCACCAGTATTTGTAAATGTGATTGTTGGGTGTAGATTATAACTATTGTCAACTGTTTGAGGGATTCCATAACCTCCATTTGAAATGGTTATAGAATCTACTCGGTCACCAGATGTTGACATAACAGCAGTACCAGTTGCTTGAATATCACCCGTGCTTTCAATAACAATATTTGGAACTGCGGTATAGTTTGTTCCGTTATTCACGACAACAATATCAACAACTGTACTGTTACTTGAGAACTCGTACAGATATCCATTTACACCAATATTAACATTATTTGTATTGAAAGGAACAATATCCTTCAATACTAATTTTGATGAAGTAATATCCCAAGATACTACCGTTCCTTGAATACCTGAGATAGCACCAGTTACAACTTCATTTGTACTGTAGTTTTGACCGTTACCATTAGAAGCATCCAACGTCAGTGTCAAAAGAACAGGGTGTTCAACACCATCACTCAATCCACCTGCAGAAGTAATTGTGGCATATTTGAATGGTATATCTGCGTCTTTGATATTATCTCCAACTTGAAGTAATGTAGTATTTTGACCACCTTGAGTCTCTTCAATACCATACAATGAATCGAAAATGCCACCATCTAGACTGATTTGACTTGCATAATCTGTAGCAGTATTAATTAAATCTGCAATACCATCTCCTAAGAATGTTCCTGGATTCAAAGGATCTTCATTTTCATCATTATCCTCAAACGCTTTATCTACAAGTGCTCCAATTGGTACGGTTAAAGTAGATATGCTACTACCAACCGCATTAATAATTGTATGTGGAAGAACACCTGTTCCACTACTATTTGCAACACCAGCATCAAACTGAACGATAGCATCAGTAGTTGAAGGGATTCCAGCATCAATGAATGCAAGTTCGTCTACTTCAAACGTAACTAAAAGTTCTCTAGTGCTAGGATCCCAATCATATACTTTAGCAATTTTATTATTAGCACTCTCAACCCTACGAATTACTCTATCACCAACATTAAACTTATAGTTGGAATCTCCATTAGCATCATTCTGCCCGTCGTCTAATATAACTCTTTGGTCATATTTAAAATTAACACCTCTAGTAATTCCAGTAAATCTACCTCTACTTTTAGAAGTATATGAGATAGTTTCTTTATCGATTATGAGAGAACCAGATCCTGGATATGCATCTGTAGAAGAAACATAAACTGTAGTATCACTAGAACTGAGTGCTTTAGTCAGACCTGTCAAGTAAATATCAGAGGAGTTAAATGCCTGACGAGATCTGGTTTTACGCTTAAGATTTACAAGTCTAGTGAAGACAATATTTGGTGGAGAGGTATATCCTTTTCCAGGATCAGTAATATTGATACCAGTAATAGCACCTTGACTAATAACTGCTTCTGCCTTTGCGCCAAGTCCACCACCACCAGTCAAAAGAATATATGGTTCTGTCTGATAGAATTCACCACCATCAACAACATTAATTGACGTAACTTTACCGAGAGTATCAATTGATGCTGCACCTTCAGCATCTTGTCCACCACCTCCTTCAAAGATAAGGTTTGGTGGTGTTGCATAACTTCTACCTTCGTTTAACAACGATAGACCAGTAATAGTTTGAGTGACAGGAGTTGCTGCAGCACCAGTTCCTTCGCCCCCAAGAATAACTGCTTTTGCTGTACCGAAGAAGTTATCACCGTTTTTAGTCATCTTAATATAAGATACCGTCCCATCAGTATTAAGGACAATATCACCTTCTGCTTCAGTTGGGAAAACTGATACTTGTTCGGGAATAGCATCACCTTCAAATATAGGTGTTCCATAGTACTGGGGACCAATCGCATATGGATAAACGGGATTCCCACTACTATCCTCTGTCATGAAATATGCATAAGTACCATTCGGATATTCTGGGGTAACAACGTACTTACCATTATATTGGTCAAGATTGCCTACAGAAGAATCGTAGATATAGTCCTGAGTCAAATCACCAAGAATATATCCTTCATTAACAAGACGAGATCCATAACCAGAATTTGAATATGAGAAAGTATAAACAACCCTAGGTGAATTTACAGGAATAGTAATACGAACTTCTCTTGTCGTCGCACTAGCAAAACCGCCCAAATATGTGGCATATGGTGTTAGAACTCCATCCAAATAATATTCAACTAAACCTGAAGCATCATATAGATATGAAGTTGTTCCAATATCAAGTGAACTTCCTGTATCGTGCCAACCATCTTCAGTCAAGGAGAACATCAAGAAGTTGCCATTAGCAGTATTGCTAGCATCATCTTGATTGAAGATATAAGTTTTCCCTCTTTTCAGATTCAGTAATTCTTGTTCTTGTCCGTTAAAATAAAATTTAGAATTTGAAATAGTAACAGCATATGTTACAGTGCTCGCAGTTACAACCTCCTCTCTAGTACCAGAAAGTTCAGCAGTAGTTTTAAATCTAAACGAACTCGTCATTCTGCCGACAGTCCTGCCAGTAGTATATCCAAATGGTCCGTAAATAGGATATCCATCAAAAGACATACCAAGGACTTTTGAGTGACCATCTACATGACGAGATCTATCAATAGTGTTTGGATCGTTTGAATCGGTTTGATAATAATTCTTATAATAGTAGTTATTTGCATGTTCCTCTTCCTCTTCAATAGCAGGATCTAGATACATGTATCCTTCATCACCTTCATATCCTGACATATAACGATGAACTTTGCAGTAATAATAAATGCGATTATTTTCATCTGCATTCATAATGAAGAGTGGGTTAAACTCATCTTCATAATCTACTGCAGGTGCAGAAGATGCGCCTGTACTATTGTAATATAAAGTTCCGTTATTCAGAAGACCATCTTGGGTCGTACTGAATTGCATTGGATGACCTTGAGCGTGCTGTGCTGACGGTTGATTTGTCGCATCAGTTTGATTCCAAATAATCAGATAGTTTCTTTGAACTTTAATATTTTCTGGGGCGAGATAATACACTCCAGGAATAAATGAACCAAACTCATGAGCATCAACACCAAAATCAATATAGAAGAGACCATTGGGGAATAGAATCGGGTCGCCATTAATTCTAAATGTGAATCCCGTAGATCCTAAAATAAAATCAGTTGTCTCAAAAGTCCCTATAACATCTCTTAAATAAATTCTAACAATCTGGTTCTGAGCATTTCTGACAATTTTTGCAATCTCTCCCGAAGAAGAACCGCCTACTTCATTTATCGTCCTACCAATTTCAATTGGATTTAGAGTTTCGTCTACATTATCGACGAAAAGCATGACATTATTAAACTCTACCTTAATATTCCAAACAAACTGCTCTAAAGACCCCCACTGAAATACGCCGTTATGATTATCAAATTCATTAATTAATTTACTAGTCTGATAGTAATGAATCGAATTGTCAAGAATTACATCATTAGCGTCAGTATTTTTAACATAATCATATTTTACAGTATCAATAGAAAAGTTTGTTGGTGCATTGCCAAAAGTACCCCATTCTGGAGTATGTAATAAACCACCGTTTGCCAGAATTCCTAAAGATTTATTATTTTGAAAACTTCTAGTTCCTTCATAAGGAACATCTTTACCACCACGATATATAAAAACTTGGTCAAAAGATCTGTCTACAATATTTCCAGAACCTCCAGGTTGTGCCTCTTCTAATATCCAAGTAGGTTTAGGATTATTATCAGACTCAATACGAAGTCTATCATTCTTAACAGGAGGTGTACCAGAAGTCTGGAAGGTGCCTCTTGTCAATGAATTTGGATGATTTTGCCAGATTCTATTAACATCAAAAGAGTCTAAAACATTTGGTGTTTCAGACGTGGGAACAATTTTAAGTCTTAGAGGATCATACCCGCTACCCCTTTGAAGAACACGAACGTGAACAATTCTACCCGAATCTTTATCAATGATTGGATATAGCAGTGCTTCTTGAGCAGGAGTGCCGCAACCATCGATGGTTAATCTTGGAGGGTCGGCAGGATCGTATCCAGTTCCACCACTAATTAATTCTACAGCGCGAACACCAAAAACTTCATCGAAGATCGGATTAATTTGCGCTCCTGATCCAGGTACGGTTCTTGTCATTTATCAGTTTACGACGGTAAAGGTGCCTTGCATCAATGAATGGAGAGTACACTGATAATACAGTGTATTCGGTGCATCCATTGGAATTGTCCAATAAAGAACATTGGTTATACTTCCACTCTGTCCATCAGTATACGGAGTGCCCGTCAGTCCTTGAGTAGATTGAATTCTAAAAGGATGACCACCACCTTCGACACTATTATCGAAGGCATATGTGAATCCTCTATGAACATAGATAGTGGGATTTTGAGTAGCGATAGATGATCCAGGTCCTGCTATTGTATAGTAATTGGAATTATTTCCTGGAGGTGCTCCAATTTCATACCAAAGCATTGGACTGCGAGTTGGTATCCAATTAGAACCATTCCAATAGAGCATATCGCCCTGAGTAAGACCAGCAGTATCAGTATCAGTTAATGCTGCTAAAGTAGTAGTAAGAGTGCCACTGAAGTTTACAGTTAAAGTATCACCAACAACTGCTGTAGTAATATTAGTACCACCAGCAATAGTAAGAGTGTCTGTTTGACTGTTTGCAGTAGTAGTTCCCGAATCTGCAGTGACAGTCTGGAAAACATTAATAGCACTTACACCTGCTTGGTCATCTCCAGGAATCCAATTAGAACCATCCCACTTAAGAACTTGATTTGCTGTTGGTGCTGCTGTTGTGACATCAACATTACTCAAATCATCAATACTTGAATACTCAGTGAGAAGTTTTGCTCTAACATCACCAAGACCCCCAGCAGTGATATTAATGTTTACATACGGGTCATCAGTACCGTCTACAGTAAAAAAGTAACCAGGATAGGATGCTGCAGCAGGAGCATCTCCTAAAGTTGCATATTCGTTTTTATACTTTACGATTGTAGGAATGTCAACATTAGCACCAAATGTCGAAGTAATCGAGTTGGATGCTAATGTAATAACACCAGTACCGTTTGCAGCGACAGGAATATTACCATCGCTGGATGAAATAATTGAGTTTCCATTTACATCTAAAGCAGATGTAAGATTACTATAATCTGAAGGCAGGAAAGTAGATCCATTATAACGAAGAACCTGTCCTGCAACGGGGTTCAATGTATTAACAGTTAAACTTACTCCATTACCTAAAGCGGTATATAGTTCGTTAAAATTATCATTAATTTTATCACCACCAATACGGAGGGTATCCCCCGTATTGTCATTAGCAGAAGCTCCAAGGTTTAGTGCTTGTTTAGCCATTACTTACTACGTTTTTAGTTATTTATGCAATCTCTGGATCAATTAATTCCTCACCATAATCTGCGAGATTTGGTGCGGTCCAATCATCAGGAACTTCACTCTCAACAATGATAACTGGATTCTGATATCCAGAACCATAACTATTCAATTCAACACTAGAAATACCAACCAATGCACGGATGTTACCATCGAAACCAGAGATAGAATCGATTCTAACTGTAGGTCTGCTTGTATAACCAGAACCTCCAGAAGTAACCTGAACAGTACTAATAAATCCACTTGTGAGTGCAGATTGTCCGATAGCACCTTGACCAAAGACTGATCCAAGATAATCGAAGGTGATGAGTGAGTTGGACGATTCGATAACCGCGACCTCACGATCCTCAGTTTCACCCTCAATTTCGATGAAATCTCCTGTTTCGATTGGTGGAACTACTTCAGCAGCATCAACGTCTGCTTCAGAACCAACATAAGAGAACGCGACGAATGTAGAATCTACGCGAGGAATTTCAGAGAAGATGATTCGCGAACCAACAATCTCAAAACCAACTCCAGGTTCCTGAACAACACCATTGAGAGAAACAATGATATTATTTTCAGGTCTAATCACAGTAGATTGAACACCTTCTGTCAGCGTGAGTGAGTAGAATACCTCGTTACGCTTGAGGTTAAATGACTGACGTAATGAATCAAATTCAAACGAGATATCATCCAACTGTCTCAACTTACCAATATAGAATCCAGTAAACGAGGACCCAAGTTCTGGTGCCTCAGCGAATTGAATTTGGTCGGAGAACGCTGTATATGCGTTAGTTGCTCCAGGAGGTTGAAGAATGCCGTTGACAAAAATCATCATATGTCCCTCTGGGTCGGGCAGATATGAAGTTCCATTTTCAATAGTGAGAGAGAAGGTAGTTTGTGTACCATCAAATCCTTTGGAGGATCTCTTCACGCGAGCTTTAAGGTCTACAATATCGGTGATAACTGCCTTATATGCAGAAGTTCCGATAATGGCATCTTTACTAGAGAATGCTCCAGCAATATCTGTAAGATAGATTCTCTTACTCAATCCTGCTGTTCTGATGTCTTGAACTCTAGCAGCGGCTGCTCCAGGAGTAACAACCTTTGTATTGATTGTCGCGAATCCTTGAGGGAAAATATCGACTCCATAATCTCCAATGTAATCACCATTTTGGAATTCTCCTTGAACCATTGTGATGTAGATGTAATTGTTAGCAAGATCTACTTCGGTGATAACACCATATACGGTGCTATCTTGAAGATTGTTAACAACCTTATAAATCCTATTTCCAACAATGAATACATTAGAAGTTGAGATGACTGAGACACCCAACCTGATATATCCATCAGATGCAATACGATCACCAACCGATACCTGAAGACCAGAAATTTGACTTACATCAATATACTGTCTGGACGATTCTGGATAGACTACCGAGTTTTTCTCAAAAGTGCCTACCAAACTCTCAGTATCAACTGTCAGAAGACCTCCAGTATTAGAAGTAACGGATGCTTCTGCTTTGATGAATGAAGTGGGTTGAGCAACTGCTCCAGAAGTATAACCAAGGAATTCAATATCCTGAACAAAGTCACCTTTAAGATCGATAATGTGAATACGATCTTCGATTGCACTGATTTGTGCCGTTGTTGAGTTTGCCGCTCCAACAATGAAGTCTGTAACTGCCCAAGGACCAGCAGTAACTTCGACATCGAGATACTTGAAGTTCTCATCTTCATAGAATCCATAAACTACACCAGTAATACTAGGAGCACCCTGCTTAGCGACAACTTCATTCATGGTGAATGGACCATCAGTAATATCGCCGTCTATACGGAATCTCCTGTAAACTTTAGCAATCAAACCTTCATTGATAGTGAGATTTGCAAGTTCGGCATTTGAATCGGAACTCAGACCATAGAAATAATCGGAAGAATTTAGTCCTCCAGTAATTCCTACAGGAATATCTCTATCACCGTAGTTTTTAGAACCGAAAGTTACTGCATTATATTGAGTGAGGTTTGTATAGTATGCATCATTAATGAACTGATTTTTAATTGTGCTAGTGCCATAACGAATCAATCTACTGATGCTTTCATTGCTGTAATTTCCATTAGCAAGAGCTGCTGCTGATGTTGGATCCTGGTAGAAAGAACCTACAGCAGCAATGGGGGAAGGAACAACAAGTTCATTAGAAATTGAAGCAACCATATACTCTCTTAGAAGATCTAACGCATATGTCTTAATGTTATATTCGGTATTTGAATAGAACAACTTACCAGACCCAGCAGTATAAGGATCAAGGAAACCAGCGTTGAGTTTAATACCCCAGAGATAGAAACCTTGATTTCCAGAAGCAGCAACAGATGAACGATTGTAGATAGCAAAGTCACTTTGAAGATTATCAATACCAAAACCGAAGGTAATTGTTGAGTATACACGGAACCAATCACCACCAACTGGTGTTACCCCATACTCGTTAAGAGTAATACCAGGACTTACAAACAATGTTCCTGTATCAACTTGACCTGTGGAAAGGTTGACATTGAAGTTAATATTCTTCGACTGATTATCCAAAGAAAGTTTGAAGTTGAGACTATCGAGTTCTGCTTTCTTGAAGAATGCCGACAGAGTAAATGTCTGCTGCTCAGTAATACCACCAAATCCAGTATCGAATGTTTCAGTACCACTATCAAATGTTACAGTTGAATTGTCAAAGGTTTCATATGAAGTTAGATTAAAATCTCTAGTTAGTGAATGTACTCCAGTGCCTGTAGCATAAAGTTTTTCAGCAGTTTCTGTTCCATCAGGAGCACTTGTAACATTAGAGAAATAATTAACTAAGTTAGAAGTGTAATTTGACGAATTTAGATTTTCTGGATTAGTCCAGAGATTTGCGCTACTAACTTCTCCTGTGACTGGAGAACTAATTGCTCTTGCTTGAGAAAGAATCTCAACATTGGTAGGATAGATATACCAATCAAAGGAGTTGGAAACACCAGGGAAATATCCAAAGGGAGAAGTTGTAGTAGCAGCAGCATTTCCGTTAGCAGTTACTGAGACACTATTAGGTCCATTATCTTGAATCGTATTACCTTGACACAAGATAAGTTCGGTTTCAGTAACGTCTGCTGCAATAAATGGTCGTGTAGGAAGTGCAAAGAGTTTTTCTCCAATTGCTGTACTTCCTTTTGGATAAACAGCAACGCTGGACAATCTCCAATCAGAAATGTTTCCATTTGCATATTCTGTACTAGATGTACTAGCACCTACAACGAATGTGGTAGAACCATAGTTAGTTGCAACAGTTCCACTACCTTGCAGAATACCATCAATATAGATTGAAGTTTGGTTAGCACCAACTCCTTCTCTCACAACAGCAATGTGATACCATCTACCCCCAGAAACAGTAAGTGTGGTGTTAGTTAGATTAATAAAGTTACCACTACTTCCACCGTAGAAACCGACATTAGAAGAACCTGTTCCTACAAAGAACCCGAAGTTATTATCAGTTGATCCAGATAGATAGAAGTTGCTGTTTGTATCAGTACGACGAATCCATCCCTCAAGGGTAAAGTTGCCAGTTCCAAGTGCAATACCAGCAGCAGTCTGTAGATAGTCACCAGTTCCATCAAATGCTACAGATCCATATGCTGCAGCAATAGTTGCTGTTGCTGAACTACTTCCACCCGATAGAGTATTAGTAACCGCCCAAGCAGTGGATGAGAAGGGTCCCACATAAATTGTCTGATTATCTTTATCAAACTCAAGCACAGTCGCAGTACTACCATTGCTGGATGTTACTGTTTCTCCTGCTACAAAGTCTCCAATGATGCCAGAAAGTGATATTTCATAAGCAACAGTGGTATTTGAGGCACTTACATCTGTTGTGATACTATCTGCTGCAATATTATTTGCAGTTTCTTCAAGGAATGAATCATATACCCAAGAACCAGAACCAAACTGACTATCAATCTGTGCTCCAATTTCATCCTTATAATACTTGAGGTTGAAGTAGAAGTTCTTGGCAGCATTTCTAACTCCATTGCCTGCAGGTGCGAGACCATTAATGACAATATCAATTAGGTCACGAAGTCTCCAAACTGCTTGGTCGATATCGGTTGGAGTTTCGCTATCTCTATATGCAGTATTATCACTGTAAATAGCAGAATATTGCTGACCAGATACAGTTGCACCTGCATCATACAGGAGATTTCTGATTGCCTTTTCTCCAAGAGTTCTAATCTGCTCGAATGCAAATACTGTAGGAAGAAGTTCTTCTTCTACATAATTCAGTTCTCCGTTAGCAGTTAGGTACAGACCCATGTTATCAACTGTACTATTATTACCACCTGTCTGTAGGTCGGAGATAATTGCAGTAATCAGTAACTTAATATCACGCTCACACTTAGCAGTGTCGTATGTATACGCTACTTGATTTGCGTTATCAACTTGATATGTCAAATATGCTGCAGTAAGACCTGTAATTTCTTCGGCAATATATTCGCGGTTGAAGTATAGTCTATCGCCAGCAATATTGAAGTCTTCGCTAGTTGGAGCGATAATATCATTGATGGTAGTAACTAATGTATCGATAGCAGATTGAACATTTGCACAGTTTCCTGCGTCATTAGTAATACCCCAGTCACCAACGATAATATTGTCGGTGTTATCGTATGTCAGATCACCCGTAACTGCTTGCTTAGCATAGTATGCAAGTCTATCATGAGCATATACAGACTGCCATACTTGCAAACGGATATGTCTGAGTTCGTCATTTTCACCAATATAGAACCTAGCAGCTTGGACAGTAAAGAAGTTTCCTCCATCATAGATATCTTTCGCGATTGCTCCTAAGATTAAACCTAAGTCAGTCTTACAACGAAGAGTTCCGTCAGTGCTACCGCCAGCGGCGTTTCTAGGCATGTCAATAGCAAGATCTGGATATCTAGAAAGCATATCAAATGCTGCTTTATCAACAATAACCGAAGCGTTTGCATTGATAAGATTTGAAGCATCACGGAATCTTCCACGAGCAGAAGTGTCAATTCTATTGGTATATAAGATATCCGAAGCAGCACTGTGATATGTGGTGCTAAACGGAACTTCAAGATATGCATTAACAGTAGCACCAACGAACTCATAATTAGTAGTTACTTTAGTGATAGTTGCTAAGTGGTCTACAGGACTGCCCAGATTTGCTTGCTCAAGTGTATCCGTAAGGATATCTAAGAGATTGCCAATCGTGGAATAGACATCGGCACAATCACCTGTAGTGTAATCAAGGACTGTGACAGCATTAGAAGTTGCACTTACAAATGTATGAACATATTGTTGCTCTGCTGGAGATGCACCAACATTTACTGTAAATGTATTAGTATCTGCTGCAGTGATTGCAAGAACTTGATTATATGCTCTAGTATCACTCTTACGAGGATGAATCAATTCTCTTTCATTACCATCACTCGTGCATGTGAATGTCAGTGACTCTGCAGCAATAGCGATTGTATTTGCTGTCGTTAATCCATGACTGTTCGATGTCATGACCATATCACCAGTAGCAGCATTATAAGAAATTGCTGATGGTTGAATTGTGGTAAAGGATCCTGTAGAAGAATCAGTAATTGTGGTATCAGTGATTTGTCTTACGCCATGACTGCCAGAAACAGACCAAAGAGTATTATTGATGATATATTGAAGAATATCTTTGACTTTATCATAAGCCCAGACAGTTTCTACAACTTCCGTATCAACATGACTAATTGTAATAGGATTAACAGTTCTATTAACATACAATGCCGAAGCATCCCAGATATGACTATTACATCCATTACGCATATCCTCAATCAAAGCAGTTAGGATATCGCGAACATCATCTTCGCAATTTACGTTACCACCAGGAATTACAAGTGATGGATACTGCTGAGTCAGTAAGTAAACTGCTTCTTTAGCAACAAAGTCTTTGTTGGATTCGATTAAGTTAGCAGCATCATAATATCGTTGTGACTTACCTGCGAATCCAGCAGGAAGATTTGTGGAATTTTCATTCCAGTTCTTAAGAATGGCATCGTTGTTGAAGTCTTCGTTGTCTGTAAACGACTCTCCACCAGACCAATCCTCAACATATGTTTGAGTATCAGCACCCTCGAAGTGAAGCAGTAACTTAGTATTAGCATCACCCTGGAAGATTCCTGTAGGGGCAGTAAATGTCGTCTGATAGCGCGAAGTGTTAGATACTCTGAACTCATCGATATGACCAGCGAAACCGTCTCCAAAGGCATAGGAGGCACCTATGATGATTGGTTTAGTGCTTCCATAGTTACTACCATCAGAATAATCTCCACCATCCTGTGTTCCATTAACAAATAACTTTGTTGTGGCAGCATTTCTTGAGATAGCAACATGATACCAAGTATCTACGGCAAGAGTTGCTGTTCCAGTAATTGTAGTGGAATTATTAACTCTATAATTAAGATTTGTGCCTACAAGTAGTAGTTCGGAAGAAACTTCGACAGCAGTCGTCCTAAAATCGAAGATTTGCTGTGTTCCTGTAACACTAGAAGGACGAATCCAGCATTCGATTGTGAATGCACCTGCACCAAAACCAAATTCAGCAGAAGTCGGGATAGACAGATAATCTCCAGTGCCATCAAGTAGCAAAGAACTTAATCCATAATGACTTTGATCTGTATCTAATTGAGCATTGTTCGCAAAAGTAACCTGATGGTAATCTTCGCCAGTAGAAAGAGTTCTACCTACTTTACCCAGATAGATTGTGGAAAGTGCTTGATTGTATCCAATAACCTCACCTTTAGTATCTTGAGTTCTAATGACTTGTCCAAGTTGGAAGAATCCAGACCCGACTCTACTATCAAAAGCAAGTTTTTTGGTAATCATATTCTCGGAAGAATTGAAGACCCCTGTTACATTACCATATCCAAGTTTGTAGTTACGAATGATTTCGTTTTCTTGGAATGTGCCTGTAGCATTGTCATAAGGAATAACTAAATTACTAATAAACTCAGTTCCAGGGAATTTAGCATCAAAGTTCGTAGTGTTATCAGTAAAATCAACAATATTTACTTGAGACTCAGAAATATTATCAAGAATAACATTAGGATATGAAGCAGATGTCAATCTGTTGAATAGTAGACCGAAGAAAGACGATCCATCAGAAATATTAACCTGTTCGATGAATTCGTTTGTAGTAGGATCTTGATATGCAGATGTTGAGGTAATTCTAGCAACAACACCTGATTGAGAACCAATAATGACATCATCAAGTCGAATATCAAATAGTCCAGGTTTTGATTGATATGTACCTACAGTCTTACTCAATGCCAACTCATTAGTAATACTAATGTCAGTACCATACAAAGGCAGATCCTCTTGGTGAGAAGTAGCAGTCGTTCCCAACTGACCCCTCAATACAGTCAGTGTAGTTGAATTAGGTCCAACTGTAATAGCAGACACTGTAACAATCTCTGCTCCTAACTGGTAGTTGGCATCTACACTAAAGACGCTTGCTGGAACTGCAGTATCTGTCAATGCAGCAGAGTCGATAACCTCAACAGTACTCGTTCCTGCACCAATAGTATATCTTAAATCGGCAAGAGGAACAGAATCTCCTGTTTCTAGGTTGACCTCTTCAACTACAGCAATTTTGCCAGTTAAGTTTTTAATCTGCTCATTGAAACTAAACAGATTGAGGTTAACTATTGGAGTAATTTCTGTGAGAGTTGCTGTAAATCCAGTTGCACCAACACTTATCAGTTCGTTAATATTAAATCCACTAACAGTACTGACTGCAATAGTTGCTGATGTAGTACCACCTGTGATTGTAATAACTTCAGAAGAAGCATATCCAACGCCAACACTATTGATACTTGCTTGAGTTACAGCACCAGAAGCGACAGTGATATTAACAGTAAGTCCCGTACCAACTCCACTAGAAGTAGTAGCAACATCTGAATAAGTTCCATCAGTATAACCAGCACCAGAAGTTAATGTAGCATTGTTAAGTGCGGTAACAATACCAACATTACCTTCTGCAACGAAACCAAAAATATCATCACCAACAACACTAGTAACAGTAAGTCTTGATCCAGATTGTGTTCCTAAAACTGTGTTATTTGTGCTTGGGAAAATACCACTATTATTAGTAATTGTAAACTTATAGACCTGAATTGGTTGAATAGTAACATTTACATACTTAACACTAGCAGGAGGTTGAGGTGGTTCTGAGAAAACAATAGAATCGTTTTGAACTTCAAATGATGTATCTGGAGTTTGTACAACACCATTCAAAATAATCATCAATTGATTTGCGTTGGCGACAACGTTCGATCCATCAATTTGTAGTGGGAATGAAATTCTCTCACCATCAAATAGATTTGAAATATCATCAAGTCTTTGAACAACTGATGTTAGGATGTTCTCCGAAGAAGTCAATCGCTTCTGACGGAATAGTACCTCTGTATTATCAAACGCACTGTATACAGGTTCAACCAAAGCAAAACTTTGAATGTTTGGTACAGTTGCTTGTCTTGCAAGTTCAACAGATTTTGTTAACTGGAAGAATGTTTCTTTATTAGGAACAAATCCATATTCATTTAGATTGAGTTCACCAAAAACTTTGAATGATGCAGGGTGAACATTCTTAATAAGAATATCTTTCCATTCATTAATTGAAACAGCAGACTTAACTGCATAAGAGAAGTCCTGATAATAATAGGAGTCTTGAATCTTTTGGATAATCTCCGAGGGTTTACCAACATCATCAATAAACTGACCTGAGGTTTCTGTGATAGATCCAACATCAAGAACACCTGTAGCGATATTCAAAGAACTAATAGTACCAGAAGATTTGGAGATAACACCTGTTATACTTTCCCCAATGTTAAAGTCTCCAGTGTAATCGACGATTTTTACAATTCTAGGTCCAACTTGCCAACCATTATTTGTGGAGACAAATCCAAGTGCAGTAGCATTTTCAAAAGAACTGCCTTGATACACTTGCTCACCCTCAAGGAAAGTTGATGTAATAACATTTGCTGTTGCTGCACCACCAAACGATGTTGTAAGAACTTGTTGACGACCTGTACCAGCATTAGTAAACGATAATGCATCTCCAAGTGCTGCGTTTGCTGGAGTGATTGCAAATTTTAATTGGTCATCTTCAAGAGAATTTGCTGCTCCTGAAATTGCATAATAAGTAGTAAGACCATTCAATCTACCAACAGCGCCAGCAGCGATTGGGAAATCAGCACCATCACCAGTATCTACTACGTTGAGAGTGATTTCAGAACCTTGTGCAATACCATGTGGGAAGGAGAACTGCAAAAGTCCCAAATCTAGGTTAACAACGTAATTAAACGAAGATTTTAATTCTACACTTGGTGTAGAAGAATACCCAAGACCAGGATCCTTGACTTCAATTCTATCCAAACGACCATTCTTAATAGTGGATTGGGCAATAGCACCAGTACCGCCACCACCAGTAATGATAACTGCAGGTGCCTGAGAATAACCAGAACCAGGATCAGTGATTGTAACACTATCCAAAATACTAGTAGATGTTAACTGTGCATTAATTGGGAATGTGATTTCAGGACGTAATGTATAGTCATGAGGATAATCATAACCAAAGTTATTATTCTTCAGTTTTTTAATCTTACCGACACTTGAACCTACCGTAAAGATAGATGCTGCTGTTCCAAATGGGGGGATAACTACTGTGACTTCAGCACCAGAACCAGTCAAACCAGCGCCAAGAATGCCTGGTACAGAATCGATATCAACGGTTGCTGTGGTATATCCTTTTCCTGGTGATGTGACGAGGACACTCTGAACTTGTCCAGGAATTGGACTACCCTCAGAATCAGTTCCATCGGCAACTGTAATAGTAACGAAACCACCTTCGCCATCACCAGCAATAGCAACACCTGTATACTGTCCTACAGCATATTCAGTACCAGGTTCAGTGATACTAACTCTTTCAATCTGTCTTGTGGATTGAATGCTATCAACAATAGGAAGTCTTGTGTAGAATCCGCCAGGATTAACAATACGAATACTATCGATCGAACCAACTGCCCTTCTGGAACTAGTTGAATATGACGCTCTAGAAACATCAGCATTCCCTTCTGGTTCATTGATTAGAGGGAATTTAATCTGATCTGCCCCTCTAGTAATAGTTGCACCAGCAACACCACTAACTTGGAATGTTCCTTTATATGGAGAGGTAACAACATCAAGATAACTACCTTGAATGATGGGTGAATCGTTATCACCAACCCTAGAAGGATCGAAGTAGTATGAGATATTTGTTACAATACCTTCATCAACTTTGAACTTAACGGTAGGTGTAGTGGCACCTTGACCAGTTACTCCAGGAGTTCCAACTCTTTCGATGGAGTTGAATGAATACTCAAGTTTGTAAAGAGGATCTTTCGAGAAGGATAAATTACCACCAAGCATCGAAGAATGACTGAGGTCAAACAAATACTGGTGACCATAATACATCTTCAGGACAGGAGACTTAACATAGATACTAACATTACCAGAACTACTAGCAGGACTTGTAACTGCTGCCTGTGGAAGTTTGTATGTAAATTCTAAAGGACTGATTACAGTATCTACAGGGAAAGAACCATCATATTCATCATAAACAACTGTATTAACAGTTTCTGATGGATTCCCATCTACGTTCAGCATAGATCCAGGAGTTAGATAGTGCCTAGTGTCAGTAATGACATAAACTTCATCACTATTTGCTACAGCAGTAACTCTAAGAATCTTTGTTAGATTAGCAACTAATGTAATCTTAAGAACACCAGTGAGATTAGTAATAGTCGCTGTGCTATATGCTGCATTATAACTAATATCTCCACCATTTATAGTGACTACCGATCCTACGATGAATGTAGAAGAACCTGAAATTTCATCGATTCTAACCGCATAATCATCATCAGAATATGGTTTGAACTTAGCAAAGGAATCAAGATTTTGACCACCCGCTGCATTATAAGTACCATCTAAGTTATACTTGTCAAGATCGATGGTGAAGGTGCCAGGAGTGGTGTTATCTACCTGAGCAAATGTATATGAATCAATTTGATTGATATCAAGAGGAATTGGTCCAACAATACCGTATGTAGACTGCTCACTAAATTGAGTTGTAGAAAGTTGACCTGTGTTTAAGTCATCAGTCCAGGAATTGTTATTAACTGCCAAATATACTTTATTATTATCAGTATCAACTTTTGTGATATATCCGCTATTGACAAAACTTCCACTATCGTCATTCAAAACTAATTTTGTGCCGACAGTAAATCTAAATGCCTGATTAACGGTTAAAATTTGAACATTGTCAATTTTAACAGTATTAGTAACTTTGAAGTAATACCTATCCTTGACAACCGCGCTAATAATCAGTTTTTGTGATCCAGGAGAAGGAATTGTGGCAGTTCTAGAACTCCAAATATCTTTAGTGTATGTTAGTGTCTCAGTATCCTGAGTCATTACAGTTGTTGCATCATCAAAGTCTAAAGATTGAAGACCTAAAGAACCTAGAGCAAATCCTGTGCTACCAATAGTTAAAGTGCTACCTGTTACAGGAGTAACTGCAGTACGAACATATCCAAGTTGAGTAACTAGTTGAATACCTTGATCGCCAATTCTTGCAGAGTCAGCATCTTTATCAACTTTTACACCCCAACCAGAATAATCAATGTAATCATGCACATTATTGTATGTGCTGAACCATGCTGTATCAGTCCAACTATAACTTAAACCAAATGCACCATTAGTAGGTAGAACAGATACATCAGAAGGAACCGTAGGATTAATAGCACGATTTCTCAGTTTAAGATTATCTACAAAATACTGACCTTGCTCATCCTTTCTCCAATTTCCAGTTGTACCATTCCTGCCAGCAATGTTACCAATATAAAGTTTCTTAGATGTGAACGATGTATCAGCAACAGTAGCAGTAATAACACTAATACCATTTACATAAACCGTAAATACATTACCTTCTTTCTTTAATCCAATAAATTGCCAAGTATCATCAGCAAACATCGTAGTCAGAGTGGACTGTACAGCACCTCCAGCAGAATTGATGGATGTGGTGTTGTTAGTTACAACCAACTCCAAATATCCTGATGGACCTGCAGCAGTACGATCATAATATAACCAGAGACCACCAGTTGCATCGGTAGCATCGCCAATAGCAACTAAAGTTTGCTGATCTTGACTATGAGTATCAGTCGAAGCAGAATCTTGGTATAACATGAACTCTAAAGTCCAGTTTTCATTGAGTGTATTGCCTAAGGTGTTGTTAGGGAATTCAATGTATGCATTTTCCCAATTAGCAGGGGTTGCAATATCTCTACCATAAATTTTTGCAACTCCACCATCTAAATGTAGTGATTGTGTTGCATCAGCACCAACAAACGTTGGGGTGTAGTTGCCAAAAGTATCTGTAGTGGCACCACCAGTAAACTCAAGTAAGAATTCATTTCTGTTCCACGAAGTCTGACCAAAGACATATACATCACCAGAGTTATCTACATCGATAGAATGTGCTGTAATACCCTCGATTCTGTTTTCATTGAACTCATTAGTTGTATGATTTTTAACTACACCATCATATCCAATCTTAACAGTATCTACAGTTTTAAGACCAGTAGTATTATCTACTCTGTTAAATGCAATGTTTAAATCACCGAAGATATCAACGGCACATTTACCTACAGCATTCACATCCCTACCTGGAGCAAGGTATCTATAATTCCAAACAAAACTACCAGCAGTATTAACTTTACCAACCCATACACTATCTCTAGTGACATTATCACTCTTCGCTCTAAGTGTGGAAGTGATATAAAGTTCTTTAAATTCATCAATGGCAAGACTACTATCTAAGAATGAATATCCAGCATTGCTGTACTCATTAATGTATTCAACCTCAATGGCATTGGTTCCTACAATTGCTTTACCAAATGCAACATTAACATTATTATCGCTGCTTGTATTAGAAGTTTCTAAAGTGAAGTAGATATTACCGTCATCTACAACAATATCGGTAAGTTTTTCTGAATCATCTACAGAAGCAATTTTTCTCTTAATTGCAAAACTACCAGCAGTGTCAATTAAGGCAATAAATGCATCAAAAGGACTTCCTGAGTTAGTATTAGTATATCCTCCGATTACATATCGAGTATCTGAATATTTTTTGATACATGTGACATTATCAGCTCTAGTAGAACCAGAGATTCCCGAATATCCTTTTTGGAACTGAAGAGTCGCACTCAATCCATTAGAAGATTGTGTATATTTTACCAAAATGATATCTGGATTATATGCATCCAAAACCAAGATATTTGGTCGGTTGACACCAACTACCCAGATATCATCACCATCAACATAGAGTTTTTGGAACTCTGCATAATTAGTTCCAGAAGTAAGTTCTAATGTTTTTTCCCACTCTTTGACACCTGTTGTGGAAAGTTTAGAAACAAATGCAACAACATTACCACTAGAGTCTAAAGTTTTACCACAGATAAAGATTTCCTTACTTTCGTTTACAAATATGTCATTGACTTTTACATTTTCATTGTTTTCTATTTTAGAAACAATATATTCTGCTTTTTTGAATACCTGAGGATGGCTAATGATAACTCTAGGATTAGAAGTGTATCCAGAACCAGAATTAAGAATATTTACGGTATCAATTGATCCAACACTAGTAACAATTGCTTGAAGGTCACCAGAAATACCATCTCCATCAATAACAAGAGTGGGAGGGATATCTTCATTGTATCCAGAACCAGATTGTGTAATTACAATATCTTCAATACCCTTATATTGACGGACTACAAATGTTTTATTTGTATTATCCATTATAGGAGTATAATCTACAAAAACAGAATCATCAAGCTGTAGATTATGTGGGACATTGGTAGTTAGTACACCAAAATTCTCACCACTAACATTTTCAAATGTATACCCAGAAACTGTTTCACCTTTAATTCTAGAAATTCGTGCAGAAGCACCATCACCACCAGTATCTGTATTATCAAAGATTAGTCTATCATCTACCTGATAGTTAATACCAGAATTTTCAACAACAAATCCTGTAATTGAAGCATCCTCAAATTTAGTGATAGTTTCAACTTCAATATCAACCTTGGAGTCTAGTTTTACTTTCGGGAAGTAATCGAATAGTTGTAATGGAGACTCTTCAAAGATTTGATCTGGATCTGCAGTTTCTTCTGCACTAATAACACCATCTCTATTTTCATCTTCTACATCAAAAGTTAGAAGATCGCCATTTTCCAATGTCAATCCATTAGTAGATGCATTTGGTGCCCTTTCAACGTCAATATCTACATTTTCATAAGGATCGCGATAACGAACAACACCAATAGGAATATTTTGCTGAACAGCACTCGTAGAAAGATTCCAGACATCAACAACCGAGTTAAAACTTGGTCCAAGAATATATGGGAATACAGGATTGCCTGCTTCTGTAGCATCAATAGTTACAAAGTAGCAATATCTACCGTTAGGATACTCTGGAGTCTTACAGAATCTACCATTGTATTGGTCAAGGTCACCTAAACTGAAAGAATACTCATAATCTTCTACAAACTTACCTGCAATCTCATCTGTTAAAAGAGGTCCAGCAGTTCTAACAGGATTTGGATTTGTAATCACATCATAAACTAAATTTGTCTTTAATCGATAAGAAGTTCCCAATCTAGCGATTGAAGAAGACTGATTGGTAGGATCTGAATATCCATAAGGACCATAAATTGGATTGCCATCAAATGCCCAACCAATAATAGGAGAGTGTGCTAATTGATCATCCTGTTCAAGAATTTGTCCACTTACATTGACAAATAGGTTATCACCTAAAATATATCTAAGTCGTTGAGGATTAGAAAGGTGTGCATATTCTCCACCATACTGATTATTGAATCCCTCAAATACAGATCCCTTAGCAGCATCAACGGTTGTCGTCTCTTGTAAGTTATAAGTCCATTGGAATACATTTGCTGCAAAAGTAGCACCTTGACCAACAGAGTTTAAATTGATAATAGTCGTACCTTGACTATATCCAATACCTCTGTTAATAATTTCAATTCCAGTAACTTTACCAGCATTTTCACCATCAACATCAATAGTTGCTCTAGCAACAGCACCAAAACCCTCTCCTTGGATAGTTACCTCTGGTGCTGTAGTATATCCAGAACCTGCCGAAATGATAGCGATTGAAATAATACGTCCATCATTAACAATTGCCTGTGCAACAGCACCAGTACCAGAACTAAGAATGATACTAGGATTAGATGTATAAGATGACCCACCATTAGTGATAGTGACTGATTGAATTGGTCCTCTAACCGCTGCAGTACCCTCAGCACCAGATCCCCCACCACCAACAACAGTAATAGATGGTTGTGATGTATATCCAGTTCCTCCAGAGTTAACAAGAATACTAGAAACTACACCCTTTGTGATAATTGCTGTTGCTGACGCTCCAGAACCGCCTCCACCAACAATAGATACCAATGGAGAAGAAGTGTACCCAGAACCGCCTGCAGTTACTGTAACCTCACTGATAGAACCGTTAACAGTCGCACTTGCTGCTGCTCCAGTTCCTTCACCACCACTAATCGTAATTGCTGGTGGGAATGCAGCATCATATCCGCTTCCTGCATTAGTGATATCAACTGACGTTACAGCACCAAAGATTTTAGTGACATCAGACTTATAAGACCAAATAGAGACACCATTAACCCAAGTTCCGATAGGACCAGGTACAATCAAATTTTTGGTTGAGATTGTAACAGGATTGATTGGGAATCTATTTAATTTACGTTGGTTGCCAGGTAATAATGCAGATCCAGGGAAAGGACCAATATTATAGTTTGGAATACCTGTAGACGCAATATAAGTGTTTGTAGTATTGAAGAATGTATTCTGAACATTCGTTGTGTAAGGACTGATTGCATTATTAACTGCAGAACTATCCGACTTACCTTTGTTCAAGTCAATAGAGACAAGAATATTTCCTTGAGGAACTACATTTGCAGGTTGAGGAAGTTGATACTGGAATACAGTAGTACTATCTCTAGAAGTTACAAGGAAAGATCCGTTATAGATGATTGGATTTGCACCATAAATTGTAACTTGATCTCCAACTAGTAGACCATGAGGATTGTTACAAGTTACAGTAGCAGATTGATTATTGATTCCACCAAAAGTGATTGTCCCAACTTCGATCAACTTTTTAACATTATACAACCAAGTTGTAAGTTCTGGACCTGTTCCAGTACCACCTAGTTTGGAGATTAGTAGTTTATCACCTGGTAAGTAATAAGAACCAGTATCGGTGAGTGTTGTTTGTTGAGCATCAACAATACCAACAATATTCAACACTACTTCTTGAGCAGTCCCTTTATTGATGAATACGTTAAAGTTGGACGATACCTGAGTAGCAGAGTCCCAATCTTCTACAACACCGTTAACAGAACGAGTACACTCAATAAACTGGTTTAGTGATTTTTCTTTATACTGAACAACTTCAGAACCAACACCAGTGGAAATTACAAATTCGCCGTTTCTTTCTGGCCATCCAATAGTAGAGTCAACAGTGATGATACCTTCTGTAGTATTAAGAGGTTCAGCAAGTTTTGTTTTGTATGGAACTATAAATGTCCCTTGAATTGTTTCTTCTGAAAGTGCAAGTTCATAGATTGTATCTTGGGCAGTTTGAATTGAAATGAAATTTTCAATCAATGCTGTTGCTGCTAAAATATTTGGATCTGAGATATCAGCAACTTGACATAGAAGACCATCTTGAATATTTTCTGGAAGACCACTAACTAATGTTGCACGTAAAACAGTATCAACAGACCAGGTTGCTGCAGAAGGTTTGATAATTTGGTCTTTAGGATATGAAACTGTTACAGTTTCTCCATAAAGAAGTTTAAACAAATATGCAATACTGAAAGATGTGCCCTTTGCAGAATAGAAGTCTTTAATAGTCTTGATCGATGTACGAACATCAATCTTGCTATAATCTAGTGTAGGAACATCAGGTAAGAACTGTTCTGTATACTTATCAAGCAGTCTCTTAACAAACAATGCATCCAGACACTTTACAGACGCATCAGTAGGTGCCGCTGCTGCTACAGTGTTATTAGAGAATACTGCATTGCCATCTTGTGTATAATTAGTAATACCCGAAGCAGCTCTGGCACAACCAAGGAATTGTGCTTTAGTATATTCTTTTCCTGATTTAAGAACAGAAAAACCTGTAATTTCCTGCAAACCAACTGTTGCAGATGCCTTAGCATCAACAGGTTTTTGAATTACAATTTGAGGAGGATTATCTGCACTATATCCAGTACCAAAGTTGGTGATATTAATATCAGTAATTTGTCCATTGAAAATTGCTGCTACTGCAGTAGCACCTGTTCCTCCAATATAAGTACCAACATCATTCTGACGATTATCTACGATATAAACAGATGGGACATCGGTATATCCGTTGCCACCAAACAAAAGTTCAACAGAAATAACTCTGCCATCTCCGTCAACTTTAGTTTCAAGAACTTGTGCTCCAACAGGATCAATAACAGAAATTCTAGGGACTGTTTCATAACCCTGACCAGCATTTAGAATATTAACAGTAGTAATTTCACCATCTGTCAAGGTAGTTGTAAATGATGCTTTAATACCATCAACTCCTGTAGGTTCATCAATGTATACCAAAGGAGGAGTGGTATATCCTTGACCACCACTAGTAATAGTAATAGCACCACTAACTGATCCATTAACAATAGTTGGAGTGGCAAGGATAGCGCCTCCAGGTTGTTCAAAAGTGATTCTAGGAGTAAATGTGTATCCACTACCCGAACTAACGATGTCAATAGCACTAACTGCCCCGTTAGTTACCGTTGCTTTTAAAGTTGGTTCTACATATCCTTCTTTTGTAGGAAATTGAACTTTTACAGTGGGAGGATTACTTTCACTATATCCAGCACCACCACTAAGTAACGAAACTGACTTAATTCCATCTACTAGAGTCTTTACAGAAGCACCAGAACCTACACTAGAATTTACACTAACCTTAGGAGGATAATCGAATCTATACCCAGAACCGTTTGCACTTGGGATTACAGAACTGATATTTCCAAAATCATTTACTCTAGCATATCCAACAGCACCAGAACCAAAAGATGGGATAGGTGCTTCGATGGAATATAAAGACAGAGATCTACCATTCAATGGTGGTACATTGAATACAAAGATAGATCCATCAGTAAAATAATCTACCTTAGGAACAAGTAGTCTATTATCATAAACAGCAAGTAAGAACTCATCTGCAATAGGTTCATACTTCTGATTATTGACAGTCAGTTCAAAACTAGTTTTATTGTCACCAAAAGCACTGGAAATATCATCAACTTGTACAATGGTATTCTCACTGAAACCATTTAAATATGTAACGCTAGTAGTACTAATATCATCAGAAGCTGTCGCCACTCTAGGGGCAGTTGTATAGACAATATTAGTTCCACTAATGTTATAATCTACTACTGGAGTTAAGGTTCTTCCGTAAACTTTAACAATGAGGTGTTGTGGTGAAGAGGGTCCAATAGGATTATCTTGAGAAACTAAAGGGAAGACAGTTCTTGTACCGTCAAAGAGACTAATATTGTTGGCAAGTAGAACCCACTTAAGTTGAACCTGAGTATAAGAAATACCAGGAGTTAATGCAATGTTTGGAGAAGATACAGTCTCCTCATAATAAATTACTTCGTCGCCAATTAAAACAGAACCATCTTTCTCAAGAAAGGGGTCTACAGTCTCAACAGTAATTGTTGTATCACTTACACCAACAGGCTCAACAACTCTAGTAGCACCATCAAGAATACTAATATCTAACTTATCAATATTAAGATATTGAAGAAAATTATTAACGATATTTTGACCCAATCCAGTCTTTTCTTGGGACTGATAATAGTATTCAATAAATTTATTGAATAGGGGATACTCACTCTCTATAAACTGAGGAGTTTGATACGAGGAGACGTGTGAAACCTTATTGATATCCATCTATTTTTTAAAAACAACTAGAAGTGTTTACGGAGCCGCTATTGTCTAATGGTGTAAGTTCAATCGTTGTTGGCGTAGAATTGAAGACACTTGGCGTCAAACTATTTAGAGGTATAGTCGTAGGGGGAGTAGTGCCAATTGGAGCAACTGTAACCTCAGGATTGATGATGTTAATGATTGTTCCAGGAGTGGAAGCAGGGATGGTTGTACTGTTTGCTGGAATAAGCAATACTGGTATTTGAAGACCAGTTGGAAGTTGGTCTAGATCGATAATCAATCCTGCTCCCGTAACAGAATCGGAAATATTAGTGTTGGTTGTGGGAGTAACATTTACCCCTGCCCCGATAATATTGATAGGACCAAAACAAACCTCACCAGTATCATAATTTACAGTTCCTGCAGAATTATTCGTATAGACTTTCTTAGTACCACTATTGTAATATGTTCTAAGATTTCCAAATCCATCATCCTCAAACTGTTGGTCAACACCAGGTCTATCAAAAGTTCTAAAAGTCCCTGAGACTAGAATAGGTTCTTTCTTACAAGTTCCATCACTACCGTCTTGACTAGGAGCACTATTATAAAGAGCTCCTCCAGTAGAAATGCAATATGTGTTTGTTTGATTTGTTATAGGTGTAATATACTTCAGAAGAGTCGTTTGAACAGAAACATCACTAATTGCAGAATCTGAAAGACTGATTGCTCTTTGATAATCCTGACTTTTAAATGTAGAGTTAAAGTTATTAATATTAACCTGATTAGCCCACTCAGTTATAGCATTCTGAATATTTGTTTTAATTGTAGATGAATTTGAACCACTTCCAGTGTCATATAATGCAAAGATTTTAGTATAAATGTAAATATTATCAGGGTCAACAATAACTGGATCAATAGCAGCCATTGCATACTTCCTCAAATCCAAAGAAAGTTGTTTTTTTGTAATATCATTAAGTGTAGAACCTGTTTTTGTTCTTACTGTAATGAATACTTTTCCATAGATGGGAGGATTCAAAGAATCTCCACCATAGGCAACAACAGTATCTGCATTGGAATATATTTTCTTTGTAATCAATGCATAATCTTGCGCTGTAACCGCTCTGTACTGCGATGAATAGAATCTAGGTGCATTGTACTTAATAGACTCAATAGACTCTGCTGCAGACCCTTGCTGCGATCTCTCCTTGGTTGTTACTGTTGCTACTGCACCAGAGTATGAAGTACCAAAAGAATCTATCAATCTACCGACAAATGCAAATCTGCTAACTTCATTTGCACTTGCACCCGAAGTAGTCAAGTATTGAAGGTCAATGACTTCGCCATCTTTTACTGCTCGACCAACACTATCGTCTCCAAATCTAACTTCATATCTCATATCCTCGCCTTCGGAGACGAAATATGATTTACTAGTCGCAGTTAAGTTAGTAACAATATCAACTTTACTGTAAATATCTGATGCTGTAGAAGATTCGTTAGATTTGATTTTAACAGTAAGCGTATCAATATCTACATCTTGAGAAGGAATTGTATATACTTGTCTGGCAAACGTATTTACAATATAAGTGAAGTTAAGAACACTTCCTTCATAAACTGTAAGATTGTCAAATTCTGCTGCACCAGTAGTTGTATTAACTGCAACAGTAACATCATTAAGAGTATTCCAAATAAAATTACCACCTGTACAAACTGCCCCAGATTTTAATGTAATAGAACTGGGGTAAACTCCATTAACAGCAGTAGTCGTTAAATTTAATTTCAAACATGCTTTAGATGATGAAATTGACCTTGGGGTATAATTTAAAAGTTTTGAGATATTAACAACATTATCTCTAACTGTAGAAGATTGCAAAAATGCCTCATTCAATGCCATATTCGCATTAAATGAGGTATAGTAAGTATTGTATGCCATCATATCAATAAGATATGACAAAGCAGAACCATCAAAGTCGTAATCTGAAAACTCAGTTCTTGTTCTTAGATATGATTTGATGGAGGATTTTATATCCTCAAAATCTAAAGCTGTTAAATTATTTGGTTGCATTATTCAGGTCTCTGTAAAACAAATGAAATTGTTTCAACAATCGGTAACCCTACAATCCTATACTCAAGGGCAACATTTAGTTTGTTACCCTCGGGAATAGCAGTAACATCTACGTCTGTAAGTTCTACCCTAGGTTCATACTGATTAATGGTATTTATGATCTCATCCTTGATACTATCTGCTGTGAAAGCATCTAGAGGTTCAAAGAGGAGATTATAGACTTTAGATCCGACTAATGGTTGAAAAGGTTTCTCACCTGGTTGCGTAAGGATTAAATTCTTAACTGCTTGCTTGATGGCATTATCATTTTTAACAACAGAGGTATCATCCGTAAAGGGATTCCTCTGCATAGAAATTAAAATGTCAGAGAAAGATCGCGACTTTTTAAAGTCCTTTCCCCCTAGTTCCTTTAATGCCATCTACACGATGAGATATATCCTAACTATTTATTCACTTACCCTGACCACGATAACGCTTTTTGGCGCTATTCCTTGAAGTTGAAGCATATTTTGTATGCTTTCCTGTTCCTTGCCTAGTTTTTTTAGGTTTTGCTTCAATCATGTTTGCCCCAGAAAGGGACTTTGTTCTTGCTGCCATTTTAAACTCCGATAATAACGTTGGGTGACCCGCCACTAATGAGAGATAAACAAGGGAAATTGGTTGTACCATCCCCTAAAGGATCTCCCACTCTACATGCACGCCTACCATTAATCCAAACGGTTAGGGTAGACGCCATTGCTTTGCGTACATGACCAACAAGTGGCTCTCTACCAGCTACATTGCCTATCCCAGTATAGGTATGACACCACCAGGCATTTGCAGGTGCCACAATGGTACATTTACCAACTGTTCTAGTTACAGCGTAGACTGATAGTGTTGGGTGGGGTGTGAGTAGATCTTGGTCTACAATAGGTATTATACCATTAATAAAGACATTTCGGGCTGCTCCCAATGGGGTTAATGGGAGTAGTGGTGTTGGTAACCAATTACCATAAATGAGATGGTCTGCCATTGGTTTGGGTATAATGTTTATCAAATTGCCAACAGAACATGGTGTAATAGCTCCCCCTCCAGGTCCTGGGTGCCAAGAACCTCCCAGACCTGCCATATGCCCAGAACATTTTCCCATATACAATGCTGCAAATGCCATAATAGTTAAGTAGCGTAAGGATTTCCAAAAGCATCACATGCTTCCCGAAAGGTTTGAGCGGATCCAGTCAGATCATTAAAGATCTCTAGACTCCCAGTTGCAGTCCAGTTCCTACAACCGCCTCCCAAAGGTCCTACTTGTGGGGTAAAGGTGGTGACATCCGTAGATCCATCTGCATTAGTTGTAGAACTTCCTATAGATTGTACAGGAGCGCATGGAACATGTCCACATCCTGCTTGAGCAACCTCACACCCAAGAGTAATTTTTAATGTGATAGGTCCAGATGAATCTGGACGATATTGTTTCATAAAGTATTTAGTGTATGTTGACGCAACTGGAAGATCATTAAATGTACCTTGGACTGTTTCAATCAATGCTTCATTACCAACTGTAGACTCAGGAATTACTTCTTGCACCAATGCATCTGCATGTGCGATTCTTTCGTTGGTTTCATCTATATGACCTTTCAAAACAGAATTCTTAACACTACTATCAATGTCAACAGCAAGGATTTCTTCTGTTAAATCCTCTCTTAACTCATAAGTTTCCCTATATTCATCAACAGATTTCTTAGAATATAGTCTCTGCGGTTGTATATCAATTTTTAATCGCTCAGGATCGCGTTTTTGAGTGATATTTGATGCAGGAATATTATTAACATACTTAGGATCCTGGTCAAATCCGCCAAAAATTTGATTTTCTAGTTCTGGAGAGATATCTTGAGGAAATGTGCTTATTGTATCCATATAATCGTCCGCTTTTTCGGGTTCATATGCTGCATTTGGATCAGTCCTTGTCTTATAATTTACAATATCACTCACAAACGCGGTAGGTAGATTTTCTTCGGTGTATTCATTACCATCTCCGTCCACATTTGTCAATACTGTGTTATATCCTTTGCCGCCATCGACTACAGTTACCGCAGTTAGCGATCCATTAGTAAAAGTTCCTTCCAATTTAGCAATATTAGACTCATCAGCAGGTTTTATGATGACTTTTTCTACATTACCATTGGCATCTAACTCAAATGTTGTATTATCTTGCGGAGAACTTACCGAAAGAGTGGAACCATCACTCCATCCAGAACCTCCAGAGACGATTGTGGCACCTGTTACTTGTCCATTTGATACTGATAGAGTAACCTTTGGTTGTTTAAGAGTATTAAACACATCAGGTGCATTTTTATCAACATCTATAGTGCTATACTGTATAGATTTATCAAGAAATTCGTACTTTCCAACTATTATTCCTCTATCTACAATCCCAAATCCTGCATGTGCAGTAACTACATGATTCCTATCAGATGTATATTGCGTATCTTTAACAAAATCACTGCCACTACCATTCAAATAAATGACATGATATGGAAAATTATCGATATCAGTATGAAAAGCACGAGTTACTGTATGCCCATTAAGAGTATCACCTACTCTTAGAATATTAAATCCTGCCTGAGATGTTACTGATGTAGTAGGACCAACTCCAGTGATCTTTAAATTCATTGTTAAATTAACAACTGTATTATCTGGTTTGGTATATGCATACGTCAAAGGAATTACTGTACCTACTGTATAGTCGGCACCAGTATTCATAAGTTCTGTAATCTGCCATCTGACACCAGAATAGGTGGGTCCAGGTGTTGCAGTGTCATCTGCAATTGATGAGATACCAACTTTAATTCGTAATCCTGTCGCAAGACCAACATCTAAATTATAAATTTCAAAGTCATTTAATTGATTTTGACCAGTTACAAATGGATTTTGTGGTGACTCATACTCAATACCTGCTTGTGTTGTCTGATCCCATACATCAGTATAAGTTACACCATCATACGAAAACTCCATATCAGTAACACCATCTGGTATTGTGGTACTTAACGAATCATATGATACTACAACTTTATCTGAATCTGTACCAATTGCAAATAATGTGGGATGCGGCGCGTCGGGGTCACCTGATATATTTTCTGTACCAGAATAGGACATAGTTGTCTTACTTGGAGCACATGTAAATGCTGTACAAGGTTTACAAATAATTGATTCTGTTGAAGTTGATGTACCAGGTTGTCCTGGTACATAACCAGGTTGTCCCTCTGTACCACTTGGAGGAGTGCTAGCAGAGGTATTTGTATCATTTCGTGTCTCTAAGTAATAACAAGCAATACCAACATGTCCAGCATTATTTGATGTGTCATATAGATACGAAAAATATCGATCACTTAATCCTAAGTCAAACGATAACTCATTAGGTACATAATCATAGACCCATCGACTAATATTGACACAACCTGCAGATCGAAATACTTTGCCACAAATTGCACCACTAGCAGGAGGTGAACCGCCACCAGCTGGTACTGCTGGTAATGCAATACTTTCATGCATAATCGCAACACTATCTCTCCTATCAATCTGATAGTTGGTATTACTATTACGAAAAACCGCAAGTGGATGCTCGCGAAACTCTACAGTGGTTGCTTGATTTACAGGTAATGGAACATTCACTGAACAATGATTTGTTCTAAAACATGGACTACTTTCCCCTGAAGAATACTTAGTTTTACATCCCATTCCTTAATTCCTCTATACTCTTATAGATTAAATCATAATTCTCTTTTAAATTTAAATACTCCTCTTCACCACTCGGTTTATATAAAATCTTATCTGGCGTTGGAATATTTATTACATACTCTTCTAGTTTCTTTAATCTCTCTGCTAATGATAATAGACATTCATTAATAATCTGGTGTGCTTCGGCATTATCTGCCCAGCGATCAATTTTCGGATTCGTCATGCTTTTTTAAAATAAATGATTGGTCATCTAATTCATACTCTAATTCTGTACCAACATCCCACCCCATCTCCTCACATACCTCATATGGTACTACTAATATTAAATCTCCTAAATCATCCTCTTCTATCGTTGTTGTGAATCTCTGGGACATAACTCTACATACGGTTTATTACTTGGGGATTATTGGTGGGATTATCTTCTTTCCACTCAACCCATAGTGTATATAGATCTTCTACAACTTGAGAAGCATAAGATGATGTGTAATAGTCTGCACACTCGTACATCCTAGGGTCTAGAAATGCCTCTAACCTTATCAGTTGCTCTAATGCCCATACACGAGTGTCTTGTCTCTCTACACGGGTCTTAGCATCCATTTTTTACCTCAGAAATTTTTTTAGTTTGACGTTAAAGTATTATTGAATAATATCTCAAGCGCCTGGGAACCTTTGTAGGTTAGGTTATGGCCCTTTTTTATATTTAAGGGGCCCAATAAACTGCCAAAGTAACATTTAATAACTGCTGCTAAGTGTTACTCAGAGGACCTCCAATACCTTCTGCTATTATACACTAACCTCTGCAGATTTGTCAACAACCTCCCAGTACCATCCGATAGTCTTGATGTAATCAAAGGTAGACATTCTCGGAGTATTTGGGTAACTATCTCCCCGAGAGTTTCTAATACCATCGATGAACTTCTCAAGATCGTAGACACTTACAAATGTTGCTCTAAGTGTCTCTGTGTTGTCGTAGATAAGATAATGCATAAGTCTCAAAGATACAAGGAGTGTTTCTGAACCCCTACAAGGTTATTGTACCATCTATTTGATAGTTTGTCAAGTGCCTCTGTATGACCCTCAGAGGGGAATGATTAGCAATGGTGATGAGAGTATCCTCCGAGTATTTCAGAGGGGTTGACAACTGTTAGAGAACGTGCTAAGAGTACATCTCTAGAGCACCTTTAAGGCATATAACTAACACAAATAGATTTATTAATAGTTTTCCACAATTTCCGCATTATCTGTGGAAAAAGTATTATTAACCTGTGTAGGGACTAAATGTATATCTTTCCAATGTTCTCTGTATACACATAGGTTGACTTGATGAGTGTTACGTTTAGCATTTACTTGTTCCTGCGGGAGTTTATCCCATTCTTGAATAGTAAGAGTTACATAGTGTTCACAGATAAAGTTTACTTTACCTTGGAACTGATTGTAAGTAACTTGTTGCCCCTGAGTAAAGTCTTTCATCTGTGGAAAACTAATAAGAATGGGAATGATTAGTTATAGGAGAATAAGGATGAGGATGATTGAATAAAAGCGAGCATAGATTGCTGCCCATTCTTTTTTAGTTTTAATCATGCGAAGACATAACCGTTAGTGAATTCTTCTGTTGTGAATACTTTTTCAGTGCCTAGTTGTCCTGCGAACTTTCTTACAAACCACTTGTAATTCTTTTGGAATACACCTTCACCAGCAACACAGAAGTAATCACATAAGGCATTGAGTCTGCTCTTAGTTGTTGTTGACTGCCAACCACCATCATAGATTGTCATGCTATCTTCATCGACTGATGCAATTTGATTGCCATGGAGATAGATGAAACTAACGCCTTCAATCGTGATCACTTGAGTGTTGCCAGATTTGAAATCTTGGTTTGCCTGAATAGCGGCACACATTTGGGTTTCGATTTTACGCATGAGAGAAGAGAAGAGGTTTAGGCGGTTCTCGGTTTCGTTTCCCGCTTGTCTGTATTGTAGCAGTTTTGGGAGGGGGGGCAACGGGAAACCCCGATATTGGGTACAGTTGTCCGACTGTCACATGGCATCGATTTGGCGTTGAATCGTTTCGTTTCTTTCGTTAATAACATCAATCAATGGAGAATCTAGCAACTCAATGAGTAAGTTAGCACCACAGATAACGATGATAGCAGCAAGAGCAATACGCATGATGAAAAGATTT
>Ga0209251_1000334_pt1 | contig 43128 bp, 45 predicted proteins | sample SaaInlV_100m_DNA_6_FD_184665 | JGI IMG/M metagenome (GOLD analysis project Ga0209251, IMG submission 184665) | Marine microbial communities from expanding oxygen minimum zones in the Saanich Inlet - Saanich Inlet SI073_LV_10m_DNA (SPAdes) (version 2) | ecosystem: Environmental > Aquatic > Marine... | reverse complement strand
ATCGCTGCAACCTGACAATCCAAAGGCCTGGCCTTTGGATGTTGGTGGGCAGCAATGGCAGTGGGAAAAGCACGTTATTTCGCTTAATCGCTGGCTTGCTTCAACCACAGTCGGGATCCATCACATGCAAAAAGCCTGCTGCGCTTGTTTTTCAAAATCCTGACCACCAATTGCTCTTACCCAGTTGCGGTAGCGACCTCTTACTTGGCATCCGCTCAAGTCAATCGATGGATCAACGACGGGACAAAGTTGCAGCCTGCCTCGATCAACTGGGGTTGCATGGCCTAGCAACGCGACCCATCCATACCCTCAGTGGTGGCCAGAAACAACGCCTAGCCATCGCCGGTGCCCTAGCCAGCAATGCTGGACTTCTCTTACTGGACGAACCCACCGCTCTGCTCGACCCGAAAAGCCAGCAAACCGTTCTTTCGGCCGTTCACAACCTCTGCCATGACCCAACAAGGCCCATAACCGCCCTTTGGATTACCCATCGACTGGACGAACTCAATGAGGCCGATGGCGCCGCTCAAATGAGCCAAGGTCGTATCGGTCCTTGGACGACTGGGCGAGAACTTCGCCAACGCTTGCAGTCTGGGAGGTCTGACAGGTAAGTTCTTCGTGTCGCATTCCTCGGTAGCTCAGCGGTAGAGCGATCGACTGTTAATCGATTGGTCGCAGGTTCGAATCCCGCCCGGGGAGTTTCACTTCAAGCCGCAGCTCACGCTGTGGCTTTTTTATTGACGGCAAAAGAAATTTCATGACAGCTGGTTGCTGGAAGCGGAAGACTTCCTGAACAGATCCGGAATTGGGAGCAACAGCAGAAACGCCAACATCACCTGCAGTGCGATGGTTTTCATCTCCTGACAGGAACAAACCGCACAAGACTGAAATCTGCAGAAACCAGAAAAGCTTGAGAGAATCTGCGCAGCGTTGCTCAATTCATAGAACCGCGCTCATAACTCTCCAACTGTTCCGCTGCTGAACCGATGAAGCCCTGCATCCTGTTGATCGAAGACGACCAGGACATGCGTGACCTGGTGAGCGGCCATCTAGAGCACAGCGGCTTCGATGTTCAGCGGGCAGATGACGGCATCAAAGGTCAGGCTCTTGCACTGCAATACACGCCAGATTTAATCCTTCTCGATTTGATGCTTCCCAAGGTGGATGGTCTCACCCTCTGCCAACGTTTGCGTAGAGACGAGCGCACTGCAGGCATTCCGATCTTGATGCTCACGGCTCTTGGCGGCACTAAAGACAAAGTGAGCGGCTTCAACTCCGGTGCCGACGACTACCTCACCAAACCTTTCGACCTTGAGGAACTGCAAGTTCGTATTAAGGCCTTGCTTCGCCGCAGTGATCGCGCTCCTCTAGGGGCCAGCAATCAGAACGAAATCCTCAGCTATGGCCCCCTTACTCTTGTGCCGGAGCGGTTTGAAGCGATCTGGTTCGACAGCCCAGTTCGTTTGACTCATCTGGAATTCGAATTGCTGCATTGCCTCTTGCAACGCCATGGGCAAACAGTCGCCCCGTCGTTGATTTTGAAGGAAGTCTGGGGCTACGAACCCGATGACGACATCGAAACCATCCGCGTACACGTGCGACATTTACGCACCAAACTCGAGCCCGACCCCCGGAAACCACGGTTTATCAAAACGGTGTATGGGGCGGGTTATTGCCTAGAACTTCCCACTGGTGGACAGCTCGACGATGTGGTGGCTCTAGCCCGGGAAGAACGCAAACAACAAGGCGACCGCGCCACCGCTTAAGACCCTTAAGCCAAGGCACTTCTTGCCTCTTTGGTTAAATCCAACAACGCCACCTCCCAGGCCAGCCGCGGTTGGACAAACGACAACAAGTGACGCCGCAGCGTCTCCAAGCGTTTCAGAGATTCAACATCCCCAGACGATGTCCAAAGCGCTTGTTGCCACCAATTGATAAGCCAGAGCTGCTGTTCGCCATCCAACGCTTCGCACACATCCCGTGCCAAAGCGAGAGCCTGCATGGGTTCATTGGGTAAATGCCGTAACCGAGGCATCAATTCCGTCGGGAGAGCAGCCCAGCGATTCCGATGCTCAAGTACGGCCCCGGGAGATCCAGCAGCCATTGCTAAAAGCTCCGGCGGATCCTGCTCAACAGCATCCAGACGACGCAACACCTCAGCAACCGAGGGACGATCGAGCCGGACAAACCGAATCAACTGACAACGCGAACGGATCGTGCTGAGCAGGCGTTCAGGCGCAGCCGTCAGCAGGATCAAAAGGCCATGGCCAGGCTCCTCTAGCGTTTTGAGCAAAGCATTCGCCGCGGCTTCCGCCATGGCTTCGGTGGACTCAATCACCACCATTCCACGGGGGGATTCCACCGGCTGACGGCCAAGCGCACGTCTCACACCACGGATCTGCTCGAGCCGCAGCTGTGGTGGTGTTCGCCGGTTCACTCCCGCCTCCACCGCCTCATCGCGCGTGAGCAGACGCCCTTGATGCTGAAAAGTGGGCTCGATCCAAACCAAGTCAGGATGATTGCGATCCTCTAAGCGACGCCTCGCTCGCTCGCAGCCCACCCCCTCACTCAACACTCCCTCCAAAAAACGCAAGGCCGCTAAGCGTCGACCAACCCCTTCTGGTCCGGCAAACAAGTAAGCGGGAGCAAGGCGCTTCTGTTGAAGAGCCGCCTCGAGCAAATCAACGGCGAGCGGCTGCCCGACCAACCCATCAAACAGTGCACTCACTGCAGGGTCTCCCGCAGGGTTTGTTCCAACGCCTGACTGAGTTGCGACACCGACTGCTGTGCATCCAGTTGGCACCAATGGCGTTGCTCGGCGAGGACTGCAAAACCATCAGCGACGCGATGCAAAAAGGCACGCCCCTCGGCCTCGATGCGATCCTCTTTCTCCCCATGACGACGCTGCAGGCTCACCTCCACAGGCACCATTAAGCAAGCGGTGAGGTCTGGCACTAAACCAGTGGTCGCAATCGATTCAAGGCGCGTAATCAACTGGTGATCCAAGCCACGGCCATAGCCCTGATAAGCAAGGGTGGATCCAGCGAAGCGATCGCTCAACACCCAATCGCCCCGCAGAAGAGCTGGTCGAATCACCGTATCCACATGCTGGGCACGATCGGCGGCATAGAGGAGAAGCTCAGCCGTCACAGATGGCACCTGATCAGCCTCGGTATGCAGCAACAAATCACGAATCGACTGGCCCAAGGGAGTTCCACCAGGCTCACGGGTACAGATCAGACCTGCAGTGGAAGGCATCAAGCCACTCACCGGCAACCACTCGGCAAGGTGACGAATCTGAGTGGATTTGCCGCAACCGTCGATCCCGTCGAGAACGATGAAGCGGCCAGTCATATCCGTAAAGCCAAGGCATTCACAACCACGGTGATCGAACTCAAAGCCATCAACAGGGCCGCAAACGGCGGCGAGAGCAACACGCCTTGGCTTGGCAGCAAGACACCGGCCGCAACCGGAAGAGCAATCAAGTTGTACCCAAAAGCCCAAATAAGGTTTTGGCGGACTTTATTCAGAGTGCGCCGAGCCAAAGAGAGCGCTTCGGGGAGGTTGTCCAAACGATCGCCAAGCAAAACCATGTCGGCAGTGTCTTGTGCAATCTGGGTTCCTGTGCCGATGGCGATGCCTAAATCAGCCGCGGCCAAAGCAGGTGCGTCATTGATGCCGTCGCCCACCATGGCCACGCGACCTTCTTTGCGGAGCTGCTCCAAACGCTCGAGTTTCTGTTGAGGAAGCATCTGCCAACCAAGGTCAGCTTCGAGAAAGCCCAGTTGCTCTCCGAGGCGACGTACGGCCACTTCACGGTCACCACTGAGGATGGCGAGTTTGAGGCCGGAACTACGAAGCCTCTCCAATGAAGGGGCAACATCAGGCCGTTGCTGGTCTTCAACGTGCAGTAATCCGACCAAACCTTGTCCGGCCGAAACCGCGACCACCGATCCCTGAGCCGCGGCCAACCAGGCCGTTGCGGCAGCGGAGAACTCAACACCAAAACTTTGCAACCAAGCGGGCTTACCAACCCGAAGTTCACCCACTACCCCATCCAGCTCACCCCATAGGCCTTCCCCAGACACCGTGGAGACACGAGTTACATCGATCAACGCCAAGTCGCGCCGTTGCGCCTCTTGCAGCAGGGCATAAGCCAGCGGATGGCGACTGCTCTGCTCCAGGCTTGCGGCCCACTGCAATAGCCGATCGGGATCATCACCAAAAACGTCGGTCACCAACGGCCGTCCCAACGTGAGCGTACCGGTCTTGTCGAAGACCACCTGATCCAATGCAGCTGCGGTTTCGATCACATCTCCACCCCGAAATAACCAACCGCGTCTCGCCGCTAAGCCTGTGGACACGGTGATCACCGTGGGTGTTGCTAAGCCCAACGCACAGGGGCATGCCACCACAAGCACAGCAATGGTGAGCTGGAGCGCCAAGCCGATGGGCGTGGTCGCACCACTGCCCAATCCACTGTGATGGGACGGAGCGCCGTGAACCATGCCGTGGGCATGGGGCAGACCCGGAGCATTGGCCTGCAACACCTGGGGCCAATGGGACGCACCAAAGAGCCACCAAAACAAAAAGGTGGCGAGGGCCAAGGCCATCACGCCGTAGCAAAACCGTCCTGCCACCCGATCCGCCAACCCTTGAATGGGAGCTCGGCGCGCCTGAGCCTGCTCCACCAACCGGATGATGCGAGCGAGGGCTGTATCGGAACCCACGCGGCTCACTTCAAGAACAAGCGGCGCTTCCAAATTCAAACTGCCAGATGACAGCTCAGTACCAGGCTCCACTTGGAGCGGCATCGGTTCTCCGGTGAGGCTGGAAACATCCACCGCTGAAAGCCCCTCACGCACAACTCCGTCAACAGGAATCCGGTCCCCGGCCAGAAGTTGGACACGCTCACCGGGCCGAAGAGCACCAACTCTGACCTCCCGAATCTCACCATCCGTCAAAACCAAACGAGCCGTTTCAGGCTGCAATTGCGCTAGCTGCTGCAAAGCCTGCCCCGTTCGGAAACGCGCCCGTTCTTCGAGGAAGCGCCCCAAAAGAACGAAACCCAGCAACATCACTGGCTCGTTGAAAAAACACGGCCAACCCACCGTGGGCCAAACCAAGGCCACCAAGCTGGCCGTGTAGGCGCTGCTAACACCCAGCCCCACCAAGGTATCCATGCTCGGTGCACCGACACGGGCTGCTTTAAATCCGCCGACAAGGATCTGGCGACCTGGTCCAAACAACGCGACAGTCGCCAACCCAGCGTGAAACGGGAGGCTGCCAATCACCGGCACCGACAATTGCCCGGCTTCGCTGAGGTGACCCATCACCGACAGCAGCAACAGCACCAGCGCCACCATCAACTGACGCCACTGACGCCACCAACTCAAGCCAGTGGATCCATTCGAACCCTTAACACCCGGCTGAAACTCCAAGGAACGCTCATGGGCTGGAAATCCCCGCGCCGCCAAAGCCTCCAGCACCGCGTCGACATTGCCCTCTGACTCAGAGAAATCAAGCCAAGCAGCACGGCTGACCAAATTCACATCAGCCCGCTGCACACCCGGCTGCTCGAGCAACGTACGTTCCACCGCGGACACGCAACCGCCACACTTCATCCCCTCCACATCCAGGACGACGGTCTGCATCGCAGAACTCACAAGCGATCAATCGTTAAGACCACGCTAGGTCGGATGACTGGCCCGTCAGGATGGAGTGACATCAACCGGCGCGCCGTGCCCCGCAGCAACCGCAACGACAACTTCATCGACAAAAGCTTCACGGTGATGGCGGACTTGATCGTCAAGCTGCTGCCGATCAATGCCCGCTCCAAAGAGGCCTACGTCTACTACCGAGACGGACTATCCGCCCAAAACGATGGCGACTACGCCGAAGCACTGGAAAACTACGACGAATCCCTAAAGCTTGAGACCGACCCCACCGACCGGGGCGAAACCCTCAAGAACATGGCCATCATTTACATGTCGAACGGCGAGGAGGAACGGGCGATCGAGACGTACCAGAAAGCTCTGGACGAGAACCCAAAACAACCCTCATGCCTCAAAAACATGGGACTGATCTTTGAGAAATGGGGACGAATCGCTGAAGAAAGTGGTCAACAAGATGATGCTGATCGCTGGTTTGACCAGGCTGCAGACGTATGGACTCAAGCAGTGCGCCTGAATCCCGGCGGTTATCTCGATATCGAAAACTGGTTGAAATCAACCGGTCGAAGCAACGTCGACGTGTACTTCTAATCAGCTACTTCTAATCAGCTAAGTCTGCTCAGTCCGCACCTCATCACCGAGCGCTAAAACAAGCGCCTCGGTGACGTTGGCGGCTTCAAGCAAGGCGAGGTCCAACCCAGAGGCCAGTGCCCCTAAACCACTGCCCGACGGGACCACAGCCCGACGGAAGCCCAGCCGAGCCGCTTCCTGCAAACGCAGTTCAAGTTGACCGACTGGCCTGAGTTGTCCTCCCAACCCGAGTTCTCCGATCAACACGGTTCCCGGTGGGAGGGTGAGGTCTCGAAAACTCGCCACAACCGCTGCTGCTACTCCAAGATCGGCAGCTGGCTCCTCCACATCCAAGCCTCCAGCCACAGCGAGATAGCAATCGAAACGGGACAGGGGAATGCCCATGTGCTTCTCCAACACCGCCAAGATCTGGTGCAAGCGATTGGTGCCGATGCCGGTGGCCGTTCGGCGTGGACTGGCATAGCTGGTGACATTCACCAACGCCTGAAGATCCACCACCAGGGAACGGGTGCCCTCACAAGCCACGATGGTGGCGACCCCAGATGCACGGGCATCACTGAGAAACAGCTCACTGGGATTGCTCACTTCTGCCAAGCCGCCCGCCTGCATTTCAAACAAACCCAATTCGTGGGTGGCACCAAAACGATTTTTCACCGCACGCAGCAGTCGATGGCTGGCAAAGCGATCACCTTCAAAAGTGAGCACCGCATCAACCAAATGCTCAAGCACCTTGGGGCCCGCCAACATCCCCTCCTTGGTGACATGGCCAACCAACAGCAGGGCCGTGTTCTGGCGCTTGGCCAAGCGTTGAAGTGATGCGGCACATTCCCGCACCTGCCCCACGGATCCAGGGGCACTGGTGAGGTTGGGGTCGTGCAACGCCTGGATGCTGTCGATGATCGCAACCGCCGGTCGTAAGGCCTCAAGTTCTTCCAAGACCAAGTCGAGATCTGTTTCGGCCAGCAATTGCAGATCGGACGTCTCCCCTGCCAAGCGCTGCCAACGCAGTTTTACTTGCTGCGCGGACTCCTCAGCACTCACGTAGAGCACAGAGCTATGGGCCGCCATGGCCGACGCGCTTTGCAGCAGAAGGGTGCTTTTGCCAATCCCAGGATCACCCCCAACCAGCACGAGAGAACCGGGCACCAATCCGCTCCCCAACACGCGATCAAACTCAGCAGATCCTGTCTGCAAACGCTGCAGGGGTTGATCGTCCAACGAGGCCATCGCCGTGGAGCGGCGGGGCGAGGGAGCATCCTTCTGATCTGGAGCAGCGCGGCGTCGACGGCCATCCATCGAAGGCTGGGATTGCTCAACAAGGGAGTTCCAACTCGCGCACTCAGGACAACGCCCAAAGAACTGCCGAGCCTTAGCCCCACAGGCCTGGCAAACGAAAATGGCGGTGGGCTTAGGCAATGCGAACTGTGAAGAAAGTTGCTGTTACGTGAATTAAAGGGCGGCTTCTCTTTTAAGTGTGACGAGATCCACGCTGCGCCAAAGGCTTCATGACGGCCACGGCTCCCTCCAAGGAAACAATTCTCGTGGTCGATGACGAGGCCTCGATCAGAAGGATTCTGGAAACCAGACTCTCGATGATCGGGTACAACGTCGTGACCGCTTGCGACGGCACTGAGGCTCTGGAGTTGTTCCCCAACTGCATGCCCGATCTCGTGGTACTCGACGTGATGATGCCAAAGCTTGATGGCTATGGCGTCTGCCAAGAACTCCGCAAGGAATCGGATGTTCCGATCGTGATGCTGACGGCCCTCGGCGATGTCGCCGATCGCATCACGGGACTCGAGCTAGGGGCTGACGATTATGTGGTGAAACCATTCAGCCCGAAAGAGCTTGAGGCGCGGATTCGCTGCGTTCTTCGCAGGGTGGAAAAGGAAGCCATTGCTGGAATTCCCAACTCCGGTGTGATCCAGGTCTCCGACCTACGCATCGACACGAACAAACGCCAGGTGTTCCGCAACGATGAGCGCATCCGGCTCACAGGCATGGAATTCAGCCTGCTGGAATTACTGGTGTCTCGCTCGGGAGAACCGTTTAACCGTGGCGAAATCCTCAAGGAAGTGTGGGGCTACACCCCAGAGCGCCACGTTGATACTCGTGTGGTTGATGTTCATATCTCCCGGCTTCGTTCCAAACTGGAAGATGATCCTGCTAACCCTGAGTTGATCCTCACGGCTCGCGGTACCGGCTACTTGTTCCAGCGCATCATCGACTCCGTTGCTTCCGAAGGACCCTGATTCCTCCCAGGCCCCCGAGCCCCGGAGTAAAAGCACAAGGCCGCGGGCGATCCGCCGTCTTGTGATTTGGTACCGGCGGAACACCGCCGTGACCACAATTGTTGATAGTGCGGCAAGCTCAGCCTCTGCAGCAGGAACCGTTGCAGGCACTGTTGCAGGCAATGTTGTGTCTGGGGCAGGCACCGTTGCCAGCAGTGTTCTTCAGCCCCTCGTCTTTGATCCTCTTCGCCGCCTGCAGGGTGGGAATGATCAAGACGAGATCAACAACGCAGATCGCCTATGGGTTGCTGTCGATGGGATGGGTGGCGACGATGCACCCGGACCCATTCTTGAGGGGTGTCTCCAAGCGATTGAGCGCCTGCCCTTAAAAATTCGATTGGTTGGCGAGCAGGATCGGATACGAGCTGCTGCTGCAGACCTAGAACTCGAAGCCATTCTGGAACGAGCTCAAGCGTCAGGTCACCTGGAGTTAGTGCCGAGCGGCCCCTCCATCGGCATGGATGACGAAGCGACAGCCGTTCGCCGAAAACGCGATGCAAGCATCAATGTGGCGATGGACCTGGTGAAAAAAGGTCGTGCCACTGCCGTTTACTCGGCGGGCAATTCCGGAGCTGTGATGGCCTCTGCGATCTTCCGTCTTGGACGACTCAAAGGAATCGACCGGCCTGCCATTGGTGCCTTGTTTCCCACCAAGGACCCAGGACAGCCGGTGCTTGTGCTCGATGTGGGGGCCAACATGGATTGCAAACCCACATATCTCCATCAGTTCGCCCTGCTCGGAAACATTTACAGCCGAGATGTCCTTCAGGTGGAACAGCCAAGGGTTGGTCTGCTCAACATCGGAGAAGAAGAATGCAAGGGGAACGAGCTCTCCTTAAAAACTTACGAACTCCTCAAAGGGGAATCCAGGCTCCACTTCGCTGGCAATTGCGAAGGCCGCGATGTGTTGTCGGGCGACTTTGACGTGGTGGTGTGCGATGGATTTACCGGCAATGTTCTCTTGAAATTCCTGGAGTCGGTAGGCAGCGTTTTGCTCGGAGTGCTGCGGGCAGAACTTCCTCGAGGACGGCGGGGCAAGGTGGGCTCAGCATTTCTAATCAGCAACCTCAAACGCATCAAAAAACGCCTTGATCACGCCGAGCATGGCGGCGCCCTTCTGCTGGGAGTGAACGGGATCGCCGTGATCGGACACGGCAGCAGCAAAGCTCTTTCCGTAGTGAGTGCCCTACGCATCGCGCATTCCGCCGCAAGCCATGGCGTGATGGACGATCTCAATGCATTGCAGAGCGGCTGTGATTGACTGACGCCACCTTGGATTCCACCGCTTTGGTCGAGCCGCTCCACAACACCAGAGGTGTGTTGCTCCGGGGATGCGGGAGTGCCACGCCAACCCGATCGATCAGCAATGACGAATTGGGCAAACGCGTGGACACCAATGATGCGTGGATCCGCAGCCGAACTGGCATTGCCGCCCGTCGGGTGGTGGGCGCCGATGAGTCCTTGGCAGAGCTGAGTGGTTTAGCGGCAGAGCGAGCCCTGGAGATGGCGGGCTGGCAAGCGGACAGCCTCGACTTGATCGTGCTGGCCACCTCGACACCGGACGATCTTTTCGGTTCCGCGCCGCGTCTTCAAGCCCGCATTGGAGCCGTTAATGCCGTGGCTTTTGATCTCACCGCTGCCTGCAGTGGATTTCTCTTTGGCCTCGTTACCGCTGCTCAGTACATCCGCAGCGGTGCCATGCGCCGCATCTTGGTGGTCGGTGCCGATCAACTCAGCCGCTGGGTGGACTGGGATGACCGTCGTTCCTGTGTGCTCTTCGGGGATGCCGCCGGAGCCGTCGTGATAGAGGCATCTGACGACGGCAACGATGACCTTGAAGGATTTCTATTGCGATCAGACGGAAGTCGTGGAGGAGTCTTACAACTCCCACAGGTGACTGAACGATGCGAACTAATCGGAGATGCGAGTCATCAACGCGGAGGGTTTGAACCGATCCAAATGAACGGCCAAGAGGTCTACAAATTCGCTGTTCGAGAAGTCCCTGCAATCCTGGCGTCCCTGCTCAACAGCACTGGGACAAGCCCAGACAGCCTCGACTGGTTGTTGTTGCATCAAGCCAACCAACGCATCCTTGATGCCGTCGCAGAGCGGTTCAAAATTCCAACCGAACGCGTACTCAGCAACCTCGCCTTCTACGGCAACACTTCTGCTGCAACGATTCCACTGATGCTGGATGAGGCTGTACGCGATGGCCGCATCCAACCGGGGCACCGAATCGCCAGCAGTGGCTTCGGTGCAGGGCTGAGTTGGGGAGCAGCGCTTCTGCGATGGAGAGGGCCCGCTTAATCTCCGTCTCTATCTGCGTTGATCAACGATGGCAATCGCCTGGGTGTTCCCTGGTCAGGGCTCGCAGAAAGTGGGCATGGCGGATCCCCTTCTCAATCTGAGCGGAGCCCATGAACGGTTCAGCAAGGCTTCAGAGCTGCTCGGGCGCGATCTACTCGCCATCTGTCAGGGAGAAAGTGGCCGCGGGGATGGTCCAGATGACCTCAACGACACCAGGAATACCCAACCGGCACTGTTTGTCATCGAGTCCCTTTTGGTCGACAACTTGATCCAGCAGGGCAGAGACGCCTCTTTAGTGGCCGGTCACAGCCTGGGAGAACTCGTGGCCCTCTATGCCGCAGGAGCCTTCAACTTGGACACAGGCCTGCAGCTCATGAAAGTGCGTTCCGAGCTCATGGCTGGAGCAGGCGGAGGCGCCATGACCGCGGTGATTGGTTTTGACCGCAGCCAGCTCGAGGAGCTTGTGGGGGCGACGGACGGTGTGAGCATCGCGAATGACAACAGCGATGCCCAGGTGGTGATTTCTGGTCTTCCAAATGCGGTTGCCGCGGTAAGCGATCAACTCACCTGCAAACGCGCCATCCCCCTCGCCGTATCGGGAGCCTTCCACTCACCATTCATGGCAGAGGCAGCCCATCAGTTCTCAGACACCCTCGATGCCATGGCCTTCCATGACACCCGCATCCCGGTGTTGAGCAACTGCGACCCCAGTGCCAACAGCACAGGAGAACATCTGAAAGAACGGCTCAAACAACAAATGACCCAAGGTGTGCGCTGGCGAGAAACCATGGCAGCCATGACCGCCCAGGGCGTCGACACCCTGGTGGAAATTGGCCCTGGCAACGTGCTCAGCGGACTCGCGAAACGCAGCATGAAAGGCATCACCACAACACAAATCAGTTCATCGGGTGATCTCGGCCAATGAGCAACAGATCCCAGATCATTTCCATCTCACCGACGCCAAGCCTCACCTATCGGCTGGTAAGCAGCTTCTTGGTCTTCCCCATTTTTCGGGGCCTCTTCCGGGGGTCAACCCAAGGCAATGCAAACGTTCCCAAACAGGGTGCGCTCGTGGTGGCAGCCAACCATGGCTCCCATCTTGATCCGCCAATCCTTGGGCATGCCCTAGGGCGCCCCGTGGCGTTTATGGCCAAAGCTGAATTGTTCGATGTGCCGTTGCTGGGACGGCTGATTCGAGCCCTCGGGGCTTACCCCGTCCGCAGGGGTGCCAGCGACAGGGATGCCATTCGCACCGCGACGGCCACGCTCGAGGCCGGCTGGGCGACGGGGGTGTTTCTTGACGGCACTCGACAGGCCGATGGACGGGTGAACGCCCCGTTACCCGGGGCCGCATTGCTCGCTGCACGCAGCGGAGCACCACTCCTGCCGGTCGCAATCCTCAATAGCCATCGTGCCCTTGGCAGTCGTCAGTTTTGGCCGCGCCTCGTCCCGATTCAGTTGCGGATCGGCATTCCAATTCCACCTCCAGCCAGCCGACGTCGTGCTGATCTCGACGCAACGACCGCTCTTCTGCAAAACAGCATCAACGCACTTCTGGACCAAGGTTTGCAGCATCCCTGAGATCACGGCCAGTGATCACCCAAGCCATCGCTCGGAGCCAATCACTGATCTGTTTCAAACGACCCTCCTGCTCGCACTCGGGGAAACAAGCCACCGGGACTCCAGTGAGATGAATCCCCCGACTACCGGCGACCACCTGACCCACCGCCATCGAACGGGCCAGATGGTCTTCGCTCGTGACGAGCAGCACATGTTGAATGCCATCGCTCTGAAGCTCATCGACCAGAGACGTGAAATTGCTGAGGGTGTCGTGAGCGCGGTAATCGAGGGTGACCCGCTCGGGATTCAAGCGCTCCTCCTGCAACAGCCAAGTGGCATATTCCCGATTGCTGCCTCCACTCACCAACAAGGGCAAATTCAACTGGCGCGCCAATCGCGCACCAATCCGCTCTCGATCCACATCACCGCCCAACACCAACACCAACTGAGGTGCGCTTCGACTTAGCAAAGCTCGGCGGTATGGGGCCATCGGCCCAGGACCAAACAACCAGACCGTTAAGGCAACACCCAGGAGCATGCCTGTCTTTAGGCCTGCCATCAAACCTGGCCTACGGGTGACGTGGGATAAATCGGCAAGACCTCCGACCATGGCATCGCCTGACCGGCCAAATGGCCACGACGCAAGAGTTCCAATAAGCGCCCAACATCCGCCCGCACGTCCTCCGCCGCCTCAACGGTGGGGCTCACCGAACGTCCCTTTGCCAGCAGATGGGGCTCCTCCAATTCGTTGACTTCATCGCCGTCTAAGCAATAACAACCGGCAACCAAGCCTCGACGCGGCAACTCCCGAGCGATCCAGAACGGCTGACCCTGCTGCTCTTCGGGCAAATGGTTGTGAAGGCGTGGCGCCATCAACGCAAAGCTACTGATACCCAAGAGTGGACAGTCCAACTGTTCCGCCAGGGTTCTGGCCATCACCACCGACAAACGCGTTCCCGTAAACCCACCAGGTCCGATCGCAACAGCAAGACCATTGAGGTTCTTCCAACGCTCCCGCGGCAACATCGCCGACACACGGGTGATCAAGGTATTGGACAAACCACGGCCGTCATCGAACACCTCAACATTTGAGATATCAGACGAAGATTCAGGATCATGCACCGCTACACCAAAGCGCTCCGTGGAGCTATGCAACGCCATCAAAAGGGGTGTAGCACTCATGTAGGAACTGCCTCACCGGGGCGTAGGCGCTGCCAGCGACCGACTTCAGCCTCAAAGCTGTCGCAAGCCCTGACATCCCATTCCACCCCCACCTGACCATCGGGTAAATCCATCACAGAAATATGAATTTTGGGAGCTTTCGGTTCCAGGTCTGGCTCAGCCGAAAGATGGACAACGCCATGCTGACGCTCGACTGCGTGATAGGCCTGACAACGGTCGACCCAGCGGCAATCCACGCAGATGCACATGCCTCCCGATGTCGGCAGAGCTTCCATTCTGATGGCTAACGCTGCTCCCCACGAGCAGGCACAGCTCCTGCTGAAACAGATCAATCCACAAAGCTGGCCGATCTGCATCGACCAGCTCCCGGAAGGCACAGCTCTTGTGGGAGGTGCTGTGCGTGATGCATTCCTGGGCCGACACAGCCAACACCCCGATCTTGATCTTGTGGTGCCCAGCGATGCTCTACGCCACACCGCTCGCCTCGCAAAGACTTTCGGGGGCAAGCGAGTGGTGCTGGATGAGCAGAGGGACATCGCCCGTCTCGTTCTCAAAGGATGGACCATCGATTTGGCCCGACAGGAGGGGCACTGCCTTGAAGACGACCTCTGGAGACGTGATTACAGCCTCAATGCCATAGCCCTTCCACTCCGCCCATTGGCCCCCCTATGCGACCCGACGAGGGGCATAGACGATCTCAAACGGGGACGATTACGCGCTGTGCGCGAACAGAACCTCATCGACGACCCACTACGCCTGCTGCGTGGCCTGCGTTTACTCGCGGAGATCCCGCTAGTGCTCGATACCGAAACAGGGGAGTGGATCCAGCGACATCGCCAAGCCTTAGTGGAGTCAGCCCCGGAACGCATCCTGGCTGAACTCCAACGGTTGGTGAAAGGCACCCATGCAGATCACTCCCTTGATCTCCTGAAGCGTTGGCAATTGCTCCAACCATGGGGCACAACACCACAAACCCTCTCTAAACACGACACAACCCTTCTGCGCGCCGCAGAGGTCGCTGTCGCACTCCCCTTGGCACGGCTTACAAACCTGATCAGTGACGACGGACTCAAGCGGCTCAAGGCCAGCAAAGTGCTGCAACAGCGCTGTGCACGACTGCGCCATTGGATCCTCCAAGCCAAACAACAACCTGAGGCGCTACCAGAACAGGAACGACTCCAACTGCATCTGGAGCTCGAAGCCGATCTTGCAGCCTTGATCCTTGGTTTGCCGATGGAGCTTCAGCCGCAGTGGCTGAAACGCTGGCGGGATCCCAACGATCGCTTGTTTCACCCGACCATGCCCCTCGATGGAGGCAGCCTTCAAAGGGAACTGGGGCTGTCAGCGGGACCAACCATGGGCAAAGTGCTCGCCCAACTTCGCCTGGAGCAAGCCTTTGGACGGATCCAGAATCGCGATGAAGCAGTTCAAACTGCCCGCCGCCTGTGTGCCGAAATTGAACCGGTCTGTGATTAACTTCGCATGTGTCAATGATGACTATCAGACACCGACAGATCGCCTCTCCTCCTCCATGAGCATTCGCCTGTACATCGGCAATTTGCCGCAAACCTTCGAAGAAAAGGAGCTTGCGGCTCTGCTGAAAGGAATTGGGGATGGGATCCGGTTTAAGTCGGTGCTCGATCGAGATACAGGAAGCTGCCGTGGTTTTGGCTTCGCCAACGTTGACGACCCCAAGGTTGCCGATGCGGTGATCGAACAACTGAACGGCAAAGATTTCGGCGGCAGCACCCTTCGTGTTGAGCGATCCGAACGGCGCGAATCTGGTGGCAACACTCGCCGTGGAGGAGCCCCGGCACCCATGGGCGCGGGCCAACCTCAAGTTGCACGAAAAACGGTGAACAAGGTGGTGCACAGCGATGCACCTGGTGAAGGCGCACCCGACCCACGCTGGGCCGGAGAGCTCTCCAAATTAAAAGATTTGCTCGGCAACCAAAAGACCGCTGTCTAAACCAGCCGTCTAAATCAACCGTCTAAATCAGGCGAATTCGTAGTTATTTATCCTGTCAGGGGCCATCCCTGGCAGGATTTTTTATTGGCAAGTTTGCCGCTCGACCTAGCGGAATTGCGCCAAAGCAAATGAACGGGGCAAATCAAGCAATTTATTCACCTTGCCGACATAGGCACGTCGATTAAAAACGTCATAGTCGATGCGTTCGATGGCATCCAAAATGCCGCGATACAACCGCAAAGATGTCCACACAGGCCAGCGAGCATCTCCCGAGAGCCAACGCACCCCTGACTCTGAACGCGTAAACCATTCTCTTGCCCGTTCCAACTGAAAAGCCATTAATTCACGCCAAGCCTCGTTCAATCGGCCAGCCATCAAATCAGATTCTGAATACCCAAATCGATCCAAATCTTCCTGTGGAAGATAGATACGACCCCGACCACGATCTTCGCCGACATCACGAAGAATGTTCGTGAGCTGATTAGCAATCCCCAAAGCAACTGCGGCTTCAGAGGTATCTGGACTGTCACTCCAAGGAGCAGATGTATAAGCCTGGTCCACACCCATCACACCTTGGGTCATCAAGCCCACCGTTCCTGCAACCCGATAGCAGTACAACTTCAGATCTTCAAATGTGGGATACCTAGTCCAAGTGAGATCCATGCGTTGGCCCTCAATCATGTCCAGATAGGGCTGAATATCTTGAGGGAAACGGTCCAGGGTGTCGGCCATTACGGCATCAAGATCATTCGACACATGACCTTTAAAAAGGTTGCGCGTCTGATGCTCCCAATGATCCAAGCGCTCCGCCAGTTCCTCAACAGAACGAGATTGAGCCTCGGCGCTGTCCATCAATTCATCGGTTCGGCGACACCAGACGTAGATGGCCCATATCGCCCGACGTTTTTCGAGCGGCAACAACAACGTCCCTAGGTAAAACGTTTTTGCCCATTCAGCCGTCTCGCGACGACACGCTTCGAAAGCTCCGTCAAGGTCTGTCGACATGGATGCGATTGGCATCGCTTCAGGCTGTCACAGGCTCGCCAACGGAGGACGACTTGGACAGCTGATCGGTTTTGGCGTCAACCGCACCAGCACAGAGCTTGCCGCTAAGTACAGCACCTTCCATGGAGGCGAGATAGCGCTGCATGGTGTAGTCACCAGCCAAAAAGAAGTTTTTGATCGGTGTGGTTTGGTCCGGGCGGAGTTGTTGACAGCCAGGGGTAGTTTTGTAAACCGACAACGGTGTTTTGACGACCTTAGATTTACGCAATTTTGCTGGATTATCGCCACCAAAATGCATCGGGAATAGCTTCAAGAGCTCACCCATTGTGGCCTCAATGATGTCTTCATCGCTACGGCTAATCCAATCCTTGGCAGGGGCAAAGACAAGCTCCAACATCGATCGATTGGGATCTTCATACTCTTTACAAGCAATACTCATATCCGCATAGACGCTGAGCAGCGGTGAACGGCTAAACAGCAAGTGATCGATGTCAGTGAGCTTGCGATCGAACCACATGTGAATGTTGATCACGGGCACACCCCTTAGACCATCGAGCTTTTTAAAGACCTCCATCTGCTTCCAAGGCTCTGGAACCAACAGTTTGAAAGGATCAACGGGCAGAGCACTGACGTAAGCATCAGCCACAAGGTCAAAGCCTTCCTTCCCTTTCACGCCGCCGATTTGGAAAGCAGCCACGCTTCCATCGTCGTTCAATTTGATTTCACGCAGAGGGCAATCCAAATGAACCTCTCCCCCAAGAGATTCAATGTGCTCAACCACCGGCTGACATAGACGCTCGGGAGGGGCTCCATCGAGGAAGGCCATACGAGAACCATTTTTCTCTTGTAAAAAGCGATTGAGTGCCGTGAGCAGAACCGTGGCAGAGATTTCACCTGGATCGATGAAATTCAATGCCTTACTCATGGCAATGAAGACCTCGTCATTGACCCGCTCAGGGATGTTGTGCAACCGAAGCCACTCTGTCCATGAATATTGATCGCATTTCTCTACATATCCCTGACCCCGCAACATGGCTGGGACCAAACCCAGGCCAAAACTGATCTTTTCTGGCCAGGTGAGCATGTCGTTGTTGCCCAAAATCGCCGCAACACCATTCACTGGCGCGGGAAGGTCTGGGAAATCGAAGCGGCTGTAGGTACCAGGCTCTTCAGGCTGGTTGAAGATCATGGAGTGGCTTTTCCACTGCAGCCGGTCCTCAATGTTCAACTCTTTGAACAACTGCAGCATGTTTGGGTAAGCCCCAAAAAAGATATGCAGCCCCGTTTCATACCAGTCGCCATCTTCATCCTTCCAAGCAGCAACCTTCCCGCCAAGGACATCACGGGATTCCACCAAAATCGGGGTATGGCCAGCGTCCGCCAAATATTTTGCGCAAGACAGACCCGCAAGTCCGGCTCCGGCGATAGCGACGCGCATGCGTATAGCTGAATAGTGAAACCAACCTTAAGAGGGCTACCTCCCCGACCGCTTCTTAAGCTTGGCAAACGTCTCCAGTGCGACATGGCCGACACCCTGCTGAAGTGCACGACACGGCATGTACGCCTGTTCACCGCCCGGGTGGAAAAGGAGGACCTTGTCCCCAGCGCGAATGAGCTCACCTTGGACCTCGATCCGGACAACGAGTTCATCTGGAGTGAACACTGCATTTCTCAGGTGCAGGAACGCTTTAAGCAGCTGGTCGACGCTGCCGCTGGCGGCGAGCTCAGCGATTACACCCTGCGTCGAATTGGAACTGACTTAGAAGGTTTAATCCGGCAACTCCTCCAACGAGGCGAGCTCAGCTACAACCCTGATGCTCGCGTTCAAAACTTTTCGATGGGCCTTCCGCGCACACCCGAACTGCTGTGAATCGTTCTCCCTACGACAGCTATGACCGCCCCCCAAGCGGAGGGCGGTACCAGCGCGATCGCTACGACGAACGGCGTGGCGCTGGTCGTGGGAATCGTCCCCCAGGCCCACCACCAGAAGGCGGAGGACCTGATTTCAATTTCAGCTCACGCACCATTGCGGTATTGGCGGGCGTGCTTGTAGTTGGCATCGGTATTGGTAGTGCCGTCACGAGCACCACCCAGGGAGATCAGGGCAATATCGCCAGTTCCCAACAACTCGATATGGCCGTGCCAGACCCGGAGTTCTGTCGGCAATGGGGTGCGAGCGCTTTTGTGATGGATATCGAGATGTATACAACGCTGAATCCCTCCAGCAGCTTCGTCACGCAACCAACCCTTCAGCCTGGCTGCGTGATTCGTCGAGAAAACTGGTCTGTGCTGCGCAAAGAGGGCGCCATCACAGGAGATCAAGAACGGGAATGCAAGCAACGCATGAACACATTCGCCTACATCGGCTCAGTGCGTGACAAGCCAATAGTGCGCTGCGTTTATCAAACAGACATCTCAGAAAATCGCTTCCTGACGAAAGGGATCGCCGACGACACAGTTGGCCTTACACCGGAAGCGGATCAATTCTGAGATAGCTGATCGGCTGATTGAAGCTGCACTACTGGTGTCGCTCCTTTTTGTCGAAGAGGACTGTCGGGGCTAGCAAATACCGGAAGCACGTCTTGGCGGAATGCCGCGGAGGCCCTCGAGCAATACCGCGCTGGATGGGTGATCAATTTCAACTGCCTTTTCACCTGCAAGTCAGCCACCTGGGGGCGATGAATTGTGCCTGCAGCAAGCTCACGATCAATCGAAACCACGGGCACAAACGCTGCCCCTAATCCGGCTTGAACGGCATTTTTAATCGCCTCGAGCGAGTTGAGCTCCATCTCGATCCTCAGTCGCTGCACATCAAGGCCTGAGCGAGCGAGCAATTGATCAACCATTTTTCGCGTGGTGGATTGGGCATCGAGGCACACAAACCCGAGGCGATAAAGATCCTCCTTCGTCAGTTCGGTCAGACGGGACAAGGGGTGCTTCACCGGAAGCACTAGGGCAAGTTCATCACTGGCATACGGCACAACCTGCAAGAGCTCGTTCAGCTCTGGCGGCAATTCACCGCCAATGATCGCCAGGTCAATCTGGCCATTGGCCACACTCCAACCGGTTCGCCGAGTGCTGTGCACTTGAAGCTGAACGGCTACCTCTGGATATTTCTGACGAAATAGTCCGATCATCCGTGGCATCAAATAAGTGCCAGTGGTTTGACTCGCCCCAACAATTAACGACCCGCCCTTGAGGTTGTGTAGATCATCAAGAGCACGGCACGCTTCGGCGCACTGACTAAGGATGCGATCGCAATAACTCAGTAAGAGATGACCCGCTTCGGTGAGTTGCGCTTTCCGCCCACCGCGATCGAAGAGGGACACCTCTAGTTGTTTCTCGAGATTTTGAATCTGGAGACTGACGGCAGGCTGCGTGACATAGAGGCTGTCGGCAGCCTTTTTAAAGCTTCCCTCGCTGACGATCGCGCGCAAGATGCGGAGCTGATCAAGGGTGAACGGCAGATCAGCCACCGTGATGCACCCTTCGGAAAAACTGAAATCTAAGCCCGGGATGACAGCCCGCCAGAATCACGGCCTAACGAGGCCCCTCCATGGCAACCGACCACCACAGCAGCTTGATCATGCTGGTGTTGCTGGTGCTCTTCGCGGTGGTTCACAGCGGCGGTGCTGCTCTACGCGTACGAGCCGAAGCAGTCATCGGAGCACGGGCTTGGCGTTTGATCTTTGCCGCCGTGAGCATCCCGTCAGCGGTGGTGGTGATTGGCTGGTTTCTGGCGCACCGCTATGACGGTCTGCGGCTTTGGAACCTTCAAGGCGTGCCGGGGATGGTGCCCATGATGTGGATTGGCACCGCCATCAGTTTTCTTTTTCTCTATCCAGCCACATACAACCTGCTGGAGATTCCGGCAGTGTTGAAGCCCCAGGTTCGCCTTTACGCCACCGGGATTATCAGAGTGAGCCGCCATCCACAGGCCGTAGGTCAAATCCTGTGGTGCTTCACTCATGCACTTTGGATTGGCAGCAGTTTCATGCTGGTGACCTGCATGGGACTCATTGCCCACCACCTTTTTGCCGTATGGCATGGGGATCGTCGCCTGAAGGCGCGCTTTGGAGACGCCTTCGATGAACTCAAAAACTCCACCTCATCGGTGCCTTTTGTCGCCGTAATCGATGGTCGTCAAACACTGGATTGGCGAGAGTTTGTCCGTCCGGCACAACTCGGAATTGCCATTGCAGTAGGCGTGTTTTGGTGGGCCCATCGCTTTATTCCTCAAGCCGGCGCATTGGTGCGCAACTCAGCACTCGAGTCCCTGTTCAGCTGAGCTGCCTACACTCGATTCAATTGGCTTGAAGTGGATGCCCTCGGCAGCGGAACTCGCCTGGCTAATCCCTGTACTGCCCCTCTTTGGGGCTGTCGTGACTGGACTTGGACTAATCAGCTTTAACCGGACGGTGAATCGACTGCGCAAACCAGTGGCGCTGCTGTTGATCACCTGCGTTGGCGCATCAGCTGTTCTGAGTTACGCAATCTTGGCGGGTCAGCTAGCGGGGGCCCCACCGGTTGAACATTTATTCGTCTGGGCGAGTGCTGGTGACTTCACCTTGCCCATGGGTTACATCGTCGATCCATTGGGTGCGGTGATGTTGGCGCTGGTCACCACCATTGCCCTCCTGGTCATGGTGTATTCCCACGGATATATGGCCCACGACAAGGGCTACGTCCGTTTTTTCACATATCTCGCCCTCTTCAGCAGTTCGATGCTTGGGCTGATCATCAGCCCCAATCTGCTCGAGATTTATGTGTTCTGGGAGCTGGTGGGGATGTGTTCCTATCTACTTGTGGGCTTTTGGTACGACAGGGAAGGAGCTGCCCATGCCGCCCAAAAGGCATTTGTGGTGAACCGCGTTGGCGACTTTGGACTCTTACTGGGAATTCTTGGCCTGTTTTGGGCGACAGGAAGCTTTGATTTCCAAGGCATTGCCGATGGTCTGCAACAAGGACTAGCCAATGGCAGCGTTGCTCCATGGGCGGCACTGCTGCTCTGCCTCCTGGTGTTTATGGGGCCGATGGCAAAGTCGGCCCAATTTCCCCTCCACGTTTGGCTACCTGATGCCATGGAGGGACCCACTCCTATCTCGGCTCTTATTCACGCCGCCACCATGGTGGCGGCAGGGGTGTTCCTGGTTGCGCGATTGGATCCGCTCTACACCCAATTTCCAGTTGTTCAAACTGTGATTGCGGTTGTTGGCACGATCACCTGCTTCCTTGGGGCCTCCATCGCCCTCACCCAGATGGATCTGAAAAAGGGTCTGGCCTACAGCACCGTTTCTCAACTCGGTTACATGATGCTGGCCATGGGGTGCGGTGCTCCAGTTGCCGGAATGTTCCATCTGGTGACGCACGCATTCTTTAAAGCCATGCTCTTTTTGGGCTCTGGCTCCGTCATCCATGCCATGGAAGAGGTGGTGGGCCACGAACCCGTCCTGGCTCAGGACATGCGGCTCATGGGCGGCTTGCGTCAAAAAATGCCCATTACCGCCGTCACCTTTTTTATCGGCTGCATCGCGATCAGCGGGATTCCTCCCTTGGCTGGTTTTTGGAGCAAAGACGAAATCCTGGGCCAAGCCTTCAATGCCTTTCCAGTGCTCTGGCTTGTGGGGTTCCTCACCGCTGGGATGACCGCCTTTTACATGTTCCGGCTTTATTTCCTCACCTTTGAAGGAGAGTTCCGTGGCAACGACAAAGCGATGCAAGCGTCGCTGCTTGCCGCGGTGGGCAAGGAGCACAAAGAGCATGACGATCACGCCAGCAGCGTGCACGAGTCGGCCTGGCCCATGACGGTCCCCCTTGCTGTTTTGGCTGTTCCATCCGTGCTGATTGGTTTGCTGGGAACTCCCTGGAACAGTCGCTTTGCGGGTTTGTTGAACCCTGAAGAAGCAGCAGAAATGGCCGAACATTTCAGCTGGGGTGAGTTCCTACCTCTGGCAGGAGCCTCAGTCGCTATCTCTTTGGTTGGCATCACCCTGGCAGTTCTCGCTTACGCCCTACGCCGGATTGATTTGGGTCAGTTGGTCGCTGGTCGGTTCCCCACGATTAACGCCTTCTTTGCGAACAAGTGGTATTTGGATTCGATCAATGAAAAATTATTTGTTCGCGGTAGCCGGAAGCTCGCCAGAGAGGTGCTTGAGGTAGATGCCAAGGTTGTAGATGGGGTGGTGAACCTCACCGGTTTGCTCACCCTCGGTAGCGGAGAAGGGTTGAAATACCTGGAAACTGGCCGTGCTCAGTTCTATGCCTTGATCGTGTTTGGCGGCGTGATTGCGATGGTTGTTTTATTCGGTGTGATCGGCGGACCGATCAGCTGATCGAGATCGGCATGTGTGTCATCGCCTATCGAGGTGATGACACAGGCCCAGTGATTTCTACGATCCAACCAGTGGAGATCTGGATAGTCCGTGATCGAGTTTGCAGTCGCAGGACTGAGCGACCCCGTGCAAGCGACAGTTCCTTGGTTGAGTCTGTCGATTTTGGTGCCCATTGGCGGAGCGCTGCTTATCCCTTTCATCCCCGACCAGGGGGAAGGCAAGCAGATTCGCTGGTATGCCCTGATCGTCACCCTGATCACGTTTCTGATCACGGTTGCCGCATATCTGACGGGTTATGACCCCAGCCTGAGCGGTCTGCAGCTGTTTGAACGCGTCAGTTGGCTGCCAGAGATCGGCTTGACCTGGACCGTCGGAGCAGACGGGCTATCAATGCCCCTCATCCTGCTCACGAGCTTCATCACCAGCCTTGCCTGCTTAGCCGCATGGCCGGTGACGTTCAAACCGCGATTGTTCTTCTTCCTGCTTCTTGCGATGGATGGCGGCCAAATCGCCGTCTTTGCGGTGCAAGACATGCTGCTGTTCTTCTTGGCATGGGAACTCGAGCTTCTCCCCGTTTACCTGCTACTTGCCATCTGGGGCGGCAAAAAACGCCAATACGCGGCCACCAAATTCATCCTCTACACCGCAGGAAGCTCCCTGTTCATCCTCTTGGCTGCTCTTGCCATGGGGTTTTTCGGAGGAGGAACGCCAAGCTTCGAATACACGGCACTGGCTGCAAAGGACTTTGGGAGTGGCTTCCAGTTGCTTTGTTACGCGGGACTGCTGATTGCCTTCGGAGTCAAGCTACCGATCGTGCCGCTGCATACCTGGCTGCCAGATGCCCACGGAGAAGCAACGGCACCCGTGCACATGCTGCTCGCTGGCATTCTCCTCAAGATGGGTGGTTATGCCCTGCTGCGATTCAACTGTGAGCTACTGCCGGCGGCCCATGCCCAGTTCGCACCTCTGCTAATCGTTTTAGGGGTGGTCAATATCATTTACGCCGCTCTCACATCCTTCGCCCAACGCAATCTCAAACGGAAGATCGCCTACAGCTCCATCAGCCACATGGGATTTGTGCTGATTGGCATCGGCAGCTTCAGTGTTCTGGGGAGCAGCGGCGCGATGTTGCAGATGATCAGCCATGGGTTGATCGGCGCCAGCTTGTTCTTCCTTGTAGGAGCGACCTACGACCGCACCCACACACTGCTGCTTGATGAGATGGGCGGCATCGGCCAAAAAATGCGGACCATGTTCGCCCTTTGGACCGTTTGCGCCCTTGCTTCCCTAGCCCTGCCAGGGATGAGCGGTTTCGTTAGTGAACTGATGATTTTTGCCGGGTTTGCCACCGACGAGGCCTACACCCTTCCATTCCGAGTGGTGATTTGCGGCCTAGCCGCCGTGGGCGTCGTGCTCACACCGGTTTACCTGCTCTCGATGTTGCGCGAAATCTTCTTTGGCAAAGAAAACGCTGAGCTGGTATCCCACACCAATCTGGTGGATGCCGAGCCTCGTGAGGTGTACATCATTGGGTGCTTACTGGTGCCAATCATCGGCATTGGTTTGTATCCGCGCCTGATGACCGATAGCTTCAGCAGCTCGATCGAGGCTTTAGTGCTCCGTGATGTGACTGCCATGGAGCAACTCACGAAACCCACCGCCCCATTAATTCGAGGGCAAGCGACGGTTCCAGCAATCCTGCGCGCTCCGAATCTCAGCACGCCAACTCCTAAGTGACGTATCGATGCGGTGGTCTTGGCGCTGGAACTCCTTAAGTTCTTGCTGCACAGACGCCACATCTATGCGCCAAATCAATTTCGGACTGATCTTCGGCTTCGGCCTGATCACCGTGTTTTTCACGCTTGAAAACACGGCAGCTACCACAGTCCATGTCCTACCCGGGATGCAATACACCTTGCCCTTGGCGGGTCTTCTGCTGCTTGTCGCGGGGGTTGGTGCAGCATCCGCCTGGTTTTTCGCCACATGGACTGGGATGTTGAACAACGTGGATCAACTGAGCAAAGCCACTGAATTTGAAGCCCAACAGGTTCGTATTCAAGAGCTGGAAACCGATCTCAATCGATACCGTTCCACGGTCGAAACGCAGCTCGGCCTCCTCCCAGCCGCCACCGTGAGCGCCAGTGCGAGCTCCAGCGAAGACGACTCGCAACCAATGACCAGCTGAAGGAGATCGTGATGCGGGGCTAGCCGATCAGCGATGGGATCGATACCTTTCACCTATTGAAGGGGTTCCATTGCATCAGGCGGTCCCCAACGAAGGCGCTGATGCCGGTGCACGCCTTGCCATCCGTCTTCTACAAGATGCGGCCGAGCGGGGCGATCTGGATCCATGGGACGTTGATGTGATTGCCGTTGTGGACGGCTTCCTTGATCAGCTCAGACAGCGCATCGAAGTTCCACGTCAGATCGCGGCGGCTTTGGCCGGACGTGGTGGCAGCTATGAACGTGATCTCGCAGAAAGCAGCGAAGCCTTTTTGGCGGCCTCAGTGCTCGTTGGTCTGAAAGCGGAAGTTCTCGAAGCCAGCATGCTTCCACCTCCCCCCGAAGTGGAGGAGTATTTCGACGCCGACTTCGAGGATCAGGGATGGCTGGATCCCAGCTTCGACTTACCTCGACGGCCTGAACGCCATCTACTGCGGCGTCCTGTGGCACCTCCACCGCTCCGCCGTCCGGTAACCCTCGGAGAACTCATTGAACAGCTCGAGAGCATTGCCGAGCAACTCGAATCCGACGAACTGGACATGCGCCGCCGTCATCGACGCAAGCGGTTCAGCACCCGTGACGCCATCAACCAAGTTGCCAATTTGGCGCACCGCGAAAAGTTACCGGAAACCACTGCTGCTCTCGGCGTGTTTCTCAATGGCTGGGAAGACGCCTTGGATTGGGTGGATTTTGAAGGACTCGTACAGCGCTGGGTTCAAGTGGCTGCAGCGGATCTGGATCAAGACAGGGTAGGAGTGTTCTGGGCGCTGCTATTTCTGTCCTCTCAAGGCAGTGTGCAGCTTGAACAGTCGCAATGGCTGCACGGACCACTACGAGTCAAACGGATCCCAGCAGCTGGAATCCCGACGCAATTACCAATCAGCAGCCTTCAGGTTGCGACTCCAATCCAAGCTCCAACAGCCGTCGCCGCCTAAAATTGGTCTAGTGTGCCAAAACTTCAGGAGCCCGAAACGCCAATGAAGGCGATGATTCTGGCGGCTGGCAAGGGAACAAGGGTGCAGCCGATCACACATGTGATCCCCAAGCCGATGATCCCCATCCTGCAAAAGCCAGTGATGGAATTCCTGCTTGAACTGCTCAAGGAGCACGGTTTCACCGAAGTCATGGTGAACGTTTCGCACTTAGCAGAGGAAATTGAGAACTACTTTCGTGATGGGCAACGGTTTGGCGTTGAACTTGCGTACAGCTTCGAGGGACGAATTGAAGACGGAGAACTGATTGGTAGCGCCATGGGTTCTGCTGGTGGCCTGAAAAAAATTCAGGATTTTCAGCACTTTTTTGACGACACATTTGTAGTGCTCTGCGGTGATGCACTCATCGATCTCGATCTCACAGAAGCCCTCAAGCGCCACCGAGAGAAAGGGGCTATCGCAAGCCTGGTCACCAAACGAGTTCCTAAGGATCAGGTGAGCAGCTACGGCGTTGTCGTGACTGACGACGAAGGTCGTATTTCCTCGTTCCAAGAAAAGCCAAGCATCGATGAGGCACTAAGCGACACGATTAATACTGGTATCTACATTTTTGAGCCTGAAATCTTTGATCACATCCCATCAGGTGTTTCTTTTGATATCGGATCAGATTTATTTCCAAAATTAGCTGCATCTGGAGCCCCCTTTTATGCCATCCCAATGGATTTTGAGTGGGTAGATATTGGCAAAGTACCCGATTATTGGCAGGCAATCCGTAGTGTCCTTTCCGGTGAAGTTCGCCAAGTTGGCATCCCTGGCAAAGAGATTCGTCCAGGGGTCTACACAGGCCTGAATGTGGCCGCTAATTGGGAAAAAATAAATGTTAGCGGGCCAGTTTATGTGGGAGGAATGACCAAAATCGAAGACGGCGCCACAATCATTGGCCCCACAATGATTGGCCCGAGTTGTCACATTTGCGAAGGCGCCACCATCGACAACTCAATCATTTTTGATTATTCACGCATCGGAGCTGGCGTTCAACTCGTTGAGAAACTTGTTTTTGGGCGCTACTGCGTTGGAAAAGATGGAGACCACTTCGACCTTCAAGAGGCCTCCCTGGATTGGTTGATCACCGATGCAAGACGCCAAGATCTTGTTGAGCCATCACCTCAACAAAAAGCGATGGCCGAGCTGCTCGGTACAGACCTCACATCGTCAGTGAACTGATCTCGGCTTGATCCAGGATCAAGGGGATGCGTTCCTCTGCCTTAATGGCCATGAGGTGAACACCCTGAACAATCCCCAGGTATTGCCGCACCTGCTCAGCAGCAATGGCGACTCCTTCCATCGCAGGATCGGATGCATCCTCTAAACGCTCAATCAGGTGATCAGGAATACAAGCTCCTGGCACCACACGATTAATGAAGCGTGCATTTTTGGCCGATTTCAATAAAAACACCCCCGCCAAAACTGGAAGCTGAAGCGGCCCAGCCAGCTCCTGCTGAAACCGTTCCAACACCTGGGGGTCCATCACCATCTGGGTTTGGACGAATCGAGCACCAGCTGCTGCCTTCCGCTGCAAGCGACGCTGTAAGCCACTCCAACTTCGCGAATGAGGGTCGGCCGCACACCCTGCAAAAAGAGCAGTGGCCCCATCGGGAAGGCTTCCCTTAACGGGATCTTCTCCCTGGTTCAAAGCCTCGACTTGCTGCAGCAATTTCACCGACTCCAACTCATTCACGGGTCGGACCTCAGGCTGATCACCCGTGCGGACGGGATCGCCAGTGAGACAAAGGAGGTTGCGAATGCCCAAAGCATGGGCGCCGAGCAAATCCGCCTGCAGAGCAATCCGGTTGCGATCACGGCAGGCCAACTGCAACACAGGTTCAGCGCCAGCCTCGAGCAGAAGCCTGCAGGCCGCCACACTGCTCATTCGCATGACAGCACGGCTGCCATCTGTGACGTTCAAAGCATGCACCCGCCCTTGCAAATGAGCCGCCATGGCCAGCATGTGGGAAGGATCAGCTCCTCGTGGGGGCATGACTTCTGCCGTGAGTGCCTGGTCTCCGGCCTCAATCGCGCACTGGAGCGCCGTGGTCAAAGCCTTTTATCGCTTCAGCTCACCACTATGCAGGATTGGACTTGCGTCGGGATTAACATGCAACCAAAGGGGTTGACTATGTCATCCGGCGATACAACTGATCCCTTGGACATTTCTCTGTCTGCCAGGGAGATCGAGATCATTCAGTTGGTGGCAGAGGGTCTCACCAATCAAGAAATCGCGGATCGTTTGACCATCAGTAAACGCACCGTCGACAACCATGTGAGCAACGTTTTTACCAAAACAGGTTCGAAAAACCGGGTGGCATTGCTGAATTGGTCCATGGACAACGGAAAGATTTGTCGCGATGGCTTTAATTGCTGCGCTCTTCCAGATGCCGATCCCCACGAACCTTGATCGAGGCCACGACAGGTTCCGGCAAGGTTTGAAGCGAGGAAGGGAGCAAAGAAAGATCGAACAAATTGGCGTATTCCATACAGGCCTCGATGCTGCTGCCAACGAAGCGAAGCATTCCTGTTGCGTCGTAGAGACCCACCATCGCCAGAGCATCGCTCACTGAGCCAAATCTAAAGGAAATCTATAAATCAGTCCATCGTTAGACCAACCCATGCCGGACGCGTTCCTCCAGCGGCCACGACTGCAATGGGTGTTGGGCTAACACCGCATTCGACCAAAGAGATTCGCCGGTGATCTCAAGACCACACCACGCTGGTATTTCCACGGCTTGATCAACGTGAGGCAGCTCCACTTCCGCCAACACCAAAGGAGCATTCGCCCCGGCGAAACAGTCCACAACCCATTCCCCCCCAGGAAGATCAAGGACCCAGCGGGTCTTCTCTAAACGATGCGGCGCAAGTTGCCACATGGCCTCGGCGTCATCCACAGGGATGACGTACTCGAATTCATGCCGCACCAAACCGCTCACACCAGCAGGAGCTTTCAGGGTGAGCCAGGCCTGGTCGTCCCCCTTAATGCGCAAACGCACCGTGACCCCTTCAGCGCTAGCTGCCAAATAACCCTGCCGCAAAGGCTGGGCACACCCCGCATGGGCTCGCCAAGTCTCCCCACACACCAAAAAGCGTCGCTCAATCTCGAGAGCCATAGATCCGTCAGTTTGGTGAAGGCTGACTGGCCGTAAGGCTTCCAGCCCAATGGAGCTTGTGGGTCAAAGTTCTGTAATAAGAGGGGCTTTGGTTCAGCAACACCATCTGTGCGTGATGGCGTGCCTGTTGAACCACGCAGCACTCTCCCGGTTGCAAGACCGTGCATCCCACACCATCCTTCCAGAGCTTGATCTGATGGCCTGCATCCCCTAAGGGCCACAGCACAAGCCTCGACCGGGGCGGCACCACCACCGTGCGGCTTGAGAGGCTCATCGGACAAATCGGGGTGACAATGATGGCATCAATGCCTGGGTGCAAGATCGGTCCTCCAGCCGCCATCACGTAACCCGTCGACCCCGTTGGGGTCGCCAAAATCAGCCCATCACCCCGCACCTGATCCACCACTTCCCCATCAATCTCGAGCTCGAGCGTGCACGTCGGAGAAATTTCATCGCGGTAAGCCCGCAAATAGAAATCATTCAAGGCCCAATGATGTTCCTCATCGTCTTCAACATCAGGCTGCTGTAACACCGCCGGCCCGTCAGCACGCTCCGCAGCACAACGACGATCCACCATCGCCTGCAACATCATCCGCCGCTCAATCGCAAATTGATCGTCGAGCAAACGCTGCCAAACTTCATCACCCCGCAACACGCGTCGGTCGTGGGTGAGGAAGCCGAGATGACCACCCACATTGATGCTGAGAAGTGGAATGTCGTGAACGGCTAGGTGACGGGCAGCACCGAGAACAGTGCCATCTCCTCCTAAGACAACCGCCAAATTCGGCAGTTCCCCCTCCATCGCAAGAAGGCCTGGGAAAGGGTTGGCGCGCGGGCCAGACATGGCCGAAACAACCTTGGCTCCCAATGCCTCTAACTGTTTTGCACAGTGACGAGCTTCACGTTGGGCCGGTGGACTATCAGCCCGATAGATCACCCAGACCTGATCGAGACGCATAACCCTTCAGAAGAGCAACTACCAGCGCAGCAGGTTGAACTGCTCCATATCGACGGTAACTCGGTTGCGGTAAAGCGACAGCAAGATGGCCAAGCCAACGGCAGCCTCGGCAGCTGCAACGGTGATCACAAACACGGCAAACACCTGGCCACGAATGAGATCGCCATCGACGTAGGAAGAAAACGCCATCAAATTGATATTCACACCATTGAGCATGAGCTCAATGCTCATCAAAACCCGGACAGCGTTTCGACTGTTAATCAACCCCCAAACACCGATGCAAAACAGCATCGCCGCCACCAAGAGGTAGGCCTGAAGAGAAGGAATTGTGGAAAGGAGATCGTTCATTTGTACAGCAATCAAGAAGAGCGCCGCTCTAGAAGAAGTGGGGTTCGTGCTTTTTCGATCAAGCCCTGATCGGCAGCTTCCCCGGTGACAACATCGGCCGCCAACACATCGCGACGGGCCAAAACGATGGCGCCAATCATGGCCATTAGCAACAGGACGGACGCCAACTCAAAGGGAAGCAAATAATCGGTGAATAGATGTTCACCAATGCGGGCCGTTGCTTCTTCACCCACCGCGGCTGGGCCAGGCAGGGACCATGGAGTCGTCACCACCACGCGCACCAACAGGGCGAGGAGACCGAGGCAAACACCCCCCGACACAATCCGACGGGTGGTGAGGTTGGCAATGGCTTTGAGATCTTCCCGCTTGTTCACGAGCATGATCGCGAACAAGATCAAAACGTTGATGGCGCCGACATAGATCATCACTTGAGCCGCCGCAACGAAGCTGGCGTTCAAGAGCAAATAAAGGCCTGCCACGGCCATAAACACTCCACCAAGGAGGAAGGCCGAATAAACAATGTTGCTCAGCAGGACCACACCAAGTGCCCCGGCCACAACGACAACGGACAGCACCAGAAAGCAAATCAGTTCAGTGCTTGTCGCGATAGTCATGCGTCCTCCTTCAAAGCAGCCTTGGAGGATTGTCCCTCATCCTTGACTGGAGCAAGGGTTTCCAACACTTCAGCAGGAAGCTTGCCAGCGCGGGGGCGATCAGCTGGAACGGTGTGGGGATCCATTTCCCCAGCAGGGAGATACACGAGTTCTCGCAAAGGCTGCACGGATGGGTCGGTCGTCACGCTCGTGGGCAAACGACCAAGAGCAACGTTGTCGTAATTGAGGCTATGGCGATCAAATGCTGCTAATTCATATTCTTCGGTCATCGACAAACAATTGGTCGGGCAGTACTCGACACAATTTCCACAAAAAATGCAAACACCAAAATCGATGGAGTAATTGCGCAACTCCTTCTTCTTGGTGGCCTTATTCATGACCCAATCGACCACCGGGAGGTTGATCGGGCAAACCCTGACACACACCTCACAGGCAATGCACTTATCGAACTCGTAGTGAATCCTGCCCCTGTAACGCTCGGAAGGGATGAGCTTTTCGTAGGGATATTGAACCGTGACGGGACGGCGCTGCATGTGGTCAAAGGTGACCGCAAAACCCTGCGCCAAATTACGGGCGGCATCTACGGCATCCCGGGTGTAGTCACCAACCTGTTTAAGGAATCCGAACATCGACAGGAACCAGGGGAAGGGTGAAAACAGTCCTCAACGCCATGATGACGGAGTCGAGGCGGGGAAGGCGGATTCAGCCGCCGAATGCCACAGGGAATGCCAACTTGAGAGCGGCTGTGACCAGCAGGTTCACAAGCGCCAGGGGAAGCAGGAACTTCCAGCCCAGATCAAGCAACTGGTCAATCCGAACCCGAGGCGTCGTCCAACGCAACAGGATCGCAACGAAAACCAGTAAGTAGGCCTTCAGGATGGTCATCATGATGCCCACAGAGCCTGTGATCACCTGGACCACAGGGGCATCAATGGGTTGATGTAACCAGCCAGCCAGCCACTCCACAGGAATTGGGAAACCCCAACCCCCCAGATAGAGCACCGAAACCAACACGGCCGACAAGACCAAGTTGATGTAGCCCGCCAGGTAAAAAAGGGCAAATTTCATCCCGGCGTATTCGGTTTGATAGCCCGCGACGAGTTCTTCCTCAGCCTCCGGGAGATCGAAAGGAAGACGCTCGCATTCGGCTAGAGCACAAATCCAAAAAATGAGAAAACCAACGGGTTGACGCCAAATATTCCAGCTAAGAATGCCCGCCCCGGTTTGCTGGTTAACGATGTCGACCGTGCTGAGCGAATTGCTCATCATCACAATGGCCAGCACTGCTAAGGCCAAGGGAATTTCGTAGCTGATCGACTGCGCTGCAGCGCGAAGCCCCCCTAAGAGGGAATACTTGTTATTCGAGGCATATCCACTCATCAGCAGACCGATCGGCTGAACACTGCTGAAGGAGATCCAAAGAAAGATCCCAACACCAACATTGCTGATTAAGAGGTTCTGACCGAAGGGAATAATCAGCCAAGACACGATCACCGGCACAACCACCAGGATCGGACCAAGAGTGAACAAAATGCTGTCGGCTCTTGCCGGAATGATGTCTTCCTTGACGAGCAATTTCAGACCATCGGCCAAGGGCTGAAGAACGCCTAGAGCACCGGCATATTCAGGGCCAACGCGCTGCTGTACGGCAGCAGAGATCTTCCGTTCCAGCCATACCGACACCAACACGCCAACGACCGCCGCCACGAGGACAAGCAGCATCGGCAGCGGCAACCAGAGCAACCGAGCAACCTCTTGGGAGAGGCCAAAACCCTGCATCGCTTGGCTAAAACTCAGTTCCAGGTCCAGTCCTGGGCTCACCATGGTGTCAACTGAAGTCTTATCAACTTAATCGGCCGGAGACTCAGCTCGCTTCTCCATCGGGGTCCAACGACGCGGTGGAGCTCCCGAATAAATCTGAGATGGGCGAAAAATACGGTTCGCACCTAGCTGTTCTCGCCAATGGGCAAGCCAACCGGCCACGCGAGCGATCGCAAAAACGGGGGTGAATAGGTCGCGTGGAATACCGAGTTTCCGGTAGACCAAACCTGAATAGAAATCCACATTGGGATAGATGCCCTTGGGGCCCAGGCGCGTCATCGCCTCTTCCTCAATCGCGCGCGCCACGTCATACAAGTCGTCGTGGCCGAAGTCGTTAAACATCTCCTCCACCAGCGATTGAAGGATCACCGCCCGAGGATCTTTCACCTTGTATTCACGGTGACCAAAACCCATGATCTTGCGCTTGGCAGCAATCGCCTCATCAAGGAAAGAGCCAGCCTGAGCGGGGGAGCCCACCGCCTCGAGCATGGCCAACACATCCTCATTCGCTCCACCGTGCAACGGGCCAGCCAAGGTGCCAACGGCAGATGCAATCACCGCGTAGGGGTCGGTGAGAGTACTTGCCGTAACCCGGGCACTGAATGTGCTGGCATTCAAGCTGTGCTCGGCATGAAGCATCAAGCAGCGATCAAAAATTCGTGCCGCTCGGGGATCGGGCTCACGCTCGGTGAGCATGTACAGAAAATTGGCCGAGTAGGCCAAATCATCTCTGGGCTGAATCGGATCCTGGCCCTTCCGAATCAACTGAAACGCCGCCACCATCGTTGGGATTTTGGCGATTAACCGAACCACAGCTTTGTAGATGTAGCCGGGGTCATCAATGGCCCGCCTGGAATAAAACAACCCAAGAGATGCAGCACTGGACTGCAAGGCATCCATGGGATGACCACTGGCCGGGAAGCACTTCATCATGTCCCTCACCCGGAAGCTCACCCTGCGATGCATTTGAACTTCATGCTCAAAGGCCTGAAGCTGCGCATCGGTGGGCAACTCGCCCCAAATGAGCAAATACGCCGTCTCTAAAAAGCTGCTGTTGACGGCCAAATCCTCCATCGGATAGCCCCGATAGGTGAGAAGCCCCTGCTCGCCGTCGATATCGCAAATCGCAGACTTGGTGGCGGGCACACCGTCCAAACCAGGTCTCAGTTCAATTCCAGTCCGCGCATGGCGCAGGTTGCCACCTTGCTGCTGAGCCAACGCCTCGATGCCACTACAGGCAACCTAAGCGTCAGGATCGAATGCCTTGAGGTTGCAGCTATCTGCCCTGCTTCTGCACCAATCCAACCAAGGGACAAACGCACAGGCCTGATTCCAGCAGAAGTGTCAACGCAATCGCAAGCGTCGGAGCAACATCGTTCCGATTTCCTGCACCTCCGCAACCCCCAACGCCGATCCCACCAGGCCAAAGAAGGCCAAACCCAACAAGCTTGGTATCCCCACGCGCGCCAGCAAACCCAACCAACCCAAGGGCCAGTCGACCCCGAGGGACAGACCCCAAACCATGCAGCCGGTCAAAACCCCCGCCAATAACAGACGAGTCGTATCCATCCCCCAGGGGATCAGCGTCATGGCAGGCATGCGGCGCTTGAGAACAAGCAACAAGGCCAAGCAGGTGAGAACGTTGATGGCAACGGTGGCCAACACCAGACCTGAAGCGCCGAAATTGAAGGGCGACTGATTCCCCCAGGGGGTGGGTCCTCCCACCAACAGCCAATCAAAGATCACATTGAGGCCGATACCCGCCATAGACAAGCGGAATGGTGTTGTGCCATCGCCAAGGGCATAGAACACTCGCACCAAGACATCGCGCCCGAGATAGGCGGGCATCCCAAGGCCGTAGGCCACCAACAATGCTGCAACCAACTGTGCGGCAGAGGCATCAAACGCGCCGCGTTCGTACACCAGGGCCACGATTGGAGTAGCTAAAGCGATGAACAACGCTCCAATTGGAACCATCGAGGCGGTCGAAAGCATCAACCCCTGTCGAATGCGGGCCAACAACTGGGGCTGATCGTCTGGAGCGGTCAAGCGCGCAAATGTGGGCAGCAAGGGAACCAACAACGCGTTGGAAATCAAGCCAAGCGGTGTCTGCACCAAGAGATTGGCGTAACCAAGACCCGCTGCCGCACCAACAATGCCCGACGCGAAAAAAAGGTCGGTGAACACATTGATTTGCAACATCCCAGACGACAACGTTGCAGGCCCCATCACCCGCCAAACCTCACGAACGCCGGGATGCTTCCAGTCCCAGACCAACTTGAACCGAGCCAAGCCCTGCCGCATCAACGCCGGCAGCTGGATGAGCCACTGAGCAAAGGCTCCCACCAGCGTTGCAGCCGCCAAGACAAGGCCGCCGAGCATGGCAAAAGACGGTGACCCGATTTGTCCTCCGAGCTGCCACCAAAGGAGGCCAACACCAACCATCAGGGCAAGGCTCGACATCAGCGGTGAAATCGCTGGGATCCAAAACTCATCGGCGGCATTGAGCGAACCAAAACCCAGGCCAATCAGTCCGGCCAACAGAGCCATCGGTGCCATGACTTGCAGTTGCACAACTGCAATCGCATGCAATTCCGGACTCAGTCCTGGGCCCACCAAGCTGATCAACGGGTCCGCTGCGAGCACCAACAGCACAGTGACCGCCAAAAGAAGGGCGCTGACGGTGGTGTTTAGCGCAGCCAGGATGTGCGCCCCCTCCTCGCGGGGACGCCGACTAAGGACACTGACCATGGCGCTATGAAACGGCCCGTTAATGCCCCCCAGCAAGATCAATAAAAAGCCCGGCAAAACGTAGGCGTAGTTGTAGGCGTCATAGGCAGCACCGACGCCAAAAGCGGCTGCAATCACAAGCTGTCGGACCAACCCGCCGACCTTGCTAAGCAGGGTGCCAAGGGTCACCACCACTGCGATGGCCTTCAGTGAACGCGCCATGGAGGCTCTAGCGATGGCCGCATTGTGGAGGCGCATCGGGGCAGCATGGGGTGCCATCGGCTAGCGCCATGACCGGCCTGCTTCCACTGGACATGCCCTTGCTGGAGTTTGAAACGCTGCACGAGGGAGTCCTCATCAAGCGATACAAACGTTTTCTGGCAGACATTGAGCTCAGCAATGGAGAGCTCGTCACTGCCCACTGTGCCAACACAGGCCCAATGACGGGTGTCCTGATCCCAGGTCAACGGGTACGCCTGCGCCATGCGCCATCACCCAAGCGAAAGCTGGCCTGGACCTGGGAACAAGCGGAAGTCCCTGGTGCTGATGGTCAGCCGTGCTGGGCTGGCATCAATACAGCTCTTCCAAATCGACTCATTCGAGCCACCATCGAAGCTGGATGCCTGTCTGAACAGCTGGGAGCCATCGGCAGCATTCGTGCCGAGGTGGCCTATGGAACCAACAATCGAAGCCGAATTGATCTGTTGCTGACACCAGCGACGAGCAATCCCGATCAGCGCTTGATCTACCTCGAAGTGAAAAACACAACCTGGACCAAGGGAACCACTGCCCTGTTCCCAGACACCGTGACGGAACGAGGTCAGAAGCATTTAGTCGAACTGATGGGCGTGCTTCCAGGCGCACGAGCCGTTTTGGTTCCTTGTCTGAGTCGTCCTGATGTGATCGATTTCGCACCGGGCGACACAGCAGACCCGCGCTACGGCGCGCTATTTCGTGACGCCCAACAAGCCGGCGTTGAGATTCTTCCCTGCTGTTTTCGTTATGAAAAGAACAAAATCAGCTGGCAAGGCCTACGTCCAGTGAAAGAAATCTCAAATTCTGTATCGACAGGAACAATTGATGTGAAGGCTTAGCGAGACCTTAGAAAAGTTCGTGGGGATACACCCTCACGTGTTTTGCAGTTCTGCTCTTCTTTTTATGACAACTGCCTATCAATCGCCACCCTTGCGAAGGCGCAAATCGCTTCAAGACGCCAGTCTTCTGAACGGTCCCATGATGCTGCTGAAAAGCATCAGAGGATTCAGCTCAAACCGCGCCATCATCTGGCTCGCCTGCGCACCGCTGGCATTGCTTGGCCTTGGGATTTTTACACTGTCAGCAAAGGCGGAAGAACTTCCCGAGCTTTCGGCCGCTTTCCTCGCTAACAACCTTTGGCTGTTGGTCGCCACGATCCTGGTGATCTTTATGAATGCTGGCTTCGCCATGGTCGAAGCAGGCATGTGCCGTCAGAAAAATGCCGTCAATATTCTTGCCAAAAACCTGTTCGTGTTTGCCCTGGCGGTAACTGCTTACTGGTTCATCGGTTACTCGTTGATGTACGGATCCAACGAGATCATTCCGGGAATTCTCTCTATTAATAGTTTATTTTTCGATCCTGCCGTTAGCGCTGAAACCATCAGTGAAGCTGGCCTTGTGCCAACGGTTGATTTCCTCTTTCAGGCGGCGTTTGCTGGCACAGCAGCCACGATCGTTTCTGGACTGGTAGCCGAGCGAATCAAGTTTGGCGAGTTCGTGATCTTCGCCCTAGTTCTCACCGCCTTCATTTATCCAGTTGCCGGCAGCTGGGAATGGAATGGTGGTTGGCTCAACAGCGTTGGCAATAAAGAGTTCATTGATTTTGCTGGCTCCTCAATCGTGCACTCCGTTGGTGCCTGGGCTGGTCTCGTCGGCGCCATGCTGCTAGGCCCCCGCATTGGTAAATACGTTGGGGGCAAGGCCCAGGCCATCCCTGGCCACAACATGTCAATTGCCACTCTGGGCTGCTTGATCCTTTGGATTGGCTGGTACGGCTTCAACCCAGGCTCCCAACTCGCGATGGATCAGTGGGTGCCTTACGTCGCCGTAACCACCACCCTTGGCGCAGCTGGTGGTGCCATTGGCGCCACGGTGATCTCCACAATCACCTCCAAAAAGCCTGATCTAACCATGATCATCAACGGCATTTTGGCTGGACTAGTGAGCGTGACCGCCGGTTGCGGCAACCTCACCCTTGTGGGTTCTTGGGTGGCTGGACTGGTGGGCGGCATCATCGTGGTGTTTGCCGTCTCAGCTCTCGACAATGCAGGAATCGACGATCCCGTCGGTGCCTTCTCCGTCCACGGAGTGTGTGGCGTGTGGGGCACTGTTGTGATTGGCCTTTGGGGCTTTGATATCCAAGGCGATGGCTCCCCGCTAGGCCTGCTTGTTGGTGGAGGCATTGAGCAGCTCGGCATTCAGGCTTTAGGCGCTGGTGCTTATGCCATTTGGACTGTGGTGACCTGCTTCATTGCTTGGAAGATCATTGGCGCCCTCTTCGGCGGCATTCGTGTCACCGAACAGGAAGAAGTCGACGGTCTCGACATCGGCGAACACGGAATGGAGGCCTACGCCGGTTTCTCCACAACGAACTAAATCCTCAAGGACTACATATTTCAGCCCGGCATACCGGCCGGGCTTTTTTATGCCCTGCTTCTCCCGCAGGCCTCATAGAGTTAGATCATCACAGCGCCCTCCATGGATACCCACGCCTTCAAGCGCTCCCTCCACCACTCAGAGCGATACAACCGGCGCGGGTTCGGGCGAGCCGAAGAAGTTGCTGAAAACCTGGAGCAGGCCTATCAAAGCGGGCTCATTGGCACCATTCGCGATAACGGCTACAAGCTGACCCATGGACGCCTCAACGTTCGCTTGGCCGAAGCGTTTGGTTTCTGCTGGGGCGTCGAACGCGCGGTGGCTATGGCCTATGAGACACGTCGTCATTACCCAAGCGAGCGGCTGTGGATCACCAACGAAATCATCCATAACCCCTCAGTCAACGATCATCTGCGCGAGATGGATGTTCTGTTTATCCCGGTCGACGAGGGGGTGAAGGATTTTTCAGGGGTCACCTCAGGTGACGTTGTGATTCTTCCCGCCTTCGGGGCCACTGTTCAGGAAATGCAACTGCTTAATGAGCGGGGTTGCCACATCGTGGACACCACATGTCCCTGGGTCTCCAAGGTTTGGAACACCGTGGAGAAACACAAGAAGCACACCTTCACCTCCGTCATCCACGGCAAGGTGAAACACGAAGAAACCCTTGCGACGAGCTCATTTGCTGGAACTTACCTGGTGGTTCTGGATCTAGAGGAAGCCCAAATCGTTGTTGATTACATCCTCGGCAAAGGGAATCGCGAGGCATTCATGCAGCGTTTCGCCAAGGCATGTTCAGAAGGCTTTGATCCAGATCGTGACCTGGAGCGACTCGGAGTCGCCAATCAGACCACCATGTTGAAGAGTGAAACGGAAGAGATCGGCCGTATGTTCGAGCGCACCATGCTCAGCAAGTACGGCCCTACTGACTTAAACGAACATTTCTTGGCGTACAACACCATCTGTGATGCGACACAAGAACGTCAGGACGCCATGTTCTCCCTCGTGGACGAGCCCTTAGACCTAATGGTGGTGATCGGAGGATTCAATTCATCCAATACAACCCACTTGCAGGAAATTGCCATCAGTCGTGGCATCCGCTCATTCCATATCGATACACCCGACAGGATCGACCAATCCACCAACTCCATTGAACACAAACTTCTGTCAGAAGATTTGAAACGCGATCAAATCTTTCTGCCACCTGGACCTGTCACCGTTGGCATTACCTCCGGAGCATCCACTCCAGACCGAGCGGTTGAAGCCGTGATCGAAAAGTTGATGCGCCTTAGCGAAAACTGAGGCTCCTTGGCTTAACATAAATTAATCTTCCCCTGGTCTCGCACCAGCCAACTTTCGATTTTGTTGCTCTTGTCGCGCACCGACACCGCCAATTTGCGTCATGAAAATGACCCCCAGGTGCGCTGCTACCGGAGCCAGTTCTCCGACCAGATGGAGATGATGTCGGCGAGCAGCCAAGTCGAGGAATACTTAGACCGTCACCAGGGCTGGTTTAAGCGCTGTGCGGCACCAATGCGAGTGCATCCGATCGACGCTCAGTCCTATGACCTCACCCTCGGAAAATTTGGCAACTTCGGATTTGAAGTAGAACCCACGATTGCCTTACGACTCCTTCCACAACACAAGGGCATTTATCGAATCGAAACCATCCCATCAAGCCCTAAAGCGCAAGATCTGAGCGAGCACTACGACGTCGACTTCCAAGCCAGCATGCACCTAATTCCCATGCAGGAAAGTAGTGATCAAGCCAATGAGCCCCTCGGCACATCGGTTCAATGGGATCTCGATTTATCCGTTTGGATTCGTCTTCCGAAAGTGATTACTATCCTTCCGGATCAGCTTGTGCAGTCCAGCGGCGACCACTTGCTCAAGCAGATCGTGCGTCAAATCTCGCGACGGCTGACCTGGAAAGTGCAAGAAGACTTTCACGCGTCCCATGATTTGGTCTGCCCGCCTCAACGACGAGCAGCCTTCTAACGACAAACCGGAATGAGCGAACGCAAACGTTGTTTTAACGGCTCGTCCAAATCTTGTTCACGATCTCCATGCCGCTGAAGGCCTGCCAAAGGAACAGGGTGAGCATTCCCATATTGAGGCCAACATGGAGCTTGCGAGCGATCACATTGCCCCGCTGCATCAGTGGTGAAAGCGAAGCCGCTACCGCCAGCATCCCTGTCATCCCCAAGCCGACCAGGAGATGAGGGCCGACAAATAATTTGTCGTTGTTGAGGTAGGTGACCGCCATGCCACCCAGAGTTCCGAGCGTCATTAACGCCAACAAAATGCTGCCCCAGAGGTAATGGCGCTGAGCAAACTTCTTAGGCACCAGAAGCTTGCGTTGCTCGGGAGTTCCAGTCCGAGTTCTCTTGACCTTGATGCCGAGATAAAGCGCCCAACCACCGGTTGCCAACAAACTCCACTCCATCAACGGGTGGGCAAAATTCAGCGTGAAAGGAAGGGTGGCCAGCATTGAAGGTGTAACGGCTCTGCCGCGAGGCTAGGGGTCCATGGGACCCCACATCTCAATGAAGGAAGTGTCGACGGCCTGTTAACAGCATTGCGAGCCCTAGTTCGTCACAGGCCTTGATCGAATCCGCATCGCGCAAGCTGCCACCTGGATGAATCACAGCCGTGATTCCATGGCTCGCGGCTAAGCGAACGGTGTCGTCAAACGGGAAGAATCCATCACTGGCCAACACAGCCCCAGTGGCTTGATCCCCAGCCGCATCAAGAGCGAGTCGGGCCGAACCAACCCGATTCATCTGACCAGCACCAATTCCCAAGCTCTGCCCCTTGGAGGCGACCACGATGGCGTTGGAGCGCACATGACGAACCAATCTCCAAGCAAACTCCAAATCCTGCTGCTCTTGAGGCGAGGGAGGCCTTTGACTCGCCACAGTCCAGTCGTTTGGGGTAATCGCCTGGTCGTCCAGGTCCTGAACCAGCAATCCACCAAGAATGCTGCGGACATGGTCTGGACCCGCCGCATCAATCGCTGCAGCCTGGAGCTCCAATAAACGCAGATTGGCTTTAGCCGAGAGGATCTCTCTCGCTTCTGGAGAAAAGCTTGGCGCCACGACGCATTCCAAAAACAGGCTTTTCAATTCCGCCGCCGCTGCGGCAGTCACCTCACCATTAATGGCGACGATTCCCCCAAAGGCACTGACGCGATCAGCATCCAAGGCCCTTGTGAGGGCGGTCGATACATCCGAACCGATGGCAACACCACATGGGTTGGTGTGTTTCACAACCACCGCAGCAGGCTGGACAGCCGGCGCAGCGCCATCAGGGCCATAACCAAACTCCCGCACCATGGCAAGAGCGGCTTCGAGATCCAACAGATTGTTTGTGCTCAGTTCCTTGCCTTGCAGCTGAATCGCACCGCCCCAACCCTGCTGGTCATGGCTAAACCAGCGAGCTTGCTGATGTGGGTTCTCTCCATAACGCAGGGTTTGACGTAGAGGAACAGCCTCAAGCCAAGGTGATGCTTCCGCAGCAACCGCCTGGTCCATCCAGCGGCTAATGGCGGTGTCGTAAGCCGCTGTGTGTTGAAAGGCTTCAAGGGCAAGCTGACGGCGTAATGCAGCCGGAACCTCACCACCGGCCTGGGCCATCGCTTCGAGCAAACGGTCGTACTGATCAGGGCTGGTGAGAACAGCAACATCTGCATGGTTTTTGGCAGCCGAACGCACCATCGTCGGCCCGCCAATATCAATATTCTCGATCGCTTGATCCCAAGTGACATCAGGCTTGGCCACCGTTTCCCGAAAGGGATACAGATTCACGACCACGACATCAATCAAGTTGATCTTCTGTTGTTCAAGATCGTGCTGATGGGCCGCATCACCACGCTTGGCCAAGATTCCACCGTGAACGCGAGGATGCAGCGTTTTGACGCGGCCACCCAAGATCTCAGGGGCTCCGGTGTACTCGGAGACGCGAGTCACCGGAAGACCAGCCTGCTCGAGCACCTTGGCGGTGCCTCCACTGGAGAGCAATTGATAGCCATGGATTCGATGGAGAGCTTCGGCCAAGGGCAAAAGCCCTGATTTGTCGGACACACTCAGCAGAGCGACAGGAGCCATCAGGCGACATGACTAAGTCTTGAGCCAACCTACGCATGAGTTGATCAAACATCCGGATGCCTCAACGCCTTGTGCTGCTTCATGGATGGGGCGCAACAGCAGCTGACCTAAAACCCCTAGGCGAGCAATTGGCAGCCCAACACCCAGACCCACTGGATGTTGTTTGCCTCGAAGCACCAGAACCACACCCACAACCAGGCGGACGCCAGTGGTACGGACTCTTTCCGTCGGACTGGGAAGCCGTCCCCAACGCCGTTCAACAGCTCACGGCACGCTTATTCGAGCTCTCAAACGATGGAATCCCCCTTGAACGCACCGTTTTGTTTGGCTTTTCCCAAGGTGGAGCGATGGCTCTCAACTGCGGCTGCAGCCTTCCTCTCGCTGGGGTGATCAGTTGCAGCGGCTACCCCCATCCAGATTGGCAACCACCACTCGACCATCCCCCCGTTCTCGCCATGCACGGGAGTGAAGATGAGATCGTGCCGCCCGATGCACTCGACAGGATCAAGTCCCTGCTTAATCCTGAGCACTATCAAGGCGTCCTATTCAAAAACGGCCACACCATCCCAATCGAGATGATGCAACCGTTAAATGAAACACTTCAAAAAATGTTGAAATCGCCTTAATTAAACGAAGGCGTATTCGTACTCTTCCATTTCTTCCCAATCATCGGACGTGAGATCGAGACCCTCGAA
>Ga0209251_1000333_pt1 | contig 43223 bp, 39 predicted proteins | sample SaaInlV_100m_DNA_6_FD_184665 | JGI IMG/M metagenome (GOLD analysis project Ga0209251, IMG submission 184665) | Marine microbial communities from expanding oxygen minimum zones in the Saanich Inlet - Saanich Inlet SI073_LV_10m_DNA (SPAdes) (version 2) | ecosystem: Environmental > Aquatic > Marine... | reverse complement strand
CGAACTACGAGCCAGAGAAGAATCAAGCCAATTGGTCCCGTATATCCATGGACGCTCTGTGGAAGAAGATCAGAGGTGGCATCACCCTCGACGATGTAACCTGAGATCGCACGAGCAACAAATGCAATGAGAGCCAAAGTAATCCCCGCCCATAGGATGTATTCGCCATGTTTCTGATGGCGTTTTAGAGAGGCTTCACGCTCCTCTCCCCGCAGAGTCATGCCCCGTTTTCTCCATCCGTATTGCCGAACAAGCCAGGTGACTAAAACAACGGCAAGGAGGGGATGAATCAACATGATGACGGTTCGCAGAACAGACATTGCATTCCTCCTCTGTCTAGCCCATGAGATGCTATCTTGAATCAGTTTCTCTTCGATTTATCGAAATGATGTCGTCGGTGAGTTGAAAGTCTGTGTCCCAAGCGATAGGTTGGGGGCGCAATGCAAGAATCATATCTCGCGGCTTGTCTTGAAGCAGGATTCAAGACGATCAAATCGCGACGCCTCAGTGCTGTGGGCAAATGTCCAGAGTTCACATTACTCGAAAAACCTTGGAAAGATTTGGTAAAGTTGGCTGTTTTGGAAACAGAACTTCCAGGGCAAGACGAAGAAGGCGAGACCATCTCAGCATCTCCACGATTCCGACGAGGACGCCGTAGGGGAAAGCAACAAGCAACAATTGCAACATCTGAAGATGTTGCTGCAATGGATTCTGAATCCCCCGCTCTTCGCTTTGCTTTGATTTTGGTGAACAAACTCCTTCATGTGGATCAATGGTCCGAAGAAGACAGTGGCGATTTGGAAAAGGAGTTGAGAAATACATGCTTGGAACAAGGAGTTCATCCTGTTTGGCATGAGATGGCAAAGCGATGTGATTTGTTTGGGCAATTTTCAGCATGCCCTGTTGTTGAGGTAAAATCAGGAGTCAAGGTAGGAATCGAACTATCCGACGCTTCGATCAATCCATACAATATCTCCTCTTGTCTACGAGTTTTCAAATCTGTATCTGAGTCGAGCCTTTCTGCTGAAGAATTGGTTGCTATGAAGCGATTAATCAAGCGTCTCTCTTCTGGACGATGGCCAAAGACGGATGAAATTCTATTAGAACTAGATGATGAACTTTCACTCATTTCTCTACTTATTGCGATGAACACCAATGAAAACATCGATGCAATCTTTGAGAAAACTCGTGATATTCAGAGCATCCAAACCGATCGGTATCAACTCATTCATGATTTGACAACCGGTACAATGGAGTGGAATGATAAACTCCTTGATCAAGACGATGATGAATTGGGTAAAGCGATTCTTGAAGCAGCTTGGGCGAATGGGCCCATCAATGAAATGAACCCCTCAACAGAACAACTTGAATCAGGTCTTTCAATTCTCCTTGAACAACAAGCATCGGCACAACGCGTAGGGGCAGTTCGATGGAAGATGTTGCAATCATACGTAACATCTGGACGAAAAGAAGACGCCTTGGCAGTGATCGAATCAATCACTTTAGAACAAGAATCGGATGCTTCTGAATTACTCCCTCTCCTGGTCGAACTCGATAACCAGGGTGCCTATGATTGGTTGGCAAAGAACATCGAGAACATTGATGAAGGCGGGTTGATTTCAATCGGGAGAGAAGAAAGGATTCCTCTTGAATTACGTACCCAGTCCCTCGTTCTTCTTAAACAAATGAATGGGGAAGGGTGGCAAGAATCTCAAGCAATTTCTGTACATGTATTCCTCCAGTCGATGGACTTGGAGAACCTTTCAGAGATGCTTTTAGGGAACTCACTTGCAATTCTATCGCATCCTTATGAAACCCTTCTTGTCGCACACCTACTCTCAGCGTCCCATTCTGAAGAAGTTTGGAAACAAGCCCGGGATGCAAGAAAAGAGGCCCTGCAAAACATTCACAGTTCTGAATTACCGGTACAAATGAGCGAGGATGAACATAAACTTCTGCTCCTTCTTGAAGGACGAATTGACAAATCAGTCAACAATGTTGATTTGGGTATGTCGTTGGGTAAGAATGGACTCAAAGCAATGAATCAAATCGTCAAGGCGCTCTCTTCCGGAGGATCACATCTTGTTGATGAAACGCAACTAGGAAACCTTGCTGAAGCCTTAGCTGATGCAGAAACTTCGCCGCTCGGGAGAGCACTGCTCTCAACAATCATTTCCAAACTTCGATTGAACAATGCCCGCCTTTCGTTAGAAAACGGTGAAGATTTGGCTGGAGTGATTGCACTCCTTGAAATTGTTTTACAACAGCATGATGCTCCATTCACAATTATCGATGGAGTTCGTCAGTTGATGCATGAATTCGATCTTGGCATCAATGGCTTGGTTCAATGGTATCAGAGCCAACATCAACGCTCTATCTGGGCTCTTCTCTCTCAAGCAACCCTTCAAGCATCTCAAGGAAAGAATTTGAGTGCTGCCCGCCTTTACAAGCGAGCTGCAGATTCAAAGAAATTCGATTATGATGAAGAGATTATGTTGTACAGGAAGGCATTGATTCATCTCGCATTCGATCGGAAATGGGGAGAAGCAAAACAACTTCTTGCTGACCATCCAAATCTAAGAGCGGCTATTACAAAGCGATTCCAACTGTATCTTGACGTCTCTCATCAAGCTTCAATTCAAGAAACCGAAAAAGCAACTTCAATGCTCAAGAACTTCGTCAAGACAACTGAAACAACAACAGAAGAGACAGAAGAAGGCACTCGAACGAGAACTCGTACAATCTTCAAAGAAGATGAACTTGATCTCCTCCATTCATACCCGGAAGAGCATCCTAAACCACTTCCAAGCGAGCCGTTTACCGGGAGAATCCTTGCTGCAACAAATGCACTGCAAAGGAATCGAAGAACACAAAGTTCGAAGTCTTTCGATCGGCGCTATCGAGACATTATGCAAATGCGCTCTCCAGATCCAATGGAAATTCACACACTGGCTGACCAGGCAAGTGAATCATCTCCGCTTGATGCTCTACGTATCCTCGAGCGCGCCCAATTGTCAGGGCGCTTCCCAGCGAGAAACAACTCATTTGCTAATCTTGAATTGATGCTCTTCAGAAGACATCAAGCGAACATCAAAACCTCTGACCGCCGCTACTTGCGTAATCTGCCTCTCAAACCTCTTGTTTTGGTCGACACGAACATCGTAATCGATGCATTGTACCAGCGCATACAAGAGAAACTCAATCGCTCAAATCATTTCGAAGATTCAACAAATCAAAGGTCACATTTTGCTCGTTATTTGCTCCACTTAGCTCAAAATGAAAGAGTGGATTTATGGCTTCCTGAAGTCGTTCGTGGGGAGATTAGAAACATTGCTCGTTCGATGGGAGACGTCAGAAAGCGTTTCGATAACTCGTTTATCGAATCTGAAACGTTGGATTCGACGCTCACCTCAGATATCATTGAAAAGATGGTTGAAGATTTGATTGAAGAATTCTCGACATGGAATGGGTCGAATGAAGAATTTGAAACTGCTTCTAATAACGATAAGTTGAGCGAAGAAATGGTTGCTTTCCTCGTTGAACACGAAGAGATTTACGATGAACTCACAAAGATGAAAGAATTCTATGGCGAGACACACAGAACTGGTCTGAAAGGAAGAAATATCTATCCAGAGCAACCTGATCGAAAGATTATGCAATACGCAGCCGTGCTTTCAGGCCGCCCAATGGATAACGTGGGTGCAATCATAGTTGCAACCCATGATGGAGATTTTACTGTCGTTGCAAGAGCGTTCGAAGAACGATTTGGATTTGGAATTGCAAAGAACAGCCGCACGCTCTCTCCTTGGCTGCGCTTCTGAAACTATTCGTTCATCCAAACGGCTCTGTATCGTATGGATTCCTCTCCCTCAAATTGAGCAGGTGTAAAATCAATCGATTTCAAATTGTTTCCAACTGAGGAAATGAACTCCTTTGAAAGCGGCCATGGCGGTCCATTATGTTCGACTGAGTCGTCTACAGAAAGACGGCCGATACAAACAAGTTGCCCAGAGGGTGAGACGAGTGGAGAAAGATTTCGTGACGCTGGGATCCTGAATTCTTCAGGAATTGCTTGCAGAATATGAACTTCCAATACAAGATCAAACGCTTTCAACCACTCTTTATTGGGTTGTAATAGGTCTCCTACAACCCAACGAATATTCTCATGAGGATAACGTTTTGATGCCCACTTGACTGCTGTTGGAGCAATATCAAACGCTGTGACATTCCATCCAAGTTCAGCTAAAAATAACGCATCCTCGCCAAGTCCACACCCGACAACAAGCGCAGTTCCTGCTGTTTGATTGGTATCTTTCATCCAATCCACAAGAAGAGGATGGGGCTGACCTTTTGACCAAGGAATCCAAACTGGGTTGTTATCTGCGTGTTCATACAAGCGCTCAAACCAATCAAGGAATTTACCCTCAGTAGCAGCAGCATCAGAAAAGGAACGTAGTTTTCTACGTACTTCATCCATCTGATTCAACTTCACATGTGTGCGATGAGAGCATCGCCAAACGCAGAGCAAGACATGAGTGTAGCGTCACTCATGAGTCGTTCAAAGTCGTAAGTAACTGTCTTTGCACTAATTGCGCCTTCCATTCCCTTGACAATAAGATCAGCAGCCTCTGCCCAGCCCATGTGTCGAAGCATCATTTCTGCTGAGAGAATAAGAGATCCAGGATTTACTTTGTTTTGTCCAGCATACTTTGGAGCGGTTCCGTGTGTAGCCTCGAAGATTGAGATCCCAGTGTCATAGTTAATGTTCGCTCCCGGAGCGATTCCAATGCCCCCAACCTGAGCAGCCAAAGCGTCTGAAATGTAATCTCCGTTAAGGTTCATAGTTGCAAGGACACCATATTCAGCAGGTCGAGTAATGATCTGTTGAAGCATAGCATCAGCGATAACATCCTTGATTGTGATGACAGTTCCTGTAATTGGGTTGGTCATTGTGCACCACGGTCCACCATCGAGTTCAACAGCTCCGAATTCTTCCTTTGCAAGTTGATATCCCCAATCTCTGAAACCACCCTCGGTGAATTTCATGATGTTTCCTTTGTGAACGAGTGTGACGCTGTCCTTATCGTTGTCTATTGCGTACTGGAATGCAGCACGAACGATACGGTTTGTTCCTTCCTGACTGATCGGCTTGATTCCGATACCTGAGGTGTTTGGGAATCGAATTTTATCGACACCCATCTCATTTGTTAGGAAATCAATGAGTTTCTTTACTCCTTCTGAACCGGCTTCCCATTCGATCCCTGCGTAGACGTCTTCACTGTTTTCTCGGAAGATGATCATGTCCACATCACCAGGTGATTTTACAGGGGATGGTGTTCCGTCATACCAGCGAACCGGTCGTACACAAGCGAACAAATCGAGCTTCTGTCGCAGAGCAACATTGAGGGAACGAATTCCACCGCCAACAGGTGTTGTGAGAGGTCCTTTGATTGAGACCAAGCCTGTTCGCATAGCGTCCAGAGTTGCTTCTGGCAACCATTCTCCTGTTGCATTGAACGCTTTTTCTCCCGCAAGAACTTCGTTCCAAGCAATGGCTTTTGTTCCGTTGTATGCTTTACTGATTGAAGCGTCGACGACAGCCTTCATGACTGGTGTGATGTCAACTCCGATTCCATCTCCTTCGATATAGTGAATAATCGGGTGGTCAGGGATGTGTAGTTTCCCATCTTTCATGACAATAGGTGTTCCGCTCATAGTTCTCATAACGTCCCACCAATAACCACTTCAAGAACCAACCGACGCGATAGTTTCTATGAGAGGAAGCGTATATTGGGCCGGAGGCACCAAATTAAGGTGCGAAAACCAACACAAACAAGCCATTGATGTGGATTGGGAAGACGGGCCAAATCCGGTTCAGATTCTTCTTCAAATGGTTGCAGCATGCTCTATTGTCGACGTTGTTACGGGTTTGAAGAACCGTGAATTTGGTAACGTTTGGATTGATATGGATTCCGAGAGACGAGAAGAACAGCCTCGTTCCTTCACAAAAATGCACTTCGTATACAATGTTGAAGGTGACGTTCCAGAAAAGCTCGTGAGGAGAACAATTGAGAAATCTCACGAAAAGTATTGCTCAGTTTCCAATACTATCAACGATAAGGTCGACATTACTTGGGAACTCAAACTTCATTGATCAAGCGATTTGTGCGGTCGCTTTCAGTGAGTCGATTGCACTACTGAGTGCTTGATGGAGCATTTTGTAGAGTGGAAGCCATTGCTTGGGGACCTTCTCTTCTTCCTCGACGATATTCAACGAGCCGTTTTCTTGTCGAACTCTAACGCAGGGGCGAATTTTTTGCTCGTCTTGGAGTTCTACGAGGAGGGATAATCTAAACTCATCCTCTTGAGAGGTAACTCGTGCTGAATTGATGTCAACGTCCTTGGCAACGTCTGGAAGTACATTAGCAGGGTCATCTGAGTGCTTTACGATTGCATGGTGTGCTAGAACTTGCAAAAGATCGGCTATAACGTCTGAATCGAAGGTGATTGATTCGTTGACTTCCTCTTCCTCAAGTAAAATCCGTTCGAGTGGATTCATTTGGGGTTGTTGTGAAAAAGAGTTGCTTGAAGAGAGTTCTTCGAAGATATTGATGTCATCTGCATCGAAGTCTGGCGTGATTGAGTCTGAGTTGAAATCCATGTTATCATTTGTTGATTTTACACCATTCCCTTTTGAACTGTTGTTTGAATTGGGCCAGCATGAAAGGTTCAAAACAAGGCGATGAGTGGGCAATATGAGGGACATTGGGTGAAGAAACTTCCATTACTTCTCGTTTTGGTTCTCTTCGCCCCTTGGGCTAGCTCCGCCCCACAAGGAATTGGGCAGATTGCTGGCGACGGATGCATTTGTCATGGCTCAAAGGATACCTCAACCGAACTGATCATTGTAGGTCTGCCCACTGCATTTGAATCGAATACATCGTACAACTTTTCACTTGAAGTACGGTCAGCGGAAGTAAGTATTTCCTCTGGGAAGGAAGCAGGTGGATTTAGAATAGAAGTTTCAAGTGGAGATATTCAATTCAATGAGGAACTTGGCCATGTCCAAAAACTCGAGCAGGGATGGACGCATACAACTTCTGGAAACAAAGTTCGGTCGTGGAATTTTACCTACCTTAGCCCATCCGACAACAGCACGCACACTGATCTTACAATCAACGGTAATGCAGTTAACGGAAACGGTCAGAGTAGTGGTGATGCATGGAATGGTACGATAATCCGTATTCCTGGGACGAGTTACACGGGTGAACTCGAACCTTCTTCAACAGAGGATTCCCTTGATGCGCTCGATTACGCAGTAGGGGGCATTGCATTAGTTGGACTATTGGCAGTTGCAATCATCATCATCAAAGATTGATCAGTTTACGAACTCAATCGTACTGCTGCGTAGGGCTTTGAGTTGACGTCTTTCAGAGGAACCATGTATCTGTTCACTCTTCACACCAGTTAACACGAGCATGACACGGATTTCATCATCAAGAGTTTCATCGATTGCGGTTCCCCAGATGATCTTGGCATGTGGTGAGATACGTTCTGTAATAATTTGAGCGCAGCGCTCAGCCTCTCCAAGGGTGAGATTATTGCCTCCAACCACGTTGATTAGTGCACCCCTGGCATCACTGAAATCAAGGTCAAGTAGTGGGGAGTGAAGTGCTTCCAGAGTCGCTTCTTCTGCTCTTCCAGGTCCAGATCCAGCACCCAATCCAATCATAGCAACACCAGAGCCAGAATTGATAACAGATTTCAAATCTTCAAAGTCAAGATTGACCATCCCATCACGAGTCAGTAACTCGGTAACGCCAATAATAGAACGAACCAATAGTTCATCTCCGACTCTGAATGCACTCGCAAGAGGTAAATCTTTGACACCTTCAATTTCCAATAATTTTTCATTGGGGATGACAAGAATCGTATCGCAATGTTCTCGAAGTCTTTCTAGGCCCCATTCAGCATTTTCACGACGTGTTGCCCCTTCTGAGTTGAATGGATAGGTAACAACTGCAATTGTCATTGCACCTTGCTGCTTTGCCAATCGTGCGATATGTCCTGCGGCTCCTGTTCCAGATCCACCGCCCATACCCGCGGCTATAATTGCAAGTTGCGTATCTGTAGTAATTGTTCGAAGAGACATCTCAGATTCCAATGCTGCAGCCTCTCCTTTTGTTGGATCTCCGCCAGCGCCTCGTCCTCGGGCAGTTCTCCCGATGAGAATTTTATTGTCCAATGGGGACATGAGCAGTGCTTGTGCATCAGTATTAATTGCATACCCAGTCACAAATGAGTTCTCAAATAGTCCTTCTGATTCGAGACGGCCAACAGCATTACAACCAGCTCCCCCGACACCATAGACACGGATTCTTGGTTGCAAGGATTCAAGAAGAGTTCTGAGTTCTTCATCTGTCCCTTGACCCGCTGGCTGAGGGGTTAACTGTGGAACGACTTCTTCTTCGGAGAGTTCTAACACACGTTCGATCAAGTGGCGCATGAGATACATCTTCATTGTTGGTAACTTGAATGTATTCCCTCGCTAATGCAAGGAGGAGTGGATTTCATGACCTTGTTTCAGTCGCGGAGTCCTTCTTGTGTGACTTGGTAAACACATTCTCCATCAGGGAGGTTAGGAGAGTCGACCAGTCGAGCAATCCTGCGTCCGCCCTTTGCCTTTCTCAAGTAAAGTCTGAAGGTTGAAGCGTGAGCTAGAACGTGGCCACCAATAGGCTTGGTTGGGTCACCCCACATTGCATCTGGCTTGGAGTGTACTTGATTTGTCACGAGGACAAGAGCATTGTTCACGTCAGCAAGTTGCTTGAGATCTTTGAGGTGACGATTCAATTTTTGTTGCCTGTTAGCAAGCATTCCACGGCCAATGTATTCGGCTCGGAAGTGACTTGTGAGTGAATCGACAATAATCATTTTCACGTTCAATCCTTTGCTCATGCGCTTAATTTCTTCTGCTAAAAGCATCTGGTGAGCAGAGTTGTATGCTCTTGCTACGTGAATCCTTTTTAGAACAGCATCAGGGTCTAGGCCATGTCCTCGAGCCATTTGTGTAATACGTTCAGGACGAAATGTATCTTCAGTATCGATGTAGAAAACGTCACCATCGAATCCACCGTCTTCAACTGACATTGTGCAGTTGACTGCGAGTTGATGGCCGATTTGAGTTTTTCCAGAACCGAATGCTCCGTACACTTCAACAAGCGCTTGGGTTTCGAATCCACCGCCAAGTAAATCATCAATTGATTGAACCTTGGACGAGAGTTTCTGTACTTCTCGACGTCGGTCAAGGAGCGCAACGCCAGAAACGAATCCTCCGATGTTCGCCATCTTCTTTGCAGCATTAATGATCTTGCCAGCTACAGCCTCACCGAGTTCAGCTTGGTCTGCTAGGTCACCTGGTGACATGACAGCAAGAGCGAGTAATTCATCGAATCCCGCTTCTCTAAGTTTTTCAGCGGTTGCTGGACCTACACCTGGTAAGTCTTCAATTGAAACCTCAGGGGCTTCATCATCAACGGCTGCCATTAGAATGTCCTCTTCTGCAACCAGACTTTCATCCTTCTTACTTGTTGTCTTTTTCTTCTTGCTTGTTGTACTCATTGTATCACTACCCGAAACCAATGGCTGAGGGTATATCAAAGAAGATTTGAGAGGAGCCTGATGAGAAACCTGAAGATTTCGCACCGAACCGTAGCAGTGTCCAAGATTTCACTTTTCATTCACTTTCAGTATCTGAATTTTCATTTCCAGTAGGGAACGGATTTATTTCACTTTCATTTTCTTCATAGAGTATGTCGATGACATGGTTTACGTTTACTCTTTCGTCTGCACCCTGTTCGAGTGTGACAGATAAATCGTGTATTCCTCGCTCTGGGTATGCGAGACTAAAATCCCAAACAGCATCCTGTCCATCTGCAATTTGCTCACTTTTGATACCCTTGCTCACTTCATTAGGATCCGTTAATTCCCACGTGATTGTGACTGGACTGCCAGCGAGACCTTGGAAGTTTTCAGGATTTTCAATAGTGGACAGGATTTGCAGCGTCTTCGGGACTGGGCCCTCGTTATCAGGCTCGGTGTTGATTGGCATAACATCTGGTTCAGCACTATTTTGTTCAGTCCATTCCATGTGCTTATCAATGCGCACAATAAGTGTCATGTTCTCGGAGTTGTCTTCAACATCCGTTGCACTTAGGATAACAGAGAATAAGCCATGCAGTTCGTATTCAACATCGATGTTTGCAGTCTCTCCTGCATTGACTGTTATCGGGCTTCTGCCATCGCCTGGCTCGATTGAAAACGTTGCAAGATCAAAATCGGATGTGGTGCGAGCGAAATCAAAATTCAACGTCACTCCAGATAGCGAGATTTGAGATCCGCCGATAAAAGACTGCTGGATTGTACCACTTGTAGAATCGTAATGCACTACTAAGTCGATAGCATTCTCTTCTTCTTTCTCTTCAGAGCCTAGGCACCCTGAAAGTGATGAGAGGACCATGAGTAGAGAAAACCCTAGCGCCTTCCATGCCCCGCTCATGATGATGCTTACACCTTCTCATTGAAGAATTCAATGCCGAATGGGTGACTTTTTGATTATCGGTGGATTGAAAGGGAAGGACTGTGGCCGTCAAAGCAGCGAGGTGGGGTAGTCTGGATATCCCGTCGGGCTCATAACCCGGAGATCGATGGTTCAAATCCATCCCTCGCTACCACTCATGAATATTGGTAATAGTCGTGCTTTGGCTGTAATGTGTCCATAGCACTCTGTAATCGTGCATTTGCAGCAGTGATCCCTTCGGAAATGTCTGAACATTCCTGTCGAATTCTCTGGGATTGTTCTGCGCACTTTTGGTGTTCATGGGAACACGATTCCATTACAGCAAGAACAGGATCAATCTGAGCAGGGATATTTCCTTCAGGTTTGAGCCAATACTGCCCGTTTTCTAGAATAACAGGTCCTGCAATCTCTGCATCTTTCGCGAGTGATTTACATTGTTTTGTTGACGCACCTTCACACTTGCAAATTGAGAGCATAGCCAGAATATTCCCTTGTTGAATTTTATGTGCCCGTGAATAGAACTTGACTGCTTTACGAGTTTTCCCGCAGGCCGCAAATACATCCCCCACGCGCCTCAAATCTTCTTCCATGGGCGTTAGCTTTTCCAATAACTGAGGTGCTGATTGGAGTAATATTTTCTCTAATTTTTTACGTTCCCTTTGAAGAACAGAGGCCGCTTTTATCGCAAGTTTGTGCTTCTTCCTTTCAGATAAAACCTCGGTTAAAATTCGAAGGCCCTTGACAAGGAGGGTTTGTGACGCAGCATCTCGAGATTTCTGAGAGAGAAGCATACCTGTGAATTCACTGGACATGACTTCGACCATTTCGTAACGCTGTTCTTCAAAGTAGCGAATCATTTGCGAAAGTGTTTGGTTAGGGTCCGACATTCCAAACATGTTGAATCCTCACTGCTGATTGGTTGCTGCGGTCAATGTCGTCGTACTGATTACGCCATCTATGGTTCGAATATTACGAAGAATGAAGGTGGACAAGGTGCTGAAATCAGGCATCACTATCTTGCAATATGCATCATACTCTCCAAACAAAACCATTGATTCAACCACCTCGGGCATCCCAGTAAGTGTTTCACAAATACTGTTCTCGAACCCTGGTTTTGTAGAAATCAAAACAATCGCAGTCGCCATTGACTCATGTTCATCAATGGCGGCCATGAGTGTCGATTCGGAACCTCATGTTTAATTCTTGACGTGCTTTGGTTGAATCAGGAGAAGGTCATACGGATGCCGATTATTGCTATTACAGGTTCACCTGGTACTGGGAAAACAACCTTGTCAAACCAATTTCCGTCAGAACGGTATGATCGATACACAGTTGAGCAAATTGCAACAGAATTAGGCTGCATAGAATATCTCGACGGAGAGATTGTTGTCACAACAAACCTTCTTGCCAATTGGGAATATAAAGCAGATAAGATTGCAATCATTGAAGGTCATCTTTCACACCATTGCAAGGTTGATGCTGTTCTTCTTCTTCGATGTCATCCGAGTGAATTGAACACAAGACTCCAGCAAAGAGAGGCTTACGGTGCAAAAAAGATTCAACAAAATATCGAGTGGGAGATGATCGCAGGTATTTGGTCTGAGTTAGTTGAAAACTCCCCTAATTTACCAATACTTGAACTCGATATGACCAATTCTCTTCATGGTCTTGAATCAATTGAATTGTTTATCTCCGACTATGATGGTCAAAAGACCGTTCAAGAATCAATACCACTTGCAATAGACTGGTTATCGGGTGATAATGTGTCCGAAAGCATATGACCTTTCGATGCACCGGACCATCTGGTACCTATGGCTCTAGAGCAGTTGAGAAAGCGATGGGAAGCGATGGCTTCACCCCTTGTAATGTCCTTGGGGAGTACAAATCCTGCATTCCTCACATGGCTTGCTCTACCTGTTGGTATTGCTGCAAGCCTACTCGTTCTGTTCGCCCCAAAGTCTGATACTGGTGCATTAATGCTCATGGGGTCTGCTCTGTTAATTGGATTCTCAATGATTCTTGACGGCCTTGACGGACAACTTGCTCGTCAAACAGGTCAAGTTTCTCGATGGGGAGATTACCTTGACCACACCCTTGATCGACTTCTCGATGCAATGTGGGTTATTGCTATTGCATCAAGCCCTGCTTGGGTTGATGATCCCGCAATAGGTTGGGCCGCAGCTTGGTTTACAATCTTGGGGTCCTACATGGGCACACAGGCACAAGCGGTCAGTGGAGGCCGTAATTACAAAGGATTTTCACGAGCGGATCGAACAATTCTAACCATTTCTGCACTTGCGATTACAGGAATATTCTGGCTTCTTGATGTACAAGATTATTCTGCAATGCCTGGTGTATTTGACCACCTCGAACTCAGCCCGCTCACGGCAGTTGTCTTCATTTCAGGGCTCGGCGGGATGTACACCTTTGGTATCAGATTTTTACAAGCACGCAAGGAGATTATCGAGCTCGATAAGGCTCATCCACTTGAACAGCCAGATTCTGATGAATCCGAGTGATTCAAAACGTCCGGAATAAGGTGTTTTCATCGCTGTGTAATGCGGTATACTCTTAACAGACGGCGGCGACGTTATGTGTGATGGGTGCGAACGCGCTGAACCGGAGTCTACAACCTAAGGCGGGCCTGATGGTCTTGCTTATGCTTCTCATGATAGTTCCGTTGATGCCAACATCAGCGGCTGGCGACATTGGAGATGCTTCAAAATTACAAGCTCAGGATATCGCTGCAACCTTCGATCCTGTCTCTGAAACGACAACAATTACATGGAGAAATATCGATACCTTCGATGTAGGGTATGTGGCAAACCTACACGAGGCTACCTACACTGTATATCGCCACTCAGAACCGATTACTCCGGGAACGATTGCTTCCGCAACACCTTTTGCAAATGTAACGGCTTGTGATAGCGGTATCTACACCCAAACATACCAATGTCTTGGTGGTTCAAATGGGACGCATCCGGGCCACTCCACATCTTTCTTGGTTGGAGCTGGAGTCAATGACACCTACTTTTACGCAATTACAACCGAATGGATTGAAAACGAGCAAACGTATTCTTCATCTGAATTAGATTTTGACGCATCTTCACTTTATGTTGGAGTTGATGAAGTGACTTCTCCAGTTGAAACACCAATCTTTTTCCAAGCTGAATATTCATTGGAAGACAGCGAAACGACGCTCTCATGGTACAATTATCACGACTTACCAAATTCTGATGCAGCAATGCCAGATACCCGTATTCTCATCTGGAGATCAGAAGCAGAAATTGGAAGAGAAAACGGCGGGGCCATATATCAAGGTCTAACGATGAACTATCCAGTGGAATTGCTCGCAAATCTTAGTTCAGAGCATTCAGAATTTGTGAACCCTATCTCAAGTAACACAAATCGTGAATCGTACTATGCCATTACCTACTTCATTCCAAATGGAACTGGGCCAGATGAAGATAAAGTCGATCTTCGCTTCCTCTCTGGAAATGCTCTTACTGAGCCTATCTTGGAAGACAATCGTCCGCCCTCCCACATAACAGATTTCAATGCATACTTCGTTGGAAACGTTGACGGAACTGGAACCACGACTCTGTCTTGGAGTGGTTCTACTGTCGAGCACAATGAACGCTACGAAATTTATGTTGCAGGTGACGGCTTTACATCAATTTTTGAAACCGGTCCAAGTTTAGTTGCGAGTATTCCAGAGAAATTCATTGAGATAAACATAGCAGCGCAAGGTGAGCCGGATGAACTGATATCCGTAAGCATCGAAGAAGAGAGTATCAAGTACGAATACGTCCGAAATTTACCAGTTGGTTCACTTGGGTCTGCAACGTATTGCATCGTCCTTGTGGACGAGATCGGCTTGTTTGATTCAAACACGTCCTCAGGATCTTGCTCAACCGTACAAGAAGACGCATATTCCACATGGGAAAAAGAGCCTTCAAATGTTCACGCTGAATTTATTGGCGATCGCACTGTTCGAGTAACTTGGACAGATCAACTCGGCGTTGAAGGCGAACGATACCATATTCGTTCATCTTCAGGGTTCCAACCAGGCCCTCAGCAATTCCTTACAGCGACAATGTACCATGGATTTGCAAATGATAACGTAGGCACATTTGATATCGTTCTGAATGATTCTATTGTGTCCACTACAGGCGCACCTCTGCTTTGGTACATCTATGTGACGAGCGAAGCCCAGTATGTCCATACCACTGGGTCATACGAGTACATGGGGTTAAACAACAATTCGTTTGGTCCTGTTGAAATTGATATTACTACACCAACAAACCCGTCAATTGTCGATGCCGAAAGTCGAGGCGATCTTGGTTTCGTTGCTCTTGAATGGTACAATCTACAAGAATCAAACGAAGTGTATCAGGTTTGGAGACATACTGGTGATCCGTTTGACGGTGGCCAGACAAGCATTACCTCAAGCGATGCTGAAGGTTGGGAATTGGCCCTCTCCGATGTCGACGTCGGCGGCCAAACATCTGCAACAATTATCAGAAATGTACCACTTGCAAGTGACACAGAGCGTGATGTTTGGTACGCCGTTACAGTCGCAGATGAATTCAACAACACGAACTCAGATATACTCGAAGGATTGAGCGGCAACTCAATTTTGGTTCGAGAGGATACACGTGCTCCATCCGTTGAACTACGTCTGTTGGACGATGAAAATTCTGAATACACAAGCCCTTCACTTGTTGCAGGAACGTACACGATTCAAATTGAAATAAGTGAATTTTTACCAACTCAACCTTCGATTGAAGTCTTTTCAGATACTGGATATAACGTGACAGCAGGAGGAGAATTAATGACTCTGATTGCCGATAATAATCTCAACCCTGACAAAGGTCCTGTCTATTCCTACAGTTTCACAATTCCAGGATCAGCGAGTGCTGGAGAAATGACATTCAGAATGACTCTTGTTGACGAAGCAGATAACACAGGTATCATTACAAACATGAGTTATCATATCGATGCAAAAGGTCCTACGGTGACAATTTATTCACCTTCGCCCTCTTCAGAAGGTTCAAAGTATCTTTATGGAAACAAGATCAATCTCATGTTTGCCGCTGAAGATGACGTTCAAATCCGCGACATCCAGTACCGATTCACCTTCAACTATGGTGGATTGACAGGTGTCACGAGCACATCCCCATGGGCGAGCGCTGAAGGCATAACCGATGTCGAAGGAGATTTGTCCATTCTCGTAAGTGATATGGATTTCTCGGCTGGAACATTTGATGCAGGCCAACATGCCATTACTGTTCGAGGGATTGATACTGCTGGAAACGAAGTTTCACAACGAGTTGTCTTTGTTGTTGATTTCTGTAGAAATAATCTCGAAGGTGAAACTGTTTGTACGTTTGAAGAGGATCTCAAAGCAGAACCAGAACCTGAGAAAATTACTCCCTCTCTAAGTGATCCCCCGTACCTTTTGGTTTGGATTGCAGTTGCAGTCAATATCCTTCTGTTTATTGTCACTCTCATGATTGTTCAAACGAGCATGTCTGGTCCTAAGAAGAAGAAGGCTGGCGAAGAGGAAGATGAAGATTGGATGTCTGAATTCATTGGTACAAGTCAAGATTTGGATATGGATTCGATAACAGGAACAGGCTCTGCTAAAGAACCTGAAAATGAAGAAAAGAAGGAAGAAGAACCTGAATCTGAACCCGAGCCTGCGAAAAATGAGGATGACCCATTCGCAGTCAATCTCGTACAGCGCAAGACTCGCCGCAAGAAGAAAGAAGTCGTCGAAGAAATCGATGAAGACGAAGCAGAAGGAATTTTCTGGGACGATGATGATGATGACGATGAGGAGGAGGAGGAAGAACCTGCTCCACGCAAGCGTCCAGTCCGCAAGCGACCTGCTCGCAAAGCACCAACTCGTAAACGTCCAGTTCGCCGTAAGGCAAATGACGATTGATACGAATCACGGTGAGATAAGATGTCTGAAGTTGTTCACGAATCCAATTACGATAGTCTACTCGATGCCTTTAATCCACTCAAGAATCGCTTGAATTGGCTTTTGTTGGCAGTACCAGTGACGTTGGTTTTTAATTTCCAAGGAAACGTAGAAATGACGTTTTTGTTTTCAATGATTTCAATCATGCCCTTGGCTTTCCTTATGGGCCATGCCACAGAAGAGATTGCCCTACGGGCGGGAGAGAATCTAGGAGGATTACTCAATGCCACTTTCGGAAATGCAGTTGAAATTATCATCGCAAGTATTGCGATCTATACTGCGTTTAAAGACCCTGATCAAGCGGAGACAATGATCGTACTTGTTCAAGCATCATTGATAGGTTCTATTCTTGGCAATCTCCTTCTTGTCCTTGGTCTAGCATTACTTTGGGGCGGAATTAAATTTAAGATTCAATCGTTCAATCAATCAGCACTTTCCATGAATGGCAGTCTGCTTCTCTTGGCAGTGCTCGCCCTTATTATCCCAGCTGCAGCACATCATACAGGTTCCAACGTTACCAATGAAAACGTACTCGAATTGTCTCGTTATGCTTCCTTAGCTCTTTTGGCAATGTATGGCCTTTCGCTCTTCTTCCAGTTCAAAACCCATTCTGATATTTTCAATTCTTCGGAAGATTCATCTCATCATGAAGAGCCTAAAATGTCGATTAAAAATGCATGGATTCTCCTCATTCTTGCTACGATTTTGGTGGGATACATGGCCGAGCTTCTTGTTCACAGTGTTGACAAAGCAGCAAGTGAATGGGGAATGCCTACACTCTTCATTGGTGTGATTCTCCTTCCTTTCTTTGGTAATGCTGCCGAGCATTTCACTGCAGTTATCGTTGCAGGAAAAGACAAGATGGATTTATCCCTTGCTATTGCAATTGGTTCAAGCGTTCAAATTGCAGTATTTGTCGCTCCCTTGATGGTTCTTTTCGCTTGGATTATGGGCGTTGAACTCTCATTAGAATTTGGTTTACTTGAAACTGCAGCGACCTTTATGGGTGTTCTTGTTGCGAATTTCATTCTAAATGATGGAAAGACAAATTGGCTTGAAGGAGCGATGCTGCTCGCATGTTATGTAATATTGGCGTTATCTTTCCTTCTCATTCCATTTGAAGTTGGGGCTTGATTATGACTCTACTTGGAAAGGGAAAAATTGGTGTTGGATTAACCGGTTTTGCCTTTCTTTTTCTAGTAGCAGGCATGATTGGCTATACCTTTGAAGGAGAAGTGGAAGGGGTTCCAACTCCGAATGCTCCGAATCAAGCCTTTTTCTCAGAGGAGCCTTTACCAAGTAATCCACTTGTTGGCATATTATCAACTGAATTGACATTGACATGGGATCGCGATGACGTATGGATTGGTATTGTTGACGAGGATGAAAAAGATCGTTGTGATGATGTCCCTTCTTCGTTCTTTTCAGGTGGTCTCGGCTGCGATGGAGTGTCTACAAATTTCGTTGCAGGTGATGCAAGTGCGAATGCCGATACTGGATTCACATGGGAAATGGAATCTGGAACCTACTTTGCTGCCTTAGGCGCAAAAGATGGTGCCTTAGCAGAGGGGACTGAAGTTAAGATTGACTACGAGGCTCATATTGGTCACTCGTTGTTCAGCGTTGTGGCATTGATGTTCACTCTTGGAATCGGCGCTACACTAATCTATTACGGGCGCGAATAATCATTCCACGCCGTCATAGTACTCATTTACTGCAAGATCAAGTTCTTCGATTGTTGCTCGCTCATCAACGGTTTTGGTTTCTCCATTAAGGCGCAATGCTTTCCCATCAACCCAAACGTCTAGGCAGTCCCCGCCATTGTAAACAAGGTTTGCAAGATGTCGATTGTTTGAGCGACCGAGAGGATGCATTCGAATATCATCGAGATCCCATGCTACCCAATCTTTGCTTCCCTTTGTTGCGATACCGAAGATATCTTTTGCTGGGAGCAGTGTTGAATCCCAATGATCATGTCGTTGAACAAGACTTGCTAGACGGGCTTCATGGAGTACATTCAGTCCATTCCCACTTGATGCAGCACCGTCTGTGCCTATTCTCAAATCGACACCAGCATCTCGGTATGGTGGGTAAGAAAGAGTCCCTCCACAAGCCAATTTCATGTTTGAAGAGGGGCAATGAACTGCAGTAACGTCATAGTCGGCCATCATTCGAATTTCATTTTTCTTAACCCAAGAAGCGTGAGCAAAGATGGTCCCAGGTTGAATGAAATCAATTGATTGCAAATATTCGACAGGATACATTCCTGTTTTTTCTTTGCATTCAGCAACTTCTTTTCGAGTTTCACTTACGTGAATATGAAGTCGCCCGTTCCTCTTTTCAGCAAGTTCGCTCGCTCTTCGAAGAGTATCCTCAGAGCAGAGATAGACTGAATGCGTGGCAATTGCATATTGGACTCGATCATCTTCAGAATTGTTTGAAATTAAACCATCAAGTTCTGCTAATGCAGATTGTGCATTTTCATGTGAAGGAAGTGCAGCATCACTTACAGGACCCCCGCATAATCCTCGTAATCCAGCCTTGTCGAGGACATCACCTGTAACTGCTGGGAAAAAATACATGTCCGCAGCAAAGGTAGACCCTGTTCGGATCATTTCAGCAGCAGCAGCTTGTGCACCTATTCGGACAAACTCAGGCGTAATCTTCGCCTCAGTTGGAAAGATAGCTTCATTCAGCCAACGATGAAGTGGGAATCCATCACTAAAGTCGCGTGCATTCAGTTGCATTGCGAGATGTGTGTGCCAATTTTGTAATGAACGAGTAATGACTCGATTGGAGCCGTCTATGTCTTCGATAACATCTTCATTACCGTTGGACTCTGACCATGTTCCATCTTTGTGGAGTAAGAAATCCCCAACATGTTTGGCGAATTGATCATCGTACAAAACCGCGTTACGATAACGAACAGCAGTATCGTCGCCCATAGTGCCACGAGATTGTGCTTCTTCATGAGGCTAGTGCTTGAATCGGTGACATCATGGTTGCCATTCTAAGGGACAGGATTGTGCCACTTTAGATCCTATTCATCTTGGATAACTGGTGTAATTTCCAATTGGTATCGCTGAGCACTGATTTCAAGCGCTTCTATTCCAGGAAGGGTTCGCCCTGCAATGTAATCTAAACAAGCACCGCCACCAGTGGAGACGTGACCCATCTTGTCGGCAAGACCGCGTTGGCTGACCAGTGTTGCAGTATGTCCGCCGCCCATGACAGCATATCCTGTTGATTCAGCACATGCGTTGAGCATCTCAATTGTCCCTAATGCGAAATCAGGTAATTCAAAGACTCCAGCAGGGCCGTTTAGAATGATTGTCCCTGCACTCTTAATACGAGAGGACAGGGCAAGAATAGACGTGATTCCCATATCAAAAAGAGGGGCGTGAATAGGCAAATTCTCGACCTTGATATCGATACGATTCTCTTCAACATTCGCTGCAACATCGGTTGGTAAGACAATCTTATCTTTATGCGATTTAAGCAAAGATGTTGCAGATTTAAGTGTGGATTCCCATGCATCTTGCAATTCATTCTGCAAGAATGAAATGTTTCCTTCTCCGATATCATTTCCTGAGAGATGGATGGCCAGATTAGCAACTCCTCCGGTAAACCAAACTTCGTCAGCGATATTGTTTTGCAGCATATTGTGTGCTACTTCGATGCTATCATCGACTTTTATGCCTCCTAGAACAGCTACACACGGTCTCTTTGGAGATTCAAGTGCTAGATCGATTTGTCGAATTTCATGAGCCATTAATTCCCCAGCTACGCAAGGTAAGTGGTGAGCAAAACCAACGATACTTGGACTGGATCGATGAGCGCATGCGAACGCATCGTTTACGAAGACATCCGCAACACTTGCCAAATCTTGAACGAGTTGTGTTTCAGAAAGAGTAAGAGCATCACCTTTACGATTTACTTCTTCAGAATCCATTCGAATGTTATTCAACATGAGGATATCACCTATCTTCATCTCCTCAATAGCCTCCATCGCCTTTGGCCCATGAATATCCTCGACCCACCGAATCGAACGTCCCAATAAACGCCCAAGTTCACGAGCATGACCCAAGGTACTGGTGAAATCATTTTTTCCAGGTCTGGATTGGTGAGCAATAAGAACTGTCTTTGCCTTTGATAATCGGTTCAATGTGGGTAAAATGGCACGAATTCTTGTGTCATCAAGAAACGACTTAGTTGCAGGATCAAGCGGGCTATTGATATCAACGCGCAAGAGCACAGTCTTGCCTTCGACGTTAATATTGTCCAATGTTAGGACGTTCGCCATGTTTCTCCCAAGTGAACTCAGTTCTTGAGTGATGTGATGAATTTCCGAATTCTAATTCGAACGTTAGAGTCTTCACATTCTCCATAGGTAACAGACTTGTTACCAAAGGATATTTTAAACCTAACAGACAGCCATAACTATGCGAGTATTGCTGGTTATTGCATTACTTCTCGCAGTTTTCGCATCTCCAATGATTACACAACAAACCACTCTCGAAGCAGAATGGAATGAGATTCAGTACTCAAGTCCAATTCAAACTACGATTTCACCAAGTACCGGTTGGACTGCTGGTGGAGAGGAACTTCTCATTACAGGCGGTGGTTTTTCGGATCTTGCTTTTACCAATACGACATACGATGGCATCAATCATCAATGGGTAACATCGGATTTGGACATGAGTAGCCAAGCAGGTCGATGGAATGCCATCGGCGTTGATTCAAACGGACACATTCACGTCGTCCAAATCAAGGCAGAAAGTTACCAAATCCGCCATAGCGTCAATGACGGGTCTGGTTGGAATTCAATGAAAATTAACGATTGTGGGAACACGTATTGTTGGGACATTCACATGGCCATTGATGGTAATGACCACATACACTTGGCCTATTCAACATACACTAGTTGGGCTGAAACGCTTGTTTACATGAACTATGATGGAACTTCTTGGACTGATTATACAGTTTCAAACTCTGCGCACTTCGGACCAATTGGTATTGCAGTCGACTCAAACAACAACCCACACATCTCCTATGCTGCCAACGGAGCAGATCAATGCGGAAATGGACTTCGTATAGCCTCATACACCGGAACCGCTTGGACATATGACACTGTTGAGTCGGGAAACAATCGGGGTTGTGAGTCTGCGATTGTGATTGATGAGAACGATAACATCTACATCGCATATCAAGACCGTAGCTCCTCGAAATTGATGTTCGCAACAGACAAAAGCGGCTCTTGGGATACCTATTTAGTCGAAACAGGGTCATCTCAGATGTATCCTGGATACATGACCTCGATGGCAGTGGATCAACAAGGGCAGTTTCATATCGCTCACTTCGATGATAAAAATTATGATTTGAGGTATTCAACGGGAAGTGCAAATGGTGGATGGACCACGACCATTCTAGATTCATCAGGGCACACGGGCCATGACCCCTCAATCGCAGTTGATGCTGCTGATCAACCACACATCGTCTACCACACGTGGTCTGGTCAGAATTTGAAATACGCAACAATCGACCCGACAATCTCTGATTGGAAAGTCAGTACGATTGCCAATAATGCAGATGTTGGTGAAGGAAATTCAATTTTCATTGATGGAAATGGAATCATGCACGTTGCCTTCAACGATGATACAGCTGAGATTCTGAAGTATACAACAAAATCGACTGGTGTGAATGTCACAAATGAGATCACGGTCAAATTTGGCCAACATGGTTCCGTTACAGGGACCGTCGTTAATGATTCAACGGTTCGAGTAATAACGCCTGCAATCTCCACTGGAGATACGGTCGGACTTTCACTCGTTGACAAAGACGGCACACAACATCAATTGTCTTCCACATTCCAATTCATCGATCAGAACGACTTCGACTCAGATGGAATCCTTAACGCGAACGACGATTGTCCGGAAGCTGCAGGAACCTCCACCCAAGATCAGAACGGATGCCCGGATGATGATGGAGATGGCTACAGCAACTCTGGTGATGCATTCCCGAACGATGTTCTTGAATGGATGGACACTGATGGAGACGGTGCCGGTGACAATACCGATGCATTCCCCACCGATTCCAGCGAGACCGAAGACAGCGATGGCGATGGTGTTGGCGACAACAGTGACGCCTTCCCAATGAACGCCTTCGAGCAATTTGATTCGGATAGTGACGGAGTCGGCGATAATTCCGATGCTTTCCCGAATGATCCAAGTGAGACCACTGACAGTGATGGAGATGGTGTTGGCGATAATTCCGATGCTTTCCCACAAAACGCATTCGAACAATTCGATTCTGATAGCGATGGTGTTGGCGATAATTCCGATGCTTTCCCGAATGATTCGAGTAAATCATTGGATAGTGACGGTGACGGCGTAGATGATGTCAATGACCTTTGTTCAAATACAATTCAAGATGCTGAAGTCGATGGGAACGGCTGTTCACTAGCGCAGTTGGATTCTGATGGCGATGGCTATCTGGATGCACAGGATACGTTCCCACTCGACTCAACACAATGGCAAGATACAGACGGTGATGGATACGGTGACAACTGGGGTGACTCTGATTGGAACGAAACTCGTGACTCAGAATGGCCCGGAGTCTTCGTCATTGGAGCAGTACAGGCCGATCATTGTCCGGATGCCTTTGGCAACTCGACTGCAAATGACTTCTACGGTTGTGTCGATAATGATGGTAATGGAATTCCAGATCAGTTCCAACAACCTGAAACCAATGAAACCGATGATGAGAACGAAACTCAAACACCTCTCGATACTGATGGCGATGGCGTCCCGGACATTGAAGACGACTGTCCTGCAACGTCATCGGGCGTCGTTGTCGATGCTGATGGTTGTGAAGTTGAAGAAACGAAAGAGAATAGCGAAACTTCTTCTGCGTTCGAGTCATTCTTCTCTGGTGAAGCGGATGCTGTTACGACGAGTGTTGGTTTTGGAGCCATCCTTCTTGCCTTGTTCACTTTGCTTCAAACAAATGCAGTAGCAGCAGTCCTTCCAGATACTTTCCGCTGGGTACAAGTTCTTCGTAAGAATTCCAAACTTTCCAAAGAAGAACGTAATGAATTGACTTATCTCCAATCCTTAGTTCAAGCCTACTATGACGATCCACAAGAATTTGCCGAAGAGTTAGGTAATCTGAAAGCAGACTTAACAGCTCGATTTACGAATAATGAAATCAGGAGAGAAACTCGTGAAAAACTCCTTGTTTTGATTGAAGAACTTCAGAGCTCAACATCGAGTGAATTGTATAAAATCGCTCATAATGATACCTACTTTGGTTTGTCTCAGGTCATTGATACAAACGAGCGCACAAGTCTTCTCGAGGAAAAGTTAGCAATGTCATCGGGTGTTGATGAATTGAATGATTCGGCTTCTCCACCAGCCAACTCACTGGGTGATATGGATGACAAAGGAACCTACTGGATTGAATGGCCAGCGGATTCCGGAACATGGCATTACAGATACGCTCCCGAAGAAAGTTGGACTATGTGGGTCAACTAATCCTGTTTCAAACAATCTTGGGATTTTGTTCAAGCCCCGAAAACGCGCGTTCATTGCATATGTTTGGCGCGAAAGGTCATAACCGAGTCGAACCCGTTGCTTGACAATGGGTGGCGATAAGCCGAAAAAAGAAGGATTCGATGGGGCTCGTAAAAGAGCAAAAACATCGACTTCAGCATTTGGTGTATCTCGTAGAGAAAGCCATGATGCTTCAACCTATTACAACAGCAGAATCAACAAAGGTATTGCCTCACAAAGAGATGTTGGCGAGCCCCAAGAGCTTCCAGAGACGTTTCGCAATGTCGTCCTCACAGGTGATGCCAGAGAAAATCCATTACCGGATAATTGCGTACAATTGGTAGTCACATCTCCTCCATACAATGCTTCAAAGGCGTATGATGATGATTTGACACTCGATGAATATCTCAAACTTCTACACGACGTTTTTGCAGAGTGTTATCGAGTTCTATCGCCTGGTGGAAGAATGGTTGTCAACGTAGCAAACCTTGGCAGGAAGCCGTATATTCCTCTTTCAACATACATCAATAGTATGATGATTGAGTTGGGATTCCTCATGCGCGGAGAGATCATTTGGGACAAATCTGCAAGTGCTGGGTCATCATGTGCTTGGGGATCTTTTCAGAGTGCATCCAATCCTTGCCTTCGAGATATACACGAATATCTCCTCGTTTTCTCTAAAGGAGATTACAAACTTCCACGTTCGAAAAAAGAGCGTGCTGAAGGACGTATCGATACCATAGAGAAGCGTGATTTCATTGAACAAACCAAATCCATCTGGAGGTTTGCAACTGAACGTGCAAGCCGTGTTAATCATCCAGCCCCATTCCCTGTTGAGTTACCCCGTCGTTGTATTGAGATGTACACCTTTGCAGGAGATGTTGTGTTTGATCCATTCAATGGTTCTGGAACAACCTGTGTTGCTGCCAAACAATCTGGAAGAGTGTTCGTTGGAATGGATCTCTCAGAAGAATACTGTACCATAGCAGATGAACGGATTCTGAACACAGAACCAGCATTGATTCCAGAAGTTGAAACCCCTTCTTCTTGAAGAATTCAAGCGTAGTGGTTTTGAATAGCGAACGGGAAGACGTATCATGGCCGATTGGGATTCATCTGCATTATCTGGTCCCGACGGTGAGGATTGGCGCGTACCAGTTTCAGAATTGGAGCAGAGATTGAACGCTCTCGCTGCTGCTTTACAAGCATCTTCACTTCCTGGTGTACTCATCCAACATCCTATCGATCTGTACTATTTTGCAGGTGGTAGACAAGATGGCTCAATGTTCGTACCGGCTCAAGCAGCAGGTGGTAGTGTCGAAGCAGGGGGAGACGGACCAGTATTCTATGTTCGACGATCACTCGAACGTGCACAACATGAAGCTGGAGATGACAATGCTCCTTTCAGTATCGAACCATTCCCACGTTTGCGTCTTCTGAGTGAAACATTACAATCAAGAGGAGTTACAGAAGCCCCAGCATTACAATTTGGTGAACTGCCAACCACGTTTGCTCATCGTTTCTCAAACGCCCTTTCCTCTCTCGGAGCATGCGCTGATGCTACCTCCGTTATCCATCAATTGAGAGAAGTCAAGTCATCTTGGGAACAAGACCAGATGGAAGCGGCAGCAGAAGTTCAGATGAGAATGTTCGATGCTGTTTCAAGACTTGGCGGAGAAGGCATGACTGAACTCGATTTGGTTGCAGCAGCAGAAGCCATCAGCCGCAGTGAAGGATTCGGAGGCCAAGTTCAGATGCGCCGATTCCCTTTGCAATGCAATCGAGGTGTCATCGTCTCTGGAAGAGCAGGAGGCATTCCTTCCTTCTTTGATTCAGCAGTTGGAGGTGCAGGACCACATCCACTTGCAGGCATGGGTTCTGGATTTAACAAAATTAAGAGGAACGAACCAGTACTTGTTGATCTGGTTCACGTTCACAGAGGCTATGTTGTTGATATGACCCGAATGTTTTCTCTTGGTTCTCTTTCCAAGGAATGGCATCAACGCCTCGAGGATATGTTAGCCGTCAAAGATACAGTGGTAGGGGTTCTCGATGAAGGCGGCCTATGCAGTGATGCTTGGGTCGAAGGCCAGGCACTAGCACATGAATTAGGCCATCAAGATCACCTCATGGGGATGGTTCCAGACCAATCGAAATTCCTAGGTCACTCAGTCGGTTTGCAATTGGATGAATCTCCAGTTGTTGCTGCAGGATTCGACCGTCCATTACCTATTGGTGGTACGATGGCTATTGAGCCAAAAGTCGTCCATGCAGATGGAAGTATCGGGTCCGAGGACACGTGGATTCGCGATGAGGATGGAATGCGTCCAGTAACAGCCGATGGCGCATGGCCGTGGTTGACTGAATGGTAGGAGCCATTCATCACGGTGTGTTCAAAGAGGTGGAAAGGTAGCCTGTGATATGCCGGCAAAGCCCTACGCACCTAGCCACATTGGTTCAGTAGCATCGACATTTACAACGATGCGTATTTCTGGGGCAGTAAAAGAATCACTTGTTGGCCTGGTTTGTTCTGAACTGGACTCACTTGTTCCATCAATGGAACAAGGAACGCTCGAAAATGATCCTGAGCGAAAGACCTTAGACGATTCAAATCGAACACGCCTGAACTACAACCGTACCAGAGAATTGATGATCGATCGCCTCGAACAAGTAGAATCAGTTGGTTCAGCAGCAGTTCAAGGTGGAATTGAATACATCGAAAAGTTCCTTGCACGCCTCATGAGAAATTGCGAAGAAGCAGCCTCAAGAGACCGCGTTTCAACCATAAAGCCACGACATCTCCATCTTGCTCTCAACTCAATGGGTAAGGGCGAATCAGCGGATGAAGAAGATACGGAAGACGTAGAAGAAGAAGGCATTCAGGTTCAAGGTGGCGGCTTGATTACAATTCCTCACGTGAAATCAATGTCTCGAACACATGCCAAAATGGCCATCACCGATGAAGCTGCTCAAGATTTGCTTTACACATACGGGGACATGGTTTCGGAACTTGAATCTGATATCCGTAAGCATGCAAATCTTGGAAGAGACCCAATGCATTTCATTGATTCAGTTAACCGACTCAGTGCCCTTATGGCCTTTGGCTGGATTCGCAGAATGTTGATGAAAGCAGCCGACAATGCTCGAGAGCGTGGCTATCCGCGAATCGACATTGAGCAAATTGTAAACATAGATCCGTTTGAGTGATATGTTACTTTCCTCAGTACTTCTTTCTGCTTTCTTTGCAGGCGTAGTTGCTACATTGGTGACTGTAGCCATCGAAAAGTTTGGAGGAAGAACAGGAGGCGTCTTGGCCACAGTTCCTACAACGATTATACCTGCAGCCATTGGGATGTACGGTATGTCAACAGGTTCTGAATTTGATCGAGCAATGTCTGTTGTGCCACTGGGAATGTTGGTCAACGCTCTGTTTCTGTTGGTTTGGATGAAGGTTCCAACACGGTTTGGAACCGGGTTAGTGGCAACAATGATTCTTTCTCTTTTGGTTTGGGCTTCAGTTGGAACAATTGGCCTCTATGGCGCAGATTTGATTCAAGAGAAGGGATTGAGCGAGTTATCGTTCGGACTTATCTTTCTCTTGATTTTGATTCTACTCGGCATTTGGAGCACATGGACATCAGCCCCTGCTCCTAAAGGAAAACATCGAGTCCGTCCAATCGTTCTCATCGCCCGAGGTGGTGCTGCTGCCTTAGCTATCGGATGTGCAGTTTGGTTGTCAAGCCTCTCCTATGCTATGATTTCAGGATTGGTTAGTACGTTCCCTGCCATATTTTTGACATCAATGGTTGCCCTTTGGCTGTCTCAAGGACAAGATGTTCCTCAAGGTGCTGCAGGACCGATGATGCTGGGTGGAGCGAGTGTTGCAGTTTATGCAATAGTTGCAATGTGGCTCTTCCCATTGCATGGAGTTGTGATTGGCTCAATCCTGACATGGATTATTTCAGTAGGTTGTTGGACCGTTCCTGCTTACTTTTTCTTACAGTGGCGTCAATCATTGACCAATCTTGACCAACGTTCAGATGCCGGAACATCAACGATTTCAAGTTGAATCGAGTTCACACCCTTTGTTCCTTGTAAGTGGAGTTTCAATTCCTTTGCATCAATAAGGCAACATGGACAATGCGGCCGTGAAGGACGAAACTTAATTCGAACATTTCCTTCTTCAGATATATCGATTGCTTGAACATTATCGGATTCAAGCAGTGGCTTTGTCATGTGAGGATCTCGCCACGCTCCCATCGCTTTTACAAGGCGACGTTGAATCTTGATTTGCAGTTTGTTCATTCCTGTTTCGCCTCTTCAATCATGGCTTCAGCATCTTGCAGGCGTAATTTTTCTAATCGCCCTTCGGCTTCTTTGAGTTCACCTTGACACCGCTCAAGTAAAGCAGAACCTTCCTCAAACCGAGTCAATGTGGTTTCTAAATCCATGCCTCCGCGTTCGAGTTCAGCGACAATGGATTCCAATCTTCGAAGCGCATCTGAATAGGTTTGTTCTGTCATCGTTATTCCTCTCTTTGTTGTATATTGTCAATGTTTGCGTCAGCTGTACCGTCAGCAAAATGCAGAGAAACTGTTTCTCCTGCTGTTAAATCTGCAACCTTTGCAACCACTTCGCCTTTCTCGTTGGTTGTCATCAAATATCCACGTTCGAGAACACGCTGTGGATGTGCAGCTAGAAGCGTTCCTTCGAGCATAGCTAATCGTTGCTTGTTAGTTTGAATTGTTGATTGGACAAAACCATTGAGATCATTTCCAAGCCGTTCCAAATGACGAACTGCATTGTCTAAGCCTTTTGATGGAGCAAGACGTAAGCGTAATTGCAATTGTTGCAATCGTGAATTCTCCTCGCCGAATCGACGTATTGAGCCTCTGTGCAACCGGTCTTCGAGATCGACCATAAGGGAGAGAACATCATCAAGAATTGGAACTGCTAATTCAATGGCATGGCTTGGTGTTGATGCTCGAATGTCTGCAACAACATCACTGACAAGTAAATCAGATTCATGGCCAACAGCAGAGATGACAGGAATTGGCATCGTCGAGAGTGCTCGTGCTACAGGTTCAAGATTGAACGCCCACAAATCTTCAGGGGAGCCTCCACCTCTACCAACAATAACAACATCGATAGGAGGAATCCCAATCTGCTCTGCATACTCTTTACGACTCAGATGCCTTGCAACTGCGAGTCCTCGTGTAATCTCTTCAACTGCCCTATCGCCTTGAACAGTTACACCAATGACAGTTCTTCTCAAGCCTGGCCATCGAGTCTCTGAGAGACGTAGCATATCTGCAAGTGCTGCTGAATCCGCTCCTGTAATAATGGCAAGATGCTTTGGAAACAGTGGAAGCGGTTTTTTTTCACGATCGAGTACTCCTTCCATTTGCAACCTTGCTAACAACTTCTGTCGTTCTTGTTCGAGTGCTCCAATTTTACGGATAGGTTCAATGCGTTCAACGATGAGTTGTAACTGCCCTCGACCTGCATAAATATCCACATTTCCGAGTACAATAACTTCCTGTCCTTCTTCGATTCCAGATGGTATTCTACAGCGTCCCTTCCAGATGACAGCACTAATTTGGCCATTATCGTCTCTCAAACTGAAGTAGGTATGTCCAGATGGATAGGATTTCCATTGACGGATTTCTCCCCGAACCAAACAGTTTCTATTCCGCTCATCAGAACGTAGGCGATTACGTAAGGATTGAACAAAGTCGCCAATAGCAACCGGCTCAGTTCCGTCCATGAACCATCATTAAGCCGATGGTTCTTGAACACGACTCTTCACTGCCGCTTCAAAACACTCAGCCATCCCCGCCACCAGAAATAGATCATCATCACGAAAGCAAACGCTGACATCAAGCCGATAATGCCCCAAAAGCCGCCAATTGCATCTTCAGGAAGGTCTTCGTTATTCATTCCAAAGATTCCAGCAATTAGTGTTAGAGGGAGCATGATTGCGCCAACGATGGTTAGTGTTGTCATAACTTCTGAGAGGCGCGCATTACTTTCTGCAAGACGTAATGAAACATGGCTGAGATAAGTATCTCGTGTTGATGTAGCTCCGACAGAATAGTTGTTGCATCGCTTCACCAATGTTGTTACCAATTGCTGTGTATCGAGGAAATAGCGTTCCGTTTCTTTGCTGATGAGGTGTTCACCAGGCTTAAGCATCCATATTAGAATAGAGTGGAGAGATTCGATCGATTTGTATGCTTCACGTAACTGACGCTTGAGGCTATGCAATCCCTCCAAGAGATTATCATAGGTTTCTGAGGGATCAAATACTTGGAATTCAAGGCGATCTAATTCATCTGAATATGACGATAACCGAGGAGTCCAGTCGTCAGCAATACTGTCGAGAAGTTCGTATAGAAGAAAGTCAATACCGAGTTCTAAGTCTTCTGCATCAGCCTTCTTCATTCGTTTTGAGAACACCTCGATAGCAGGAATTCTTGTGGAACGAATCGTGATGAGCAATGAATCCTTCAGAATAATAGCCACTGGTTCAGTATCTAGTCTGTTATCAGAATCACGAACTTGTAATGTAATGAACCGATGGTCATCGAATCGTTGAATCGTTGTGGAGGCATCTCCAAAAATGTCCTCAATAACCAGCTCATCAACGTTCACTGAATCAGAGAGGAAGGCCCGAACCTCTTCATCCGGACGAAGAATATCCACCCAGGTTAAGCCACCTGTTCTCACGATATCAAAAATAGAATCAAGAGTGAAATCATCGCCTTTAAAGATACCATCGTTAGAAGTCTGTAATCGTACTTCGGCCATGGTAAGGCTATGCGCTTACTGTAGATGATGCTTTCATCGAGCAAAAAGTATCATTTCGTTCGTATAGAATGCTTTTGACGCTTTTCAACTTCTTCGAACTTCTTTCTGATTTTCCAGATCAGAAATCGGGCGGCAATGGTTACTGCAATGATGTTGACAAGGAGTAGAAACCATTCGATAGCGCCCCATTCTTCGAACATATTATTGCCTCATAAGGGTGGCCGGACATCGATATCAACATCCCCATTTGGACATCCAATACATCCGAGTCTTGCTCCGTCTTCAACGACATCATCATCTAAACCGGGTGGTAGTGTATCAGGTAATGGAACATCGCCAGACAAAAGTGTTACCATGCAGGTTCCACATGTTCCAGAAGAACAGTTTGTTGGAATCGAAACCCCAGCATCTTCTGCTAGCTCTACAAGAGTGAAGTCGGCTTGTACAGTTGCTTGTCCAAGCAACTGAATTCCTCGGAAAAACCGAACAACCGCATCAGATGAGATGGTTTCACCTCAGCGGCCAGGCTTGTTTCGAGTCCAACGACCAGTCTGCTTGTTGAAGAATAATCCAGCCTTCTTCATCCACTTGTTGAACTTGGTCGCACCTGCTCCAGTTCGTAGAATGAAGTCTTCACGGTCTTCTTGCGCTTGGATGTAACCCTTGACAGCCAATGTCTGGTCAATCCAATCGTTAATGTCCATGAGTCCTCCAGTGAGTCCAGCGGATTCAACTTCAGCGCTAATGAGGTCAGCGGTTGCCCCCGTTGCTTCCAGATCCTTTCGGAGTTGTTCGTTTACATCGTTAAAGCCAAGGTTTGCAGGCTTCGGTGGAACTGGGTTTCGAGGTGCTTTGTCTACGTCGATAATGATACGAGAGCCGTTGTTGAGTTTTGCTTCTGCCATGTCACTCAGTGATGGGGTGAAACTTGTTTCACATTCCCAACAGATCAAAGCATATTCGTCATTTCGATCAGGATCTCTCGATGAACGAGGATCCATTTCATCACCACATTCTGGGCATGCATGGAAAATGAGTGCAGGAACGTGCTTGCGTCGGAAATCTACGATGTCCTGTGGTGTGCCCTCAAGTTCGAGAAGTTCATGATCACGAGCAGCTTCAAGTCCACGTGTCTCAAGTTGATCGCGAATCTTGACTTTCTGATCGTCTTTGCCTTCATCGTTAAGGCTGTTCTCAAGTTTTACAATAAGTTCAACAGTCTTACCAAGACGGTTCATGATAAGTTTCTTGTCTTTGAATGCAGTGACTTTTGCCAACTTGATGCGTTCCTTTTGTTCGGCAAGTTCAGTTAGGACGTCCTTCTGCTTACGCTTGAACTTCATCTCTTCGATTCGGCTTTCTTGCTTTCGATCTGGAGCGAGAACCTTTGCAAGGAACCGTTCTTTTCCGTGACTCTGGGGTCCAGCGGTGATGATGCTGATGACACCTTCTGCGATGTCAGGCTTCAAACCATAATTTTCGATCAGTTTCTCTGAGTCGATTTTCTTCAAATCGCCTATTTTGAGACCCGCGTCAGCGAGTAGTTGTGCAGTTGTATCATCGATTCCTCGACGAAGTAACGCGAGATATGTGTCCTTCTTTGCCATAACATCCCCTCCGACAATTCAACCCGAGGGAGCGTTCCTAAGAAAACCCTCCCCCGTAACTGTTCGGTAATAATGGCTCTCAATTCGAGCCTTTTTCAACCCCCACAGCGAGATTAACCCAGTCTTCGAGTTGAAGTGATTCGGGCCGTAAATCCATCTGTTCCTGATTCATAAGTGATGAGATGGAATCCTTCCATCGCTGTGCATGCCAACCTTTGAGTCTTGAAATTCTTCGAGGAGCACGTTTCAACGTGCTTCTTATTTTCTTTCTTCTTTCTGCAAAAGCTTGGTGAATCATCATACGAATTAAGCGCTTATCGACAGGCCAAATAGTGTGATGTGGATGAAGTGAAACAACTTGTGAATGCACAGCCGGTTGCGGACTGAAACTGTGGGGGGCTACAACATGGTGTTCCTCAACGTTCCAATCCAAAGCCACGGTCATACCGAGTGAACCAACATCGCTTGGATGTCGCATTGTCAAGCGTTGAGCAAACTCCTGTTGAACCATTAGGACCACAGAATCGAGAGATGTTTCGTTCAATGCGTTGAATTTTGTGATCTTCTCAATCAAAGGTGATGAGATTTGGTAAGGAATATTTGCCACAATTTTTGTGATCGATTGTGGCCATTCTTCGACTAAAGCATCACCGTGCAGGAGTGTAAGAACTCCGCTGTTCTGTTGTTCTGGAAAGACATTATCAAGATGGAGAACAGGCCCATCATCAAGTTCGATTGCAGTGACTTTTGCCCCGGTTTCCATGAGCACTTGAGTTAAGGTTCCAGGGCCGGGTCCGATTTCGAGAACATGGTCCTCTGGTGAGACATCTGCTAATTCAACCATGACGTTGAGAAGTTGATCATCGATGAGGAAATGCTGGCCTAAGTCCGTATTTGGTGGCTGATAAGCACGCAAGGAATCAATCAAGTCCCTTGTTGATTTCATGCATTCACCGGAAGCAGATGATCGATCAATCGCGGTTGGAGTGTTCTATCCTCAATCTCAGAGAAGAATCTGCGTGCAAGTAATTCTGCAGCATCAATGCCACACTTTTCGTTTAGTTCAGCCATTGAAGCGAAGCCAGATGAGCCACGAAGTTCAACCATCTGTTGTGCCTTCTTGTTACCAATCCCATCGAGGAGCTCAAATGCGTGCTGTTTGAGTGAAAGGTTTCCTGCTTTGTTAAAGAAGGATTGAACGAAATGCATTCCAAATTCTTCAATAAACAACTGGAGGATAAGAGGGAAGTCGAGTTTGGCTGAATTGCTCATTCGGTCGAGTATTGCTCCCCCGAGGATGGTGCCTTTTGGGGTATTTCCTTCTCCGTTGCCGATGTAGATCCGTGTACTTGGAAGAATTGGTTCTGAGGTTTCAATACCAATTCGACATGGAATTAGAGATTCTTCTGTAAATCCAGTAATAACGCCTGCTCCAGCATCAAACTCAACGACTCGAGCCCATGAAGCATCATACAATGGAGAAGCATCTTTTCGACGTTGTTGCGGCCGTTGTTGGCGTTGTCCTCCGCGATTGCTTCGTCGTTGCTGAGGCCGTTGTTGTCTTTGCTCTCCACCAGATTGTTCTGGTTTCTTCTGAGGCTTTGGAATTTCTTTCCTTCCAGTAGCTGGAGGAGGCATACTGGTGTCAACATTAGGTGTTGACTTGTTGAATTTGCGAGGGGTATAATCGCGGCCTGGACGGCTCATGCGTGTTCACTTCCTTTGGGGTTCACTCAACACCAATGTGTTGACGCACAAGTTCGAGAACTGTGTTGACATCTCCGTCATCTATGGAAGCACGGCGGCTTGCCATAACGGCTTTGATCTCAAGTTCTGTCATTGGCATGAGTTCGGCAAGCTTAGCAGCCAACTCTGGATATTTCTCGAAAGCAGGTACTTCTGCGATTGCGGCTTTTAGTTCTTCAAACACAGCGGAATCAGTTGGGTATCCATTTCGATTCTCGCTTGCAGCCCATTCAGCATGGAAAAGAGCAGCACGTTGTTCGTACGTCAAATCTCTTCGGCGTTCTTGGGCGCCCTTGAGCAAGTCACGGACAGTAGCAAAATCAACAATCTTTTCTTCTTCGGTCATGAAAATCACTCACTCCAGTGGGCGGAGGTGTTCAGGACGGGCGATGACAGTTTTCTGCATGTTTCCGTCTTTGACTGCAACGATCCAAGCAACACCTTGTCGGCGTGTGATGAATCCAGTTCTTCCGTTGAATCTGCGATGAGGCATACCCATTTGTTGTCCGCCGTCAAGGACGATAGCAACACGGTCGCCTTCTTCGTAGTTATGCATTACACGACTGATGTATGTACGTGAACGGTCTTTTCGTCGTCGACGTAGAACGCTTCTTGTACCTACTCTTTGTCCCTTGGATCGCTTCATTTTAGTGGCCCCCATTATTCGAAATCAGCATAACGCTTGTTCGAAGCAACTTTGCGACCGACCCACTGCATATAAGCACCGCGATGAATCAATACGCTTCAATCTGCGTGAATATCTCCGACATCGAGCCATTCAACAGTGCACTTTGCTTTGATGAGTGAAGCCATGGATGGTTGCGTACGTCCATCATCTCCATGGATGGTTTCTTTGACGTATGTTCCTGATTCACAACGAAGTGTAAATTCAACTGCGATGTTTCCATTTTCGAGTGTTTCAACACTTGGATTATTGGTTTCTATGACCTTTCTGCGACGAACGAGATCGGCTCTGCGATGTGCCACGCGCTCAGGTGTTCTTTGAGCAAGATTGACGCCTTCTAACTTCTCAACAATTTCCAAAATCGTGGCTTCATCTGGAAGTGGAAGCATCTCAACAGGTTCAGGATTTGTTGCAAGAAGTTGTTCAATGAGGACAGCTTTTGTTCCCTTAGAATTGCATGAGCGTTCTTCACATAACGCAACAAGTTCGTCTTTTTTCAGTTTCTTTAATTCGGATTCTTCAAGAACTTTAACTTCAATCTTCTGGAGAGGTTTCTTTGGATTATCTCTCTTATCGCCTCTTCGACGTTGCTTTCGTCGACCACGCCCTCCCCGTTGTTGCACGTCTTCTTTGGTCATATCAAGAGGTGCTACAAGGACATCGTAGTCAGGTTGTGAAATTGGTTCGGCAAGGAATCGAATCGTGTAGGATTTCTCAGCAGGGGTGTCTTTTACACGTACGACTTCGCTCCGGTTGGATGAACGGAAATGCGAAACTTCGATTGCTCCATTTGCTTCCTTGTTGACAAGATTCATCGCTTCTTCATAATCGATTGACCATCGTTTTGGTTCTTTGATTTCAAAGACGAATGGTCGACCGCTGCCAAGACAACGCACGTCGATATCTTCTCGCCCCATTCCGTGGAAGGCGTGTTCGTTTCCATCGAAAAATTTGATGAGAGGCTCACCGATGAGATCTTGCACACTGGAAGGATATTGTTGGCCAGTTTGTTCGCAACTTTGACATCCTCTTCCTTTACAGGCACGACAAGGCCATCGAGTCTGTGGAATACCTCGAGCAAGTTTACGGTATCGCCCATAGATGTAGGCACTTCGAACATCGAGCGTGACTGTTAGTGTGAGGACATCGATGAGGGCTAACACATCTGGTTTGTCATTCACGATATTAATCGATTCAAAGTTCGATTTTACAATCGATGAAACCGCTGAAACAAGGGACGGCTTGAATGGATCTGAACCACCTGCTCCGTGCCTTTTACGAATGAGTTCTTCATGCTCAATTTGATCTTTAGGAATACGGGCACCGATTTGCAATTTATTGATTTCAAAGGATTCGAGCGCATCCTGAATCAGTTCAGCAAGAAGTGAGGCCTCTTCAAATAAATTCTCACAAAATGGGCAGAGAGGAATTTCTTGACGAATATTGAGCAGGCGCTCATTGCCTTCACTGATTGTTGAACGAATGACTTGGCCTGATTCTTCATCTGTTTGTTGAAATGATCTCTTTCCACCTAATCTACCAAGGCATGAATCACAAGTTCCCATGCGTAGCAAATGCTTCAGTCCAGCGGGAGATGGAGCTCGTGGAATTTCTTCAGTGTGGGAGTCGAGTTGTTCCGGCTCCTCTGTCACACCGTCTTCTTCTGTCTGTTCTTTGACCTCATCCCAGAGGGAATAGTCGGTTGAACCAAAGCCCGAATTGGCGTACTGCATCCAATCTTCGTCATCATCTGGTGTCGTTTCATCAACCATTTTCTCACCTACCGCCGGTGGGACAACCCATTCGACCGCACGCTTCCGTGGGCCCTTCCCTTCAAGAACACACCGATTCTATTCCTCTTCATCATCATCAGATTTTGAGAACTGATGGAGTAAACCAAGTGCAGCAGTTGTTAACACAAGACTCGCAATTAATGAAAGGAAGATCATTGCTGCTGAGAAGATACCGAAGTTACTGAACAAGCCCATAGGAGAGAGAGCGATAACAGAGAATCCAGCAATGTCAGATGCTGCACTTCCGATTAGTGCCAGTCCGCAAGCGCCACCGACTGCATGGAGTGCCTGTTTGTGACTTTCTCCTTTCTCTCGACTTTCACGATAACGTTCCGTAACGTGTATGCAGTAATCAATTCCAACACCAAGTGAAATGGTTGCAATCGTAACCGTAACAATGTTCAGGCTTGCCCCAGCAACTTCCATTAGTCCGTACAACCAGACAACAACTAAGAGAATTGGTCCAAGAGTAACCAATGCTTGTTTGATGGATCGGAAGCCAATTGCAAGAGAGATGAAGACGAATACTGACCCGAGAACAAGTGATGATTGCATCTCATTTTGCATTTCAGTAGAAGCGACAAAACGCGTGACTGGGCGTCCTGTTGTCATGACCCAAGTCAATGGCTGTTCTTCGGTTGGAGCAGTTCCTGGCTCGCCTCTGGTTCCTGTTGAGAGGTTGGTAAAGACTTCCAGATCTCTCCACAGTTCCTCCATTGCAGGCCCCATACTTGGGAAATCTTCGGGACCAGTGATTCCGAATCGAATGAGCATGTGGTTGTACTGAGCAGGTTCTCCATTCACATCGAGCCATGGCTGAGTAGGATTCAATTCAACCTCGGGCATGATGTAGAGGCTAACGATGCTTGATGGAATTGAAGGGATAGGGCCGATGCCAGGAACTCCTTCAAGAGAGAGGAAACCAAACATGAACGATAGGCAATCTCGATCACTCGTCTCCAGGAACCCGATTTGTGTCGTTGAGCAATTCATACCATTTCCTTCAACATCAGGATTCCAACCTCGTGCTTTGAACGGTTCAGGGTTTAGAATCAATGAACCTTGAGCGGCAAACAGCAGCTCGTCTACAGCAAGAAGATCGATGTTACCATCGGGCGTACGCGTGATTTTCTCAGGAACACCATCCTCGACGCTATTCATTTCAGTTCTGAACGTATCGATGGCTTCGTACACTCTTGGATCGAGAACATCGCCCTCAATCAGCAGCATTGCAGGTTCTCCTTCGTCAGAAAATCGTTCGTTGACGATATTTACTCCCTCTGCGAAATCAGAAGATTCATCGAGGAAGTCCTCAACTGCAAAGTCTCCTTCAAGATTTGACATTGCAATACTTGCAGGGATCGTAATGAGGAGAGCGAGTGTTGCTAAAACAAGTGAGTTACGGAATCGGCCACTTTGAATCGTCACCCATCGCAACCACTCTTCAGGGACGAGATGAGTGATGTTCTTTTCCTTGAGTTTCTTTTCTTTCTTCTTTTCAAGCCACTCATCGACACTCAATCGAAGGATTGGAACCCATAATCCGGTGAGAAGAAATGCTGCTAGAATACCCATTGCAGCCTCAACTCCAAAAGACCTCAATGCAGCGATATCTGAGAAGAGATTTGCTGAAAATGCGGCCATAGTTGTAACGGATGTGAGTAGAATTGCTCTTCCTACGCGATTGAGTGTGATGGTACCAGATTCGCCGGGAGACTTTCCATTCTTACGTTCTTCTTTGTATCGGTGGAGGGCATGCAGTGAGTCATCTATACCCAATGCAAGTACAAGAATCGGTAACAAGTTTGAGAATTGAGACCGAGCAATTATGCTAAATCCAAACATGCTGGTGAGCGATGAGAAATGACCGATGAGCCCTTGCATCCACAACAGTGCACCACCTAATGCCACGACGACGATAACGACATCACTTAGTCGCCTCAAACTCACATAAAGCAGGCCGAGAATAATCAGGCCCATTAAAAGAATCAGTCCGGTTGATGATTGTAATTCTCGGTTGACTTCAACATTCACTCCTTGGCCAACAAGAAGCGTGAGTGAGGTGCGATCTTGGGATCTCAATGTCCCTTCCAGATCCATGTAGCTCCATTCAACGGAGCATCCAGTTCCTTCTTCTTCAACAAGTTCTGTGCATGATTCTTTGTCGTATTGGGGTGGGTGAAGAACAAGTTCGCTGTTGGACAATCGGTATCCTCCGATGACAATACCATCATCGGTTGATCGGATTGATTTCTCTTGTTTTGCATCTTTCCATACAACTTCCCAACCTTGTTCTTCTAGCGAAGCTCTGTCGAGTTGAACCAGAAGCCATGAAGCAGAGCCACTCCATCTTCCGAAACCATTTGTTTCATTTTGCCAATTGCCTTCACTGTCAAGTGTTCCTCCAATTGGGCCTTCTTGAATTGAAGTTGAATCTGAAATGAATCCTCTGTCGAGTGAAATCCATCGAAGGAAATCATTGTTGCTTCCTTCAGCCATTCGGGCAGCAGCCATATCGATGTGGGCTTGTGTGATGTTTTCGTCATCAAAACTGAGGCAATCGAGTGGGAAACAATCTGTCCAATTCGTTGGAGGCGGCGTCTGAATACCAAGAGGTGAGAGGCCTGGTTGAGTTAGAATTGAGGTGTTATTCATGAATCCCCTAAAGATGTCAGCGAGTGACATAACCCCGGTGGTTTGGTGGCCAGTGACCTCGTTCACAAGGGGTTTGAGCGAACTTCCGAGAGGATGTTCAAGAACGAGCTTTGCTTTTGCATCAATCTCCTTGAGAATTGTAAGGTTGAGAATTCCACCATCGGGTTCCGAGACTCCTTTCCATGCCTCACCTGGGTCTAGGATTTCTGTGATTGGGGGAATGGACGAGTAATCTGGAGTACCTCCATCGATGGTCGGGACAGGACTCCAGTCCTCTAACGGTTCAACCTCGCTTGGATCTCGAACCACAACCACAAACCCAAGAATAATCTCGCTAGTTGGGAATTCATCATCGATGGTTATTTGAGCGGAAAGTTCTGGAGATTCCATCTCATAGGATTCCATATCGATTGGTTGCAACGCTGTAAGCGCCCCTGGAATCATTAGAAGCGTGAGAATAAAAACGGCGATATGGACTCGTTTCCGATGGGCAACTAGCATATCTGCGACTTTAGAAAACCGACTGCCCATGGTTTAGCCTTACCTTATCCTTCATCAATGGATGTATTTGAATCAAGAAACAAAATGGACGATTATTCTTTCCAAGTGCCGTGGAAATTCTCAGCATTATCAACACGAACAAAGAGGTCAAGTGATGACCAAACAAGACTGTTAAATCCACTTTCCATACCTTCCTGTCCTCCTGCTTTAGCCGTCATGAACTCCAATGTGTCCGAAGGAGAATGCCATTCTTGCCAGAAGGAAATGTCGCCGCCTGGGCTGAAGAAATTGAATGTTGGATAGCCTGCAGAAAAGAAGGAGCAATGATCAGATGCACAAGATTCAGATATTTGCCATGTGATTGGGTTTGCCTCAGTTGGTTCGTAAGCTAAATCCTCGTCAATTGTTGTTCCAACCCAATCGTACATTCGATTCATATTCTCTTCATTTGCACCTGCAATACTGATTGTCCAATCATATTTGGTCGCCGAAAAGATTTCTCCACCTGGGCCGACCAAAGGCTCACTCAGCGGAACAATCGGATAGTTCAATGAGACCATATCGAAATTCATGTATGCGCGCACTGAGACATTTTCTGGCAGGTGGTTAACGTAAGCCGCAGAACCCAACAAACCTTCCTCTTCACAAGCCCAAAGGCCAGCAACAACGGTGTGATCGAATTCCATCTGAGCGAGTGCTTGAGCCATCTCGAGAGAAACCGTTGAGCCTGAAGTGTCATCGTTGGCTCCCTCGTTCGTGCCCCCCCCAGGAGGTGTAAACATGTACGCGATGTCGAAGTGCCCTCCAATGACGATGTATTCGTCAGGGTTTACCCTCCCCCAGTTGTATCCAACAACATTGAGTTGGTCAGGATCATCATCATAGCGAGTTACTTCGACATGATCAAAACCCATCTCCCACATTTCAACAGCCATTGCTTCAGCCGCAGCTTCGTAAGCAGCGCCACCTTCATGGACAGATGCACTTCCACACCATCTGTTGTTGTGTTGTGAGGTGAGCATATCGATTGTCTCGTACGCTCTTCGTCCATCAACGAGCATTAATTCATCACTTTCAACCAAATCAAATGTTTTGTTTTCGATAATATCGCCTGCCATGATGATGAATTCAAGAGATGTTTGTTCGGTATCGAGAACCATAAATTCAACACTTTCTACAGATGGTTCAAACGTCATGTTCATGGCATCTCTAAAGACACCAAATTCATCGATAAAGAAGGTGCCTGCTGGACGTTGAATGGTAAATTCAACGTTGGATTTCACTTCAAGAGAGAAGGGTTGGCCACGTGGAAGAGAAGTAACATCTGAGTCTTCAAAAACAGAGAGTTCTGGCTCTGGGACTTCTTCACTTTCTTCTCCAAAACAACCTGAAAAAGCAGTGCATAATAGCAAACAAAGCACAAAAGAAGTTTGTATTTTCCGAATGCCTTTGGCCATAGTTAACCCTCACATTCGCCTTTATTCAATCTGTTCATACATTGGCCTAAACAAAAAAATCTCTTCTATTCATGATTCAATTCATGTTTCAGGGCGTCTGCTAAGACCTGATACTGCTCGATAGTGTTGTACAATTGTGCAGAAATCCGAAGATACCTTCCTGCTGGAGAAGGCCATGACCAGACAGGAACTTGGATGTTATATTTGCTCGAGAGGATCTCATGCAACGGGTCAGGCTCATGCATAATTTCGAGAGGAAGTTGCTCTCCCGGTAACTTGAGTGTTGAGATACATGCAATCATCGAATCGGGACAAGGTGCATCGATTCCTAAGGTCTTACAGATGAGATTACGACCTTTAATTGCAAGGTTGTGATTATGTTGCATTATCGTGTCCCAGCCACCCTCAATCATTTCCGCCATTCCGCGAATGACCTTTGGAAGAGCACACCATCCAGAGACATCCTGAGTCCCAGTCCAATCGAATTCATGACGGAATCGAGTCGTTGTACCGAGAGGGAATGTGTGCCCGTGACTAATTGTTAGAGGCTGAATCTTATGCTGCTTATCCTGGCGAACATGAAGAAAAGCAGTTCCTTTTGGCGCACACAACCATTTGTGACAATTACTCGTAACATACGATGCTCCAAGTTCATCTAGGTCGAGGGGAATCATTCCAATCCCGTGAGCAGCATCGAGAAGTACTTCAATTCCTCTTGTCTCGAAGAGTTGTGTTAATTCTTCAAACGGCATACGTAAACCAGTAGGACTGGTCACGGTATCAATCATCACGAGTGCCGTCTTCTCTGTAGCCGCATTTAACATCAAATCAAGAACAGTTTGAGGTCCATCAATCGGAAACGGAATAGGGACGGTTACGACAGTAGCGCCCCAACGTTTTGCAACGAAGTCAATGGCATTTCTGCATGCCTGATACGCATGGTCGGGAACGAGAATTTCATCGTCTTCATTGAACACGAGCGATCGAAGAACGGTGTTTACACCTGTCGTTGCGTTTGGAACAAGAGCCAAATCTTCAGAAGAACATGAAAGGAAATCAGCAAGAACTTCTCGAGCCTTCTTCAACAGCGATGGCATTTCATCTTCAAAAAAACGAACAGGTTCTGATTCCATTTGTTCCTGCCACTTCCGTTGTTCTTTGATGACAAATTCAGGACAGGCTCCAAACGAACCATGATTCAAAAAAATACGGTTGGGTTCGAGATTCCAATGCTCAGCAAGAGACGAAGGCATGGTGTGGACTGGGCGATTCAGTTCTCAATACTGACGGTGAAGTATTGTGCCAGATGCTACATTTAGGCTTCTACAGAACTGCCACTAAACAATCGAAGAACGATTACACCTACGACGATAAGACCTATGCCAAGCACGCCAGCAAGGTCGATTTTCTGATCCATGAATACCACAGAAATGATGGTAATTGTGGCAACGCCAACGCCAGACCATATTGCATAAGCGACACCAATAGGGATGTCTTCAAGCGTTAATGAAAGGAAATAGAAGGCTGCTGAATAACCTATGAGAACCAACAAAGAGGGACCAATCTTCGTGAATCCCTCAGTTGATTTGAGTGATGCAGTTGCCATAACCTCGGAGAGTATTGCAATGCCCAAGTAGAACCAAGTGTTCATGTTGAATCCACCGTGTCTGAATATATCAAAACTATGAGGTGGATGTTTTTTGTAAATCGTGGTGCGGGGGGCAGGATTCGAACCTGCGAACCAATAAGGAATGGGACCTAAACCCACCGCCGTTGACCAAGCTGGGCGACCCCCGCGCAAATTGATGGCGGTCAATCATGGATTTGAAACCGCCGATTAAATCGCCACGG